>JGI24712J26585_10000460_pt1 | contig 35138 bp, 31 predicted proteins | sample BioPla3DNA2_FD_26585 | JGI IMG/M metagenome (IMG submission 26585)
TTTTTTATCCATGTGATTTAAGTTATTATTCATATAGCCTTTTGTATACTCAAAGTTTTTCTTTACATTTTCTAGCTGATTATTCTTTACATTTTCTCCATATGCAATAATATCTTCAAGATGTTCGATTTCTTCTTCCCTCACATTTTGAAGTTCCTCTGCTCTTTCTAGATGCTCCTCTGATGCAATGTTAGAATATTGTTCAAGATGTCTTTCGGTCCTTGTATGGGCCTCAACTAAATTTTCTAATTGTTCAAGTCTTCTTTTATCTTCGTTAGAAGTTTGATTCATTCCACTTCTGTTTTTTAATCTTTTATTTTCTTCAGGATTGCTATGAAACATAAAAAAACCTCCTTTCTTTAATTATTTTTCTCATATTCCCATTTAAAATTCAAATAAAGATTGGAAAGGAAAAAATTTATTGACAAAAATAATTTTTTTATATATACTTTGATTATCAAAATATTTGAGTATCAAAAAATGCTTGAGGTGATACAGAATGAAAAAGTTAACAGAAGTTTTAAATCATCTGATGGTAGATATCTTTAATGATATTTTAACTATTGAACAAACTGCCTTGAAAAAAGGGGCATTTAGCGATTTATCCGTTACAGAAATGCACACCATCGAGGCTATAGGAATGTATCATCCAAGGACTATGTCAGAAGTAGCCCAAGATTTGAAAATCACTGTGGGAACCTTGACAACAGCCATAAACAGATTGGTTAAAAAAGATTATGTAGAAAGAAAAAGGGTTGAAGATGATAGGAGAATAGTACAAATACAACTTACCAAGAAAGGTAAGCTTGCTCATAGAATCCATGAAAAATTTCATACGGATATGATTACCGCCATGATAGAAGGAATGGAGTTAGAAGATGAGGAAATTTTGGTTAAATCACTTAATCAGTTAAGTAGTTATTTAAAAAGTCGCTATCATTTAAACCAAAAAGAGGAGTCTTAATATGTATGAAGCTAAGATTATTGGGACAGGAAGCTTTGTTCCGGAGCAAATTATAACCAATGATATGTTATCTAATATAGTAGAAACCACTGATGAATGGATTGCCAGCCGAACAGGAATAAGAAAAAGAAGGATATCAACGGGGGAAAATACATCAGAAATAGCCTCAAAGGCTGCTAAGGAGGCCCTTAAAGATGCGAAAATTACACCGGATAAAGTGGATTTGATTATAGTTGCCACCATAACCCCGGATTCTTTTATGCCCTCTACTGCATGTTTGGTACAAAAAGAAATTGGTGCTTATAATGCGACTTGTTTTGATATCTCAGCAGCCTGTTCAGGGTTTATATATGCTCTTAACACAGGTTTCCAATTTATCCGTTCAGGACAAAGTAAAACCATCTTAATAATCGGAGCAGATACCAATTCAAAGATACTGGATTGGTCCGATAGAAGTACCTGTGTCCTGTTTGGGGATGGGGCGGGGGCTGTAGTTTTACAAAGAAGCACTGAAAAAGGATTAATATCTTTTTATACGGGTTCTAATGGCAGGGGAGATGAATTATTATCTTGTCCTGGGGCTCATATGAACCATCCTTTTATGGATGCCACCAAGGAAGAACAATCAATCATGCATATGAATGGAAAGGAAGTATACCGCTTTTCTACCACTATAGTTCCACAGAGTATAGAAATGGTATTAAATAATGGGGCTTATACAAATGAAGATATAAAATACTATGTGCTCCACCAGGCCAATGCAAGGATAATGGATGCAGTAGCAAAAAAGATGGGCATAGATATTAATAAGTTTTATAAAAATATTCAGGATTACGGCAACACAACTGCCGCAACCATTCCCATAGCATTAAATGAAATGAATCAAAAAAGGATAATAAAAAAAGATGATTTATTAGTATTGGTTGGATTTGGAGGAGGCCTAACCTGGGGTTCGGTGTTACTCCAATGGAAATAAATTAAAATATTAGGAGGAATTTAAAATGATATTAAAGAAAATACAAGAGATTATAGTAGAACAACTAGGGGTTGATGAAAGCGAAATCAAGCTAGAGTCTAATTTTCAAGAAGATTTAGATGCCGATTCTTTGGATTTATTCCAAATAGTAATGGCATTAGAAGAAGAATTTGAACTAGAAATTCCTAATGAAGATATGGAAGGCATTAGGACAGTAGAAGATGCAGTAAAGTATATTGAGTCCAAGCAGGAATAAAGAGTCAGATGAGTGCATCTGACTTTTCTTCTAGGAGGTAAAAGGTATGCATGGTTTTTGGAGTGAAATAGGAGTAAAATATCCCATTATTCAAGGGGGTATGGCATGGATTGCAGATCATAGTCTAGCTGCTGCCGTTTCTAATGCAGGAGGCCTTGGGATTATTGCCTCCGGTAATGCCCCGACTCCTTATGTAAGGGATGAAATAAGAAAAACGAAAGGATTAACCAATAAACCCTTTGGGGTTAATATAATGCTTCTTAGTGATAACGCTGAAGAGATAGCTCATCTCGTATGTGAAGAGGGGGTAAAGGTTATTACAACAGGGGCAGGGAATCCGGGAAAATATATGGATATGTGGAAAGAACACGGTATAAAAGTAATACCTGTTATACCATCTGTGGCCTTGGCAAAAAGGATGGAAAGATGTGGTGCCGATGCTGTGATTGCAGAGGGCTGCGAGGCTGGAGGTCATGTTGGGGAACTAACTACCATGGCACTTCTTCCTCAAGTGGCGGATGGAATAAAAATTCCCGTTATTGCCGCAGGGGGTATAGGAGATGGTAGAGGGATTGCAGCAACCCTTATGTTAGGTGCAATAGGGGTACAAGTGGGAACAAGATTTTTAGTCGCAAAAGAGTGTACCATACATCAAGCTTACAAAGATAGAATCTTAAAGGCAAATGATATAGATACCGTAGTAACAGGAAGACCAACAGGGCATCCTGTTAGGATTCTTAGGAATAGACTATCAAGGGAGCTTTTAAAACTTGAAAAAATAGCGGCATCCTTAGACAAATATGAAGAACTAGGTCAAGGGGCTCTTCCAAGGGCAACAAGAGAAGGGGATGTTGATGGGGGTTCGGTTATGGCAGGACAGATTGCAGGAATGATTAATAAAGAGCAAACCTGTACTGAAATTATAGAAGAAATGTTCAAGGAAGCAAATGAAATACTAATAAATAAAGCTAATTATCTATTATAAATTCTAGGGGAGATTACCATGAAAACTGCATTTTTGTTTGCAGGCCAAGGCTCCCAGTATATAAATATGGGAAGAGATTTGGCAGAGAATATAGAAGAATGTAACGAGGTTTTTGAAGAGGCAAATGGGGTCTTAGACTTTGATATTAGGAAGTTATGCTTTGAAGATAAACAAGGAAGATTAAATCAAACAAGATATACGCAACCTGCTATTTTAACTGTGAATATGATAGCCCTAAGGGCAATAGAAAAAAAGATAAAACCGGATATGGTAGCAGGCCTTAGTCTAGGGGAATATTCGGCCTTGATAGCAAGTGGTGCCCTAGATTTTAAGGAAGGGGTATCCTTGGTTAGAAAAAGAGGGCAGTTTATGGAGGAGGCTGTTCCTAGCAATATTGGAGGAATGAGTGCAGTCTTAGGACTTTCCAAGGAAGAACTAGAAAATACTCTAAATACAATCACTGAGGGAATAGTGGAAGCTTCTAATTTTAATTGCCCAGGACAGATTGTAATAGGAGGGGAGCTAAAAGCTCTAAAAATAGCAGAAGAACAGTTAAAGCTTGCGGGAGCAAAGAGGGTAATACCCCTTACTGTCAGTGGGCCTTTTCATACTTCAATGCTAAAGGGAGCGGCCCAAAAATTAGAAAAAGAATTAGAAGGCATTAATTTTAAAGATATATCTATCCCTGTTATTAGCAATGTGAACGCCAATTATGTGAAAAAAGAAGAAATAAAAAGCCTACTTAAAAGGCAGATAATGAGTTCAGTTTTATGGGAACAAAGCATTAATAAAATGATAGAAGAAGGGGTAGATACTTTTATAGAATTAGGACCGGGCAAAGTTTTAACTGGTTTTATTAGAAAAATAAACCGTTCTGTTACTGTATGTAATGTAGAAGACATGACATCCTTGGAAAAAACCTTAGAAATTCTTAGGAGGTAGCTATGGAAAACAATAAAAATGCCCTTGTAACTGGGGGCAGTAGAGGAATAGGAAAAGAAATTGCCCTTTATTTAGCTGAAAAGGGTATGAATATAACATTTAGCTATATAAGCAATGAAGAGGCAGCCAAAAAGACAATAAAAGAAATAGAAGCAAAGGGAGTAAAAGCCTTAGGAATAAAGGCAGATGCCAGCTCCTATAAAGATTGTGAGGATTTAGTAAACACAACCTTTAAAAAATTAGGATCCATTGATGTTCTAGTAAATAATGCAGGAATAATAAGGGATAACCTAATTCTTAGGATGAAAGAAGAGGAGTTTGACGAAGTTATAAAGGTTAATTTAAAAGGTACATTTAATTGCATAAAACATGTAAGTAAGATAATGATAAAGCAAAAACATGGTAGGATTATAAATATATCTTCTGTTATAGGGCTTATGGGGAATATAGGTCAAATAAATTATGCAGCAGCTAAAGCGGGGATTTTAGGAATGACCAAATCAGCAGCTAAAGAACTAGCCCTAAGGGGAATTACCGTTAATGCAGTGGCACCAGGATTCATTGAAAGTGATATGACAGATACTCTTTCGGATAAACATAAAGAAGCAATAGTAAAGGCAATTCCCCTAGGAAGAATAGGCAAGGCTAGGGAAGTTGCTAATTTAGTAGGATTTTTGGCTTCTGATGAAGCAAATTATATTACAGGTCAGGTTATAGCTATAGATGGTGGAATGGCAATGGGAAGCCTTTAGACTGGAGGTAGGTTATGAAAAAGAGAGTTGTTATTACGGGAATGGGATGCGTAACTCCCCTAGGAAACTCTGTAGAAAGTTTCTGGGAAAACACTAAGGCTGGTAAATGTGGTATAGATAAAATAACCCATTTTGATACAGAGGACTTTCAAGTTAAACTGGCAGGAGAAGTAAGGGATTTTGATCCTAGCNTTTATATGGATAAAAAGGAAGCAAGGCGAATGGATTTATATAGTCAATACGCCGTAGCCGCTGCTAAAATGGCGGTAGATGACTCCAAATTAAATCTTGATTCAATTGTAAAGGAAAGGTTTGGAGTTATTGTGGGCTCTGGCATTGGTGGTATTGGGACAATTGAAAAGGAACATGAAAAAATGCTGCAAAAGGGCCCAAGAAGAGTCTCACCCCTTTTGATACCCATGATTATAAGCAATATGGCAGCGGGAAACATTGCAATACAATTTGGAGCCAGGGGAATTTGCTCCACCGTAGTTACAGCCTGTGCGACAGGAAGTCATGCCATAGGTGAAGCTTTTAATACTATCCAAAGAGGAAGGGCAGATATTATTATAGCAGGGGGGGCAGAGGCGGGAATCACCCCAATATCTGTTGCGGGCTTTTCTTCCCTTACAGCTCTTACTTTGGCAACTGATAAATATAGGGCATCTATTCCTTTTGATGCCGATAGAAGTGGTTTTGTAATGGGCGAAGGGTCAGGGATTGTTATATTAGAATCCCTAGAACATGCCATAAAACGAGGGGCTAAGATATATGGCGAAGTAGTAGGATATGGGGCAAGTTGTGATGCTTATCATATTACGTCTCCAGATCCTGATGGGGATGGCGCAGCAAGGGCGATGTTAGAAGCAATGGATGAGGGAGGAATTACTCCAAAAGAGGTATCCTATATAAATGCCCATGGAACTAGTACTCCTCTTAATGATAAGTTTGAAACGGCAGCTATTAAATTGGCATTTAAAGAGGAAGCTAAAAATGTAGCAATTAGCTCAACAAAATCTATGACCGGGCATCTGCTTGGGGCAGCGGGAGCAATAGAAGCAATAATATGCATAAAATCCTTAGGAGAAGATTTTATTCCTCCAACTATAGGTTATAAAAACCCCGACCCTGAATGTGACCTAGATTATGTACCTAATGTAGGAAGAAAGTGTGAAGTTAATTATGCTCTATCCAATTCTTTGGGTTTTGGAGGACATAATGCTTCCTTGCTATTTAAAAAATATATGAACTAAGGAGGCCGGCTATGGATTATAAATCAATTGAACAATTAATAAAAACAATGGATGGGACAAATTTAACCCACCTTGAAATAGAAAAAGATGGTCTGAAAATAAAAATAAAAAAAGAAAAAGAAATGGTATCTATCTCTTCTATAGAACCTAAAATCCAAACTATAAAAGAAATCAATCCCATAAAAGAAGAAACACTAGTAGAAGTGACCCCCAAGGAAGAAATAAAAGAAGGCACTATAGTTAAATCTCCAATAGTAGGGACCTTTTATAATTCCCCTTCTCCAGAGGCAAACCCTTTTGTAGAAGTAGGAAGTAGAGTTAAAAAAGGTGATACTTTATGCATTATAGAGGCTATGAAGTTAATGAATGAAATAGAAGCTGATACAGATGGGGAAGTAGTTGAAGTCTTCGTAAAAAATGAAGAACTGGTAGAATATAATGAGCCTCTATTTAGAATAAAGTCATAAGAGGTGAGAATATGCTAAACATAAAAGAAATACAAGGGATAATACCCCATAGATATCCATTTTTATTAATAGACAAAATAAATGAATTGGAACCGGGGGTAAAGGGTATAGGATATAAAAATGTAACAATGAACGAATACTTTTTCCAGGGACATTTTCCCAAGGAACCTGTAATGCCCGGGGTATTGATTATAGAGGCCTTAGCCCAAGTAGGAGCGGTATGTCTTCTATCTTTGGAAGAATTAAAGGGCAAGACTGCTTATTTTGGAGGTATCAATAAGGCACGTTTTAGGGAAAAGGTTATTCCCGGTGATACTTTAAGATTGGAAGTTGAGATTATAAAAAGAAGAGGGCCAATAGGTATTGGTAAGGCTTGTGCTTTTGTAGAAGATAAAAAGGTCTGTGAAGCCGAGCTTACATTTGCTATTGGATAAACCCGAAAGGGGGATTGTATGTTTAATAAGATTTTAATCGCTAATAGAGGAGAAATAGCAGTACGAATAATAAGAGCCTGTAGAGAAATGGGCATAGAGACTGTTGCGATTTATTCTACTATGGATAAAGAAGCCCTCCATGTTCAGATGGCAGATGAAGCTATATGCGTAGGACCGCCTAAGGGCAGTGATAGTTATCTTAATATAGAAAATATAATAAGTGCAACGATTTTGACAGGGGCTCAAGCAATCCATCCGGGGTTTGGATTTTTATCTGAAAATAGTCGTTTTGCCCAGATGTGTCAGGATTGTAAGATTACTTTTATAGGTCCTACCGCAGATATGATAGATTTTATGGGAAATAAATCAAAGGCGAGGGAAACCATGGTAAAGGCGGGAGTTCCTGTAGTTCCCGGCTCAGATGGAGCAGTTTCGGATATTGAGGAAGCCTTAAATATAGCTAGTGAAATAGGATATCCTGTTATGATAAAAGCATCGGCAGGCGGCGGCGGCAGAGGCATGAGGCTTGCTTACTCAAAAGAGGAGTTTCTTAAGGCATTTACCACGGCAAAGCAGGAAGCCAAGGCATCCTTCGGGGATGATACCATGTATATAGAAAAATTTGTACAAAATCCAAGACATATAGAATTTCAAATTCTAGGAGATGATTTCGGAAATATAATTCACTTAGGGGAAAGGGATTGCTCCATTCAAAGAAGACATCAAAAGGTAATAGAAGAGGCTCCATCCCCAGCGATTAGCCCAAACCTTCGAAAGAAGATGGGGGAGGCAGCAGTACTTGCTGCAAAATCCATTAATTATAAAAATGCAGGAACCATAGAATTTTTATTAGATAAAGAAGGCAAATTTTATTTCATAGAAATGAATACGAGAATCCAGGTGGAACATCCTGTTACAGAAATGGTAACGGGCATAGACTTAATAAAGGAGCAGATAAAAATTGCGGCGGGCCTTCCCATGTCTTTAAAACAAGAGGAAATTAAAATAAAGGGTCATGCTATCGAATGTAGAATTAATGCAGAAAACCCAAGAAGAGGTTTCATGCCTTCTCCAGGGACAGTTAAAAACCTGCATTTTCCAGGAGGATTTGGTATTAGGGTGGAAAGCGCCCTATATGAGGGCTATAAGGTTCCCCCTACTTATGATTCCATGATTGCAAAACTTATAGCCTATGGCATAGATAGAAAAGATGCTATAGCCAAAATGAAATCTGCCCTAGGGGAATTTATAATCCAAGGGATGGATACTAATATAGATTTTTTATTTCAAATTGCGCATATTAAAGATTTTGAAGAAGGCAGTATAGATACTGGTTTTATAGAAAAGCATTTTAAATCCAATACTTTGTAATTCATTAGAAGGTGGTGTAGAAATTGTTAAACGGCCTATTTAAAAAAACCAAATACGTTACCACATCCGCTCCTTCTTATGAGAACCCCCCCATCCCCAATATCCCCAATGGCATGTGGATAAAGTGCAGCTCTTGTGAAAAAATTGTGTATAAAAAAGATTTAGAGGATAATAACAAATTATGTCCCTATTGTGGCTTTCATTTTAGAATGGGAGCAAAAGATAGGATAGAATTGATTGTGGATAAGGATACTTTTATAGAGTTAGATGAGGATTTATTAACCCTAAACCCCTTAAATTACCCCGAATATGAAGATAAGATTAGAAGTCAGGAAGAGAAAGCGGGGATAAAGGAAGCAGTAATAACAGGGATAGGCAAAGTTTGTGGTGAAGAGACAGTTATATGTGTAATGGATAGCAACTTTTTGATGGGAAGTATGGGCTCGGTAGTAGGGGAAAAAATTACAAGGGCAGTAGAAGAAGCAACCAAAAGGAGATTTCCTATTGTAATCTTTTGCTCATCGGGAGGAGCTAGGATGCAAGAGGGGATATTTTCCCTTATGCAAATGGCAAAAACCAGCAGTGCCATTGCCAGGCATGATGATGAAGGACTTCTATATATATCTGTATTAACTGACCCTACGACTGGGGGAGTGACCGCAAGTTTTGCGATGCTGGGGGATATAATACTGGCGGAAGTGGGGGCTTTAATAGGATTTGCAGGGCCTAGGGTAATTGAGCAAACCATAAAACAAAAGCTCCCTGAAGGATTTCAAAGAGCAGAATTTTTATTGGAGCATGGATTCATTGATAAAGTCGTAAAGAGAGATTTTTTAAAAGAAACCATAGGAAATATCTTACACCTTCATAAGGAGGTGGAGTAATGGAAAAGTTAAACAAGGATTTAGAAACATTGGAAAACCAGCTTCAAGCCCTAAAGGAGTTTTCAAATATCCATGAGGTAGACCTATCAAAGGAAATAAAGGTAATCGAACAAAAACTTATGGGACTAAAAAGGGAAGCCTATAGTAATCTTACCCCTTGGGATAAGGTAGGCTTGGCAAGACATGGGGAAAGACCAACAACCTTTGATTATATAGATAAGATATTTGGGGATTTTATAGAGTTTCATGGAGATAGAAATTTTAGTGATGATCCATCCATTGTAGGTGGTATTGCCTTTTTAGAGGATATTCCTGTGACAATTATCGGTCATCAAAAGGGGAGGAATACTAAAGAAAATATAAAAAGGAATTTTGGAATGCCCCATCCCGAAGGGTACAGGAAAGCCCTAAGATTAATGAAACAAGCAGAAAAATTCAAACGCCCTATAATATGTTTTATTGATACTCCCGGAGCCTTCTGTGGGCTTGGTGCGGAGGAAAGGGGACAGGGGGAAGCTATAGCCCTCAATTTAATGGAAATGTCAAGGATAAAGACTCCTATAATATCCATAGTTATAGGGGAAGGAGGCAGTGGTGGAGCCTTAGCCCTAGGGGTAGGAGATAAAATATATATGCTAGAACACTCTATTTATTCTATATTATCCCCCGAAGGCTTTGCAGCCATTTTGTGGAAAGACAGTTCAAAAGCAAAAGAAGCAGCAGATATTATGAAAATTACGGCGAAAGATTTAAAGGAATTTAAAATTATTGACGAGATTATACCTGAACCCCTAGAAGGGGCTCATAAGGATATTGGTGAAATAAGTAATGAGATTAAAGGGTTTATTAAAAAGGGATTAGATGAGATGAAAAATAAATCTGTACAGGATTTATTGCAAGACAGATATAGAAAATTTAGGAATATAGGTGAATATGAAAAAAGATGAAGATATCTTCATCTTTTTTAAAATTAAAATAGAATAAATTGTTAAAACTATTGAAAAAACTTTTAAGAGGATATATAATTGAATTGTTACATAAAAAATGTAATATTTGTCTTTTTAATTAGTACAAAGGAATATAATATTAATAAATAAAACATGGAGGGAGAATAATGAAAATCAAGGGTAAATTGGGGTTTTGTATTTTATTTACATTAATTTTACAGCTAGTGTTGATGCCTATTCAGTCCTTTGCAGAGTATAGAAGTGCTAGTATTACCCAAGTAGTGAGAGAAGCAGTAGTTACAACAACAAAGGGAGACAACACAAAGATTAAATACACCCTTTTTGGTACAGAGGAGAATTATAACAGCTCAAATGGCGAATTTAAATTCAAATCTGCATATTATGAGGAGATAATACCAAAAGGGGTTAAAGTAAAAGTCCTTCCCATTGGATTTTACTTTGAAGAGTATTCAAGAAAACTCTACGGTAATTTGGATGCATCTATGAAAAGAGGGCAATCAGGAAAATATGAACTGGTTTGTACTCCTTTTGAAGTTGTATATGAATTCCCAAATGAGGGAGAGTATTATTTTAGTAATGCAAAATTACATTATACGGATCCTTTTGATAGAAGAAGCACAGCTGAAGTTACAAATACAATAGTTAATGTAAGGGATTATGAGAAATACCCCCAAATTTCTATGGAGGTATATGATGGAGAAAGAATAGTTGATTCTTCACCGATTGAATCCAATGACTTGCCTCCAACTAGACAAAAATTCATTATCTCTCCTTCCGAGAAATTAAAGGCAAAAGAAGGGGCAATAGGTACTATTAATATTACTGGACATGATTTACTATCAACGCAATATGCCTTCATTAATGACCCCGATGCAACAGATATAGATTGGCTGGACTTGGAATCTACAATTAATATTAAGAATCCTCCAGATTTACTAGATGAAGAAGGATTAAAATCAAGATATTACGATGTTAGTCATATGCCACTTTTAACAGATACTGAAAAATGGTCCAATAGGGGAGAAGTATTTAAAAACCCGAAGGATGAAATAATTATTCGCTCAGGGCTTTTAGAAACAGCTAGAGATAACAGTACAGGCTATGACCAGATCAAAGACAATTTGTTTTTCGGCCATGTGGGAGCCCAAGGAGTAGATTATAAAGAGGCAGCTAAATTCTGGGGGTATATAGTACCCGATAGAACAGGAGATTTTTATTTTGCTATACAATCTGACGATGGAAACTATGCATATATTATCGTCGGAGGGGAAAAAATTGTAATAACTGATTACTTTAGGGACACTTCCCCAAGACTAATATATACGAATGAGAAAGTATCTCTTAAGAAGGATATAGCTTATCCTATATATATAGAATACTTTAACTGGGGTGGCGAAGGAGAATTCCAGATGTTTATGAAGGACACCCCATGGAATGGTTATGACAGTTTTATGGGTGAGATGTATGGAAATCCAATCATAAGAGATGATAAAGCAAATAACTTTAGAGTTCCAAATAGTTGGTTTAAGGCAACTTCTAATAATGACCCTGGAGAAAATGCAGAGGCTACTTTTGAAGCTTCTAAGGTAGTTAAGTTCCCAGAACAATCAGGAAAGTACTATCTAGCTGCAAGATCAGAAAATAAAAGAAATAATGTAAGAGAGGTTGTATATGGACCATTTATCGTGGATAATGATCCCCCGGAGATTATCTTAGAAGGTGATACAATCCTTAATATAGTTGCTGATGGGGAGCCCTTTAAAGATCCGGGATATAGTGCAAGAGACTTCGATTATGATTTAGGTGAATACGTTGAAGTAGAGGTTAATGTAGAGATACTATTTAATAATAAGGTTGTTGAGAAAATAGATACCAATGAATTAGGAACCTATACTATTATCTATACTGCGGAAGATGAATTTGGCAATAAAGCTAAAGAAACCAGAACAGTTATAGTAACTGAAGGGATAATCTTACCAAAGGTTATGTATATACAAAAAGGTAGCCAAAAAACCCTAGAAGCCATTCTAAATCCCGATACTCTAAGGGTTAACTGGAGTGATGAAGCAGGTAAAAACATAATTTCCCTAACAAATGCAACAGATAATTCTGTAAAGGTTACAGGAAATGAAGTAGGGGTTGAAGTAATAACAGCTAGTATAATAGGAACATCTAAAACGGCAACTACCATAGTTTATGTTGTTGATTTGAAGAATTCGGACTTTGATGATTATATGTTAAAGTCAGAAACTATGGGAGCTAATACATTATTCGAATATGAATTACCCACAGCACTAACTCCATTATTTGGAGCAGAAGAAGGAATCAACATAAAATACATTACATCGGGAAATATTAGTTATAATGGTGGAGATGGTTCTATTAAAGCTACTGACAAAGGTAGGGGCATCTTAACTGCTATTATGACGGCATATGATGAAGAAAAGGATGAAAATATAGAAATTGCTACCGTTAGCCAAACAATTCCTATTCTTACTGTAGATGCTGCCACTAATGTAGGATATATATCTTCTGATTATGCAATTGTTACTGTTAGTTTTAAGTTATCTGACGGAGAAGATGCAGAAACCATTACAGGTAGTAAGGAAATGGTTCTTGGAATAGCTCCTTCAATAGGAGGCATCGCAGATAATTTTAAAATCACAAAAGCTATAAAAGATGAAGGAAATCTAGAAATATTGGGCAATCCAGCTGGGAACAAAAGGGTTAAAGTTAAAATTAATGGAGAAGGGGATTACAAATTAACACTTTTCTTAGACTTAACCTTAAAAGGTGGATTAAAAATAGGAGAATTTAAAGAGTGGGTAGGAAATAATACAAATGTCAATGTAAACAATAAGTTTTATTTAACTATTGATGCCGATGAAGGCTCAGCTTTTGTTGAACATATCAGCAGTGTTAAGCCGGGGAATATCCCTAATATAAAATAGTTATTTTAAAGTGATAGAGTGGATTTTTGATAATCCACTCTATCTTTTTGTTTGGTCTATTTATTTTAATTTATGAAATAACCATAGGGATTTAGAATATTTACCAAAAATGCACAGGTTTTTAAACAATTTACATTGTTTTATTTTAAAGGTATTGAATGTTTTAAAAAAAGGATATATAATGAGAGTGAATTAGATTATTTTTCCTATTTCAATATCTAATAGGGAACTAATTAAAATATTTTAAGAAACGGGGGATTTTAATGAAAGTAGGTAAGAAGTTTGGATTGTATTTAGCTTTTGTATTTGTATTGCAGATATTTTTGACACCATTTACTACTTTAGGAGCAGATAGATATAATGCTAGCATTTCACAAATTGTGAGAGAATCAGTTATTATAACTGAAACAGGGTCAACTGAAGAAATTGAATACACCCTTTATGGAAACAGTGAATTTTATACTCCAACTTTTAGAGAAATTGTTCTAGTGCTGGATGTATCTGGAAGCATGGAAGAAAGAATGGGAAGAAGCACTAGGATAGAGGTACTAAAAAAGGCAGTTAATAATTTTGTTGATCAATACAAAGGGGAAAATGTAGCAATTAATATAGTTCAGTATTCAAATAGTGCTGATAATGTTAGTGGTTTTTATCGTATGAATAATTCATCGGATGTTTCAAAAATTAGGCAAACGATTGCATCAATGTATCCTAATGGGGCAACCAATATAGGAGATGGGATGCGAAGGGGGTATTATGAATTAGCTAACTCTCCTAATAAAGATGCTAATAAATTTATGCTAGTTATGACCGATGGGGTTCCCCAGGGATTTACAACTTATAATAAAAGTCTTACAGACTATAAGCTTGATAGCGGAGATACAGGAATAACTCAGAAAACTCCATTTGAAACTTATAGGAGAAGTCTGGGTTGGCTTTCTTATGAAGAATATTTTATGTATAAAGGTAGAAATAATATAACAGTATTAGCAGAAACAACAGGAGAGAATAATCGTCCATATTCCCTTGAATATGCTAAAAAAATAGGTACTATGATTAAAGATAACAAGAATATAAAGCCTTTCTTTATAGGATTTTCTGATGATGCTAATTTAGATTACTTAAATAAAATAGCAGTCTCTGCCAATGCAGAGGCAGTAGTAGCAAGCAGGATATATTATGATGCTAAATCCGAAGAGGAGCTAAATCAAGCTTTTAATGAAGTTAAAGCTAAAATGCTAGATGAATATCAATTCAAAAATGTTAAATACGAAGAAATTATACCGGTGGGGGTAAATGTAGGGGATTTGCCGGAAGGATTTTCTTACAACGAAAAATCAAGGAAAATTACAGGAACTCTCAGTGCGTCCATGAGGAAGAATCCACAGACTAATAGATATGACTTCATATGTGAGCCTCTTAAGATTCCATATGAATTTTTGGAAGAAGGAGAATATCTATTTAATAATGGGAAATTAATCTATACAGACCCATTTGGTAATAATGGGCAAGCAGAAGTTAATGATATGAGGGTCATAGTAAAAGGTAAATTATATTCGCAAATATCTATTGAAGTTAGAGATGGTGATAGGACAGTAGGCTCTTCTCCTTTTGTTACAGATGATTCCAAACCTGATAGAAAGAAAAAGATTTTAAGCGAATCGGAAAAATTAAAGGCAAAAGAAGGTGCAACTGCTATAATCAATATTAGCGGAAATGATGTTGTATCTGGACAATATGCATTTATTAATGATCATAATGAACAAAATATCAATTGGCTTCCTTTGGATGCAACAATGGAGCTTGTTAATCCTTCTGATATGTTAGATACAGAGGGCTTAAAATCAAGATATTATTACGTTAATCATATGCCGACCCTGCAAGATACCGCAAGGTGGTCTGATAGAAGTGAAGTATTCAAATATCCTAAGGATGAAATTATAATTCGTTCGGGGCTTTTAGAAACATCTAAAAGAAATCCTACAGGTTATGATAGAATAGGGTCAAACCTATTTTTCGGATACGTTGGGGCACAGGGAGTTGACTATAAAGAAGCCGCTAAGTTTTGGGGTTATATAGTACCTGATAGAACAGGGGACTTCTACTTTGCTATACAATCTGATGATGGAAACTATGCATACATTATAGTTGGGGGAGAAAAAATAGAAATTACTGACTACTTTATAGATACTGCACCAAAGCTAATATACACCAATAATAAAGTATCTCTTAAGAAAGGTGTAGCCTATCCGATTTATATGGAATATTTTAACTGGGGTGGTGAAGGGGAATTCCAAATGTTTATGAAGGACACCCCATGGAATGATAATGAAAGTTTTATGGAAGAATTGTATCAAAACAAGGTTATAAAAGAAAGTGAACAGAATAAATATAGAGTTCCAAATAGCTGGTTTAGGGCAACTTCAAATAATACTCCTGGGGAAGAAGCAGAAGCAACCTTTGAAGCAGAAAAAGGTATTCCTTTTCCAAAAGAATCAGGAAAATACTATGTAGCTGCTAGATCAGAAAATAAGAAGGGCCATGCAAGAGAGGCTATATATGGAGCTTTTATCGTAGATAATACACCCCCTGAGGTTGCTTTATTAGGTGATAATCCCATGGAGGTATTTCGAGGTATCCCTTATGAAGAACCAGGGTATAGTGCAAGAGACTTCGATTATGATTTAGGTGACTTCGTTGATATAGACCAAGAAGAAATTAAAGTAGAAATAAAAATAAATGGTAAAATAGTAGATAAACTAGATACCAATGTGGTAGGAACCTATATTATAACTTATACTGCTGAGGATGAATTCGGTAATGTAGGTATGGCAACTAGAGAAGTTATTGTATCTGAAGGAATAAGCTTACCCAAGGCTATATATACAAAAGGGCAGTCAAAAGGATTTAAAGGCTAGTTTAAATCCTAGTACCTTAAAAGTAAATTGGGGTACTGAAAACAAAGGAATTATTAGCTTAGGTAGCTCAATGAATAACCCCGTAGCTGTAAAAGGAGAAAAAGTAGGCAAAGAAGTAATAACAGCTACCATAGATGGTTCTACTAAGAGCGCATCAACCATAGCCTATGTTGTTAATTTAGAGCCTTCAGGTGAGGATGGTATTATGCTAAAAGGAGATACCATGGCTGCAGATTCCTTGTTCACCAGCAATTTGCCAGGAGACTTAACGGGAACTAGTATTGAATATAGTACATCAGGGGTTATTACCTATAATAAAACAGGTGGCCATATTAAAGCCAATGACAAAGGAGCAGGGGTATTAACTGCTACTATGACAATATACGATGAAGAGTTAGGTGAAAAAATAGAAATTGCTACAGCTAATGTAACAATTCATGTTCTTACAGTTGAAAAATCTTCAAATAAGGGGTATGTATATCCGGATTATGCAACTATTAATATTGATTTTGTGGTGTCCGATGGTGATAATAGTACGAATATAAAGAGTGAAAAAGATATTATTCTCAAAATAAATCCACAAATATCAGATATTGCTAGTAGCTACAAAATTAAAAATGTTACAGGAGCATTGAGCTTTAAAGATTCAGATAAGACGATTACCATTAGAACAAAGGGTGAAGGAGAGTATAAATTAGTCATCTTCTTAGAATTAAAAACAAGGCCAGGATTAACGATGGAACAATATAAGGAATGGTTAAATAATAGTACCTCCATCAATATAACAAATAAATTTTATTCAACTAGTGGTAGCTCATCTTTTGCTGATTTTAATGACAATATTAATATAGGCACCATACCTAATATTAAATAAAAAATCCCCCAAGCCCTTGCTTGGGGGTTCTTCTATGTTTATAATAGTAAAACAAGTTCAAATAAGAAAAAGGGGAAGAAATGATGAAAATAGGGATAATTGGAGCCATGGAAGAAGAAGTGGCGGGATTAAAAGATAAATCAACAGATTTAAAGGTAAAACAAATAGCAGGAAGTTACTTCCACGAAGGGACCCTAGAAAATAAAAAGATAGTTATAGTCCAATGTGGCATAGGAAAGGTAAATGCAGCAGTTTGTACTCAAGCCCTGATAGATAACTTTGATATTAATTATGTAATCAATACAGGGGTTGCTGGGGGGGTTTATGAAGAACTAGATATAGGGGACATTGTAATATCAAAGGATGCGGTTCAACATGATTTCGATACCACAGCCTTTGGAGATGGTTTAGGAGTCATACCGAGGATGGGGGAGAGCTTTTTTAAGGCTGATGAAAAGCTAATTGATTTAGCTAAAACATGTATTCATTTTCTTAACCCAAGGCCTAATGTATTTATAGGAAGGATTGCCAGCGGGGATCAGTTTATCTCTAGTTTAGAAGAAAAACAAAGAATATGGGATAATTTTAAGGCCTATTGCGCAGAGATGGAAGGAGCCAGTATTGCCCATACTTGTTATCTTAATAAAGTCCCATTTGTAATAATTCGTTCAATTTCTGATAAGGCAGATAACAGTGCAGATATTAATTTTCAGGAATTTGTAAATAAAGCCTCAGAAAACTCCAATAAGATACTCCTTGAAATGTTAAAAAACCTATAAGATATTAAGAATAATAGATTTATCCTACTTATATAGATGCCTAAGGGCATCTTTTTTATTTCAAATGTAAGTAATTGACATTTTAAGAATACTATGTATAATTAGTAATATGTGTAAAATAATGGGAGGAGTGTTTTTATGGATTTATCAATGTATATACAATTAGTACCGATATTACAAGGGGCTATAATAGGATTCTTTGCTTTAGGACTAATCAGCTTATTATTTTTAACCATTCGTATTAGGTATTTCAAGAAATCTTTTAAAAAATGGATAAAGGAAAGCAAGAGGTTATCAAAGGACCCCACCTTAGATAAAATTATTAAGACATATAGGCTCTATAAGGAAAAGGGGTTTAATAAAACAAATACGGAAGCAATTATTAAATCAAGTTACAACAAGCAAAGAATTTTTTTATTCCTATTTACTATTGGGAACAAATCATATCAAAAACTGAAATACTTACTCTTTTTTTGGGATTGCTTGCCACATTCATATTGGTATCTGAAAAGATTGATAGCCCTTTTTATCCCCTTATAGGTGGGACGGCTTCCTTCATTTTTTTAATAGGACTGGAAATGATACTGGCTCTACCGGAAAAAAGAAATCTCTTATTTATTGAGATTGAAGAGTATCTAGATAATTCCTATTTACCAAGTATGCAAAGGGTTTCTATGGAACATGATATTTTCAAAGAAGGAAAATCTAAATCGTTCAGTATTTATGGGGAAGAAAAAGAAAAAAATAATGTCGAGACAGATATGAAAGATGAGGAAATAGAATGGCTCATACAACAGTTTTATAGAGAAGAAAAAGGAGTATAAATTCACAAATGAAGGATAATACTAGGTAAAGAATTAAACTACTAAAGTAAAGTAGTCTAGGAGGAATCTTATGGAAACTTTAAAGGTCAAATTACCTGTAACCAACGAACACGGCTTTTATGAAATCCGTCTAGAAAGTATAGGGGGATTAGGAGCAAACTTAAGCGGTAAGATATTGGGAGAGCTAGGGGCAATTTATTTAGGACTTAACAGCTCTACTTTTGCAAGTTATGGTTCTGAAAAAAGGGGCACCCCAGTTAAATCCTACATACGCTGGTGCAATTCCGACCAAGAAATAAGATTAAATAGTCCTATAGAAACCCCTCATTTATTAGGACTTTTCCATGAAAGGTTAGCAGGCAAAATCCCTGTTATGGCAGGGGTAGGTCCTGATACAACAGTAGTAGTTAATACCGATGAAGCTCCTGATGCCATAAGGGACAGGCTTAAAATGCATGCAGGGACCTTAGTATGTGTGAATGCCCTTAATCTTGCAATGGAAGCTAAAACTAGAGTGAATATGATAATGCTTGGTGCAATTGCTAAGGCATCTGGATTTATCCCCTTAGAATCCCTAAAAGAGATAGTAGAAGATACTATAGGTAAGAAATATCCTGTAGCCCTTAAGGGGAATTTAGAAGGACTTGAAAAAGGATATAATAATGTAACAACTAAGAAATACGAAGACGATGGGAAATATCCTTACCAAGAATACAAAGAGGTTAAAAGGGAATGGGGCTATGACAATGCCCCTATCGGAGGCATTAATCCCCTTTATGGCAGTACCATAAGTAATGATTTATCGGCAAGCCGGGAAGGTTATATTCCCATATTTAAAAAGGAGTATTGTATCAATTGCGGTATGTGTGATTCCACCTGTCCTGATATGGTGTACCAATTTGTATTAGGAGAGTATAAGGGCAAACCTTCCATGGTTAATCTAGGGCCTGATTATCATCACTGTAAAGGATGCCTTCGTTGTGTTGAAGCATGTCCGACAGATGCCTTATCTGCAGGGATGGAAAAAGATGTAGACATTTGGAAGACCCATGTTCGCAACCAAGAATTAAAACTAGATAAAATGGAATTTGAAGATGTAGGTCCTAACTCTTGGATGCGTTCCGAATCCTATACAACTAACGAATTAGATTAAGGAGGCAGCACTATGGTAGAACAGAAAGTCGTATTCGAAAGTGGAAATGAACTGGCTGCATATGCAGCTAAACAAATAAATTATCATGTAATGGGTTATTACCCAATTACCCCATCGACCCAAATAGCAGAACACCTAGATCTTCTAAAGGCAGAGGGAGAACATGATGTTGTTATGGTTCCTGCAGATGGAGAACACGGGGCCGCAGGAATCTGTTATGGAGCCTCAGTAGGGGGAGGAAGGGTATTTAATGCTACCTCCGCCAATGGTTTATTATTCTCATTAGAACAGCTTCCCGTTCAGTCAGGAACTCGTTTCCCCATGGTCTTAAATGTAGCCTGCAGAACTATATCAGGCCCCCTTTCCATAAAAGGGGATCATAGTGATATTATGTATGCCCTTAATACAGGGTGGATTATATTATTTGCAAAGGACCCCCAAAGAGTATACGATTTTAATATTTGTGCCCCTAAGATTGCAGAAAAAGTTAAACTCCCCATTATTGTTGCCTTTGACGGATTTTTTACCAGTCATCAAAAAAGAAAGACCCACCTTATTGCTAAAGATAAAGATGTTCAAGACTTCCTAGGAGAATTGACATTGGAATACACTGCTCTTGATAAGGAAAACCCTGTGGCTATTGGTAGCTACATGAATGAACCCGATGTACTCAATAATAAATATCAGCTTCACCTGGCTATGGAAGAGGCAAGGACCGTAATACCTCAAGTTTTTAAAGAATATGAAGAACTAACCGGCCGTACATACAATATGGTAGAAGGTTATATGATGGACGATGCCGAAGCTGCATTATTTATCCTCGGATCTAGTTATGATACTGCAAGATTGGCAGTAGATAAATTAAGAGAAGAAGGAAAGAAGGTAGGGGTATTTACTTCTAATGTATTAAGACCATTTCCTAAGGAGGAACTTTATAATATCTGTAAAAATGTAAAATCCATTATAGTGGCAGATAGGCAAGATAGCTATGGTGCTCAGGGAGGGAATATGACCCTTGAACTAAAGGCAGCCCTACAGGATTATAAAGCAAATATAGAGGTTTCGAGTTTTATATATGGTTTAAGTGGCAGGGATTTTTATATCGAAGAGGGAGCAGAGATGTTAAGTAAGGCCCACGATATAGCCCAAAAAGGTAAAGTCGATAAAAGATTCGATTACTTTGGTCATTATGAGGGAAAAGACGGTTATGAGGTACAAGAATACTTCGACCCTATTATAGGGGATAAAGCTCGTCCAGGGTTAACAACGGTTACTGTAGATGAAGAAACAGGAAGAATGAAGGTTAAAGGTGGAATCGTAAAAGACTCAACAGCAATGCCAAAAAGATGGGTATCAGGCCATGGAGCCTGTCCGGGATGTGGAATACCTGTTAACGTAAATATGCTTCTTAGGGGAATTGAAGGGGAAGTTGTTCTCTTATTCCAAACAGGTTGTGGATATGTTGTTACCTCACCATACCCTAAGACTTCTTTTAGGGTAAGCTTTGTCCATAATTTATTCCAAAATGGAGCTGCCACCCTATCTGGATTAGTAGAAATGTTCCATGAAAAGCAAAGAAGAGGCGAAATACCCAAGGGAGATAATTTTACCTTTGTAATGGTGAGTGGGGATGGAGGTCTTGATATAGGTATGGGACCTGCCATAGGAGCGGCCCTTAGAAACCACAGAATGATAATAATGGAATATGATAATGGTGGATATATGAACACGGGATATCAACTATCCTATACCACTCCAAAAGGAGCAAAAAGTTCAACTTCCCATGTTGGTAAATCCCAAAAGGGAAAAGCAACCTTCCATAAAGATACAGCCCAGATTTTAGCAGCCACTAATATCCCCTATGTAGCAACCGTAGCAGAAAGCCATCCAACAGATTTTATCAAAAAGGCAGCTAAGGCCCAAAAATATGCCAATGAATATGGTCTGGCATTTGTTAAAGCACTTTCAGCTTGTCCTCTTAACTGGAATGACAACCCAAGATACGAAAGAAGTGTGATAGATGCAGCTGTAAATAGCTGTTACCATCCATTATATGAGATAGAAGAGGGTATAACTACTATAACTTATGATCCTGAAGCACGAAATAAAAAAATACCTGTTATCGATTGGCTAAAGATGATGGGAAGAACAAAACATATGGTAAAGCCCGAATACTCTGATATAGTAGAAAGTATACAAGAAGAAATAAATAGAAGATGGGAAAGGCTTAAAGCTTGTCACGAAAGCCCACTTTTATAAAGAAAACCAACTCGCAAGAGTTGGTTTTTTGACAAAGTTTTGTGTTTATATGCTATAATATCTTTGTGATAGATAGGGGTATACACAAAGGAGACGATGCTATGAATAACAAGATATTTTTGGCGGTAATACTTACCTCTAGTGTTTTAGTAGGGTGTTATTCTAAAAATATACCTATGGAGGAATCTATAAAAGAGCCATTAGAAACCCCTATAGAACAAAGGTTAGAACAGTCCTCTAAAAAGGAAGAAAAGTCTAAAGAAGAAGAGAAAACGATTTTAGAAGCTAAGGAAGATAAACGATCTTTAGAACCTAAAAAGGAACTAGAAAAACCTGAAAAAGTGAAAGAAGAACCCCAAAAAGAAGTAGAAAGACAGGTATATAAAACTACAGATATAGAAAAAAGTAATACCCTTTCTAACGATTTAAAATCATGGTGGTTTAAAAGAAACACCCAGAATCTTCCCCCAGGAGCCCAAGGAGAAATAGATATTGTAAAATACGATACTTACTATTTGGGCAACACTAGGGAAAAAAGGATATACTTAACCTTTGACGAAGGTTATGAAAATGGATACACGGGTAAAATACTAGATATACTAAAAGAACATAAAGTAAAAGCAGCTTTCTTCGTTACAAAACCTTACATAAAAAGCCAGCAAGAACTAGTAAAAAGAATGGTTGAAGAGGGGCATATAGTGGGTAATCACAGTGTAACTCACCCAAGACTCCCTGATAAAAACAAAGAAGAGATAGAGTACGAAATAAATGAAACAGCTAGATATTTTAAAGAAATAACAAAAACCGATATGCCCTTATATTTTAGGCCCCCAGCCGGAGAATATAGCGAGAGAACTTTGCATATTACAAAAGATTTAGGATATAAAACAATTTTTTGGAGCATGGCATACTTGGATTGGGATGTTAATAATCAACCGGGAAAAAAAGAAGCTTTTTCTCATGTAGCACTCAATCATCATAATGGCGCAATTATTCTTCTCCATGCGGTATCTTCATCCAATACTGAAGCATTAGGAGATATCATTGAATATTTAAGGGAACAAGGGTATAGCTTTGCTTCTTTAGATGAATTATAAAATTAAGATACAATAAAGTTTTGGGTTTAAAACTTGAATAAGAAATGGTATACTTTTTACGTAAAATTTAAAAATAATCAAGGAAGTATAAGGAGGAACAAGATGAAAAACATAGTATTTGACTATACTAATGCAGGTATTTCTAATGAAGAAATACAGCATTCAAAATGGCAGTTAGAGGGTGCCCACAAAATGCTTCATGAAAAATCAGGGGCAGGAAATGATTTTTTAGGATGGATTGACCTTCCTTTAGAGTATGATAAAGAGGAATTTGATAGGGTAAAGCAGGCAGCAGAAAGAATCAAAAAACATTCAGATGTATTGATAGTTATAGGTATCGGGGGCTCTTATTTAGGGGCTAGGGCTGTGATAGAAGGACTTAGTCATTCTTTTTATAATATGCTTCCAAAAGAAAAAAGACAAACTCCAGAAATATATTTTGTAGGAAATAATATAAGTGGTACATATGTAAAACATCTATTAGAGCTCATAGAAGGAAAAGATATTAGTGTAAATGTAATTTCCAAATCCGGGACAACAACGGAACCTGGGATTGCTTTTAGAATATTTAAGAAATACCTAGAAGAAAGATATGGAAAAGAAGGAGCAAGAGAAAGAATTTTTGCTACCACCGATAAGGAAAAAGGAGCCCTTAGAAAACTGGCAGAAGAAGAGGGATATGAAACTTTTATCATTCCTGATGATGTAGGAGGTCGTTTTACAGTACTAACGCCTGTTGGACTTTTGCCTATTGCTACTTCAGGTATAGATATCGACAAACTTATGGAAGGGGCAAAGGATGGAAGAGAGGAGTATTCTAAAGAAGGATTTGAAAACAACTCAGCTTACCAATATGCCTTAATCCGTAATATTTTATATAGAAAAGGAAAACAAAATGAAATACTAGTTAATTATGAGCCTGCCCTTCATTATATATCCGAATGGTGGAAACAGCTTTATGGGGAGAGCGAAGGGAAAGACAATAAAGGAATATTCCCTGCAGCAGTTGACTTTTCGACAGATCTTCATTCCTTAGGACAATATATTCAAGATGGAAGAAGGAGTCTTTTTGAGACCGTACTAAATGTAGAAACACCCCGAGAGGATATCACATTAGAATCAGAGAAGGAAGATTTAGATGGGCTAAATTATCTTGCTGGAGAGACAATGGATTTTGTAAATAAAAAGGCTTTCCAGGGTACCCTTCTTGCTCATGTAGATGGGGGAGTTCCTAATCTAGTTATAAATATTCCTGAAATAAATGAATACTATATCGGAAAACTTTTATACTTCTTTGAAAAAGCTTGTGGTATAAGTGGTTATATCTTAGGAGTTAATCCTTTTGACCAGCCAGGAGTAGAGGCATATAAAAATAATATGTTTGCATTACTTGGGAAACCAGGATATAAAGAATTAAGAAATGAATTATTAAAAAGGATAAAGTAGTTTAAGATACTATAAAACATGTGGGTGGCTACTTGCCACCCTATAAAAAAGGGGGTATTTTATGACAAAAGAACAAAGAAAACAAGAGATAATAAAACTATTGAAAGAGTCTAAGATTCCCTTAAGCGGTAGCTACTTAGCAGAAAAGTTAAACGTTAGTAGGCAAATAATAGTTCAAGATATTGCCCTTTTAAGAGCAGAAAATATAAATATTATGTCTACTGCTAGGGGATATATATATTATATAGAAAAAGGTAGTACCCATAAAAGAGTTGTAACAGTACAACATGAGAAAGAAAAAATAGAAAATGAATTAACTGCCATAGTGGACCTTGGAGGAAGCATTATAGACGTGATTATAGAGCATCCAATTTATGGTGAAATAACTGCTGACTTGATGATAGAATCTAGAAGAGACTTAAAGGAATTTATGGAAATAATGAAAAAAAATGAAACAGTGCCACTTTTAAGGCTTACTAATAGGATACATATGCATACGATAGAGGCAAAGACTGAAAAAATATTGGATGAAATAGAATGTAATTTAAGAGAAAAGGGATATTTGGTTGAATAATATAAGACGTTAAAACGTCTTTTTTATTTTATTTATCCAAAAACATACAGACAAACTTATTTTATAATTGAGTTGTCACTTTTATAGTGTTATAATTAATTTACAAATAATACTACAAGGGTGATGATATGGATAAAAGAGGCATAAGAAATATATCTCTAGAAAGAGCAGAGATATTAAAAAGTAGGATAAAAGATTATTCTGATAAAAAGGAGTTAATAAGGACTGGCTTTAATAGGGAAGATGAGATACAAGAAAATAAAAAACGAATTATGAGTATTTTAGGAGCCACAAATAAGGAGTGGGATGATTGGAAGTGGCAGGTTAATAATCGTATATCAGATATAGAAATCCTTAAACGAATATTAAATATTTCAGAGGAAGAAAGTATCCAAATAAAATCAATAGGGAAAAAATATAGATGGGCTATTTCGCCTTATTACGCTAGTTTAATGGATTCCAATGATGCCAACTGCCCAATAAGAAGACAGGCTATTCCTTCTATTGAGGAGATGGTAGAAGCAGGAGAAAAAGATCCCATGGGGGAAGAATATACTTCCCCAGTGGAAGGGATAACAAGGAGATATCCCGATAGGCTTATAATAAAAGTAACCAATCAATGCGCCATGTATTGTAGGCACTGCCAAAGAAGACGATGTATAGGTCAACAGGATTTACATTTACCCCAGGAGGACTTAAAAAACTGTATAGAATATATAAAAAGTCAAAAGGAACTTCGGGATATCCTAATAACAGGGGGGGATGCCCTTTTGCTTTCTGACAAAAGACTCCATTGGATATTATCGGAACTTCATGAAATTCCCCATATAGAAATTATAAGGATAGGCAGTAGAACCCCAGTCACCATGCCCCAAAGAATAACCGACGAGTTGTGTAGTCTTCTTGAAAAATTCCCACCGATTTATTTTAATACACATTTTAATCATCCCATAGAAGTGACTAAGGAGGCTAAAGAGGCTACAGATAAGCTTTGCTCGGCGGGGGTAGTACTCGGGAATCAAGCAGTTCTCCTAAAGGGAATTAATGACGATGCCTATATAATGAAAAAGTTAAATCAAGAACTTTTGAAGATAAGGATAAAACCCTATTATATTTTTCACCCGAAAGAAGTTGTAGGTACGGGTCATTTTAAAGTAAAGGTCCAAAAAGGAATGGAAATTATGGAAAAACTAAGGGGTTATACCTCAGGATTGGCGGTACCTACGTACATAATCAATGCCCCAAAAGGAAAAGGGAAAACACCAATACTGCCTAATTATATTCTCTCATGGGGAGAAGAGAGCATCAAGCTCCGTACCTGGGAGGGAGAAGTTGTAGATTACCCTAATTAATAAGAAGTCAATTGATTATCTAGTTTATTATAATGTTTCCATAGGCCATGCTTAATGCCGGAGGAAATCACATCTGCCATTTGCATGACGATGGATAGCCTAGTATTTTGCAAAACAAGCATATCCATGAATCCGCTAAAATTAACTATACCGGTTATAAATAAGTCCCCTACGGAAGGCAGTTCCTTTTGGACTCCAGCACCGGGTTTTATCGAGCCCTCGCCTAAGGTGATATACCCTATGTGCTCCATTTTACCAAGACATGCATCGATAGCAATAATTAAAGGATTACTGTGATTTTTATCAATTAATTTAAGAGTTTCTTGTAAGTTTTTAGCGTGGACAGGGTCATCTAGGGTTCCATAAACAAATACATTGGGATAAGACATATATTTTAATTTATAGCCTATGAGGGGTCCTAAGCTATCCCCTGTCGCCCTATCCGTACCGATACATAAAATAACAACACCATCATGCAGGGGTATTTTTTTTGAAAAATAGTCATAAAAACTAGTTGTAAATTCCCTAAGTGACTGGGTTTTATTTACCTTTATATAGGTTTGAGATATTTTTTTCTTTTGGGAAAGCTGCACGAAATTACCACCTTTTGAGAGAATAGTTATTTTTAGTATTCCATATCTTAATAAATATATAGGTGGAATATATTTCAAGTCTAAGATGAATGCTGTTTTTTGGTGAAAAAAGAAGATAAAAAAAAGGAATCCTTCGACATAAATTACTAAAAAGTATAAAAAGTATATGGTAATATATATTCGAAATGGTAATATATGTACGAGGGGGATGAAATATGAGTGAGTTTTTTTACGGACCTCCAGATTGTGGGGATGAACTAAAAGAGAATCAAAATAATACATTTACCTTTCTAGAGAATGCAAAATTAATAGGGGAGGAGCCAAAAGGTCTAAATATTTATCTAGAAGACTATGTGTACACATACTTATACCAATATGCTAAAACAAATCGCGGGGAAGAAAAGGGCGCGGCTTTGGTAGGATACTATACCGAGGAGCTAGGTAAAAAGGCTGCAATTATTAGCGGCGCTATACAATTTGAGGATTTATTCTGTGAAGGAGAGGTTTTGGTTACAGAACCTCAAATTAAGGAAATGCAAAAGAAGATAAATAGGTACTTTCCAGATTGCGAACTTATGGGATGGATGCATACACAACCTGGATATGGTATTTTTCTTACAACCCAGGATATCCGTATTCATCAGGATTATTTTAGGGAATCCTATCAATCCTTTATGATTATCGACCCTATAGAAAATGCAGAAGCATTTTTCATATGGGATGAAGAAGAAATAAAATCGGCAGAAGGCTATTACATGTATTATGATAAGAACGAACGGATGCAAGAATACATGGTCAATCATAAAGTAGGAGCTTCTAACGAGGAGTTAAATGATGAAAAAGAAGATGTGGTAATGCATTTTAGAAAGAAAGATAAAATGAGGAAACAAGAAATACAAAATAAAAAGATTTATAACCTAGTAACGGCATTAAGTATTGTATTATTTTTAATGTGTGTCACTATGGCAGTTGGATTGATTCAGCATAGGGATAGATTGGCCAAATTAGAAAATGAATTAGACAGTATAGATTCTAGTTATACAAGCCTTCTGACCCAACTAAGCCATGAAAATGTTCAAGTAGTCTTTGCTGAAACAGAAGAAATAGTCCCTGCGGATACACATAAAGAAGTTCTAGAGGACATAGAGCTTTCAGAAGAATCAATGTCCACAGAAGAAAGGATGGTTATAGAAGAAATAAAAGAAGAGTCTATAATACAAGAAACTGAGGAAACAGTTAAAGAAAATGATTTTGATACTTATACGGTACAAAGGGGGGATAACTTAAATAGAATATGTTACAATCATTACAAAACCACAGAGGTAGTAAATAAGATAGTAGACTTTAATGAATTAGAAAGTCCAAATAAAATCTATGAGGGACAAGTCTTAAAGCTTCCCCCTCTATGATAAAAATGTAGGAGATATCTCCTACATTTTTTCCATTTCAACCAGCAATCCTTCAAAGACTTTTAAAGCTTTTTTTATGGGTTCGGGGCTTTTCATGTCAACTCCTGCCCTTTCTAAAATATTGATGGGATAATCGGAACCACCGCTTTTTAGGAAGGTAAGATAACTATCTAGGGATCCTGCTTTATTATTTAGGATTCCATCAGATAGGGCAATGGCTGCAGAATACCCTGTAGCATACTTGTATACATAAAAAGCATTATAAAAATGGGGGATTCTTGCCCATTCAAAGCTAATCTCAGAATCTATAATAATATCAGGTCCGTAGTATTTTATATTTAGATTTTTATATACTTCGCAAAGGCTATCCACGGTTAAGGCTTCCCCCCTTTCCCACATCTCATGGGTAATCTTTTCAAATTCTGCAAACATAGTTTGGCGAAATAAAGTTCCCCTAAATTGCTCCATGAAGTGATTGATAAGATAAGCCTTTTTATTTTTATCCGTGGTATTATTTAACAGATGCTGCATAAGTAGGGATTCATTTACGGTAGAAGCTACTTCAGCAAGAAAAATGGGATACTGGGCATAAATATAGGGCTGAGCTTCATCTGAATAATAGGAGTGAAGCGCATGTCCCATTTCATGGGCCAAGGTAAATAAATTATTAATATTATCTTGGTAATTTAAAAGAACATAAGGGTGGGTCCCATATGCTCCCCAGGAATAGGCCCCGCTTCTTTTACCTTTATTTTCATATACATCAATCCAGCCTCCAAAAAGTCCCTTATGGAGTATTTTAATGTAGTCATCTCCTAGGGGAGCCAACCCTTCTTTAACTATTTTGATGGCTTCTTCATAAGGTATCTTCATATCTATATCAGGAACAATGGGGGTATATAAATCATACATATGAAGTTCATCAAGATTTAAAAGTTTTTTTCTAAGGGATACATATCTATGCATGAGATGTATATTAGAATGAACAGTGTCTATTAAATTGGTATATACCTCAAGGGGGATATTATCGGCAAAAAGAGATGCCTCTAGGGAAGAAGGGTACCCTCGTGTAGTGGCAAAAAAGGCATCTTTTTTGACACTTCCATTATATATGGCTGCTAAGGTATTTTTTTGATTAATATAACTGGAATATAGAGAGTTAAAGGCTGCCTTTCTAATATCCCTATTGAGGTTTTCCATTAGATTAACAAATCTCCCCTTAGTTACTTCAATATCACTTCCATCTTCGCCTTTAATAGGAGGGAAATTCATATCCGCATCATTAAGCATGGTGAAAATACTTTGAGGGGTTCCCCCTATTTCAGATACTCTAGCTAAAAGTTCTTCCTCTTTCTTAGAAAGAATATGCTCTTTTTGTCTTAATAAATCATGGAGAAAATGGGTGTAAAGTTTAAGACTTTCATTTTCGTTGATATACCTATATAAAGTATCCTCAGGAATCAGTAATATTTCGGGAATAATAAAAGAAGCTATAGCAGAAAACTTAATAGATAGAGATTTGGCTCCATCGGATAAAGCTTGGTAAATGCTACTAGAGGTATCTTCATGTAATTTCATATGGGAATATACATAGATTTTTTCAATAATCTGGGATAATTCATCATTTAGAATTAAACAAGATAAAAGATTATCGGAAGAGTCACCCAATTTGTTTTGAAATTTGGATAGTTTATCAAAAGAACTTTCTAGCTGAAGCATATCGTTTTTACAGTCCTTATCGGAGGGGTAGAGATCTTCAATTTTCCATATGAAGTTTTTATCCAGCTCATTCCTCGAAGGAAGAGACTTTAATTTAGTTTTAACCATAATAAAACTCCTTTCATAGTATATTATAATATATTTATTTAGTTTCATATGTATTATACCCTGATTTTTATGCATAAGTATAAAAATAGTTGACTAAGTTTAAAAGACATGGTATAGTATTGCTGTGGATAACTATGTGGATAACATGTTGATAACATTTTATTATTCACATATGTCATTTATATCTTTTAGATAAGAAAACCCCGTTTCTTATCTCCAAACGCCGAATGTCCCCATTCGGTGTTTTTTTATGTTTTGATTTTTAGTAATGTATATTTCACCGGATAAAGTTAAGAATAAACAGTAGATAGAACAAATAGGATGGTGGAATATATGACAGTATTACAAACTATTGAAGATTACATTTCTTATGTAAATCCTTCGCCTACAGAGAAACCTAAAGACATTAAATGTATTAATTTACTAAGGGAATATTGTAGGGAGATGGAGCCTGGATTAGAAATTGAAGATTTAGATAGGAGATTTTTTGATGAATTTTTCTTATACTGGCTTCCAAAGAAAAATAAAATGCTATCCGAAGAAAAGCTCTATTTTCTTTTCCCTTCTATCCAAAAATATTTTACATACTTAAAGTCAAAATATAAGCTAGAGGAACTAAATACATTTATCCCCGTAGATAAATTTATGGATGAATTTATTCGTATTATTCATTTATCAAAGGCATTTTCAAAGTTTGTAGGAAACCCTGTACTTAGTATCGACCCTCTAATTATTGATTTAAGATGTTATAGACAAAACAAATACAAAAAGAGTATGAAAGAAAAAAACGGAGTTTTTGAACAGGGATATTTTGAAGTAATAGATATTTTTCCGGACTGCTCCATAACCATAAAGAAAAAGCCCACAGGCAGATACGCAAAAGTACTCTTAGACGAAAGTTTAGTACCATACCTTCGAAAAGGTGACATCCTTCACCTTAAAATGACAAGAAGATTATTTTTTACTTACTGGGAAATTGAAGATATAAAAACCTGTTACTTAAAAGAAGCCCAAAAATACCTTGGCTAATGAATTACTTTACAATTTAGAAAAAATATATGATAATAAGCTTGAAACGCAATAGTTGTTTAGGGGGAAACAATTATGTCAGCTATAGAGAGAATGAAGGCTTTTATCATGATTATATGTATAGCACTAGTTCAAATAGGGTGCTATAAGGAAATAGATAAAGATAAAGAGCCTGTAGTTGTTATTTTAAATGAGGAACTACCAAATAGTAATGAAAAGGCTTTGAAAGTAGAAAATAAGGGTAGGGACTTAGCCGTTTATAATAAGTATATTGTGGATTTAAAAATAAATCCTAAGGAAAGAACTTTTGAAGGGATTCAAAAAATACAATATACAAATCAAACCGAGAAGCCATTAGGAATACTATACTTTAATTTATATCTTAATGCATTTAAAAAAAATAGCAAAATAAAGCCATATCTTTTAGAGTATGAAGATGAAATACACAAAAGAGGTTTTGATGAAGGATTCATAAAAATCGAGTCAGTGCTTATTAACAACGAAGAGGTTATCTTTAATGAAAGCGAAACCCTTTTAGAGATTACACCAAGAGAACCTGTGGAGGTTAAAGAGGCTACGGAAATTATCATACAATTTAAAGGGAAGATTCCTCAAATTGCCTATAGAATTGGAGCTAATGATAAAACCTTATGGATGGGAAACTTTCTTCCTACAATAGCAGTATATGATGAAAATGGCTGGAATAAGGGAGTGTACTATCCGGTAGGGGATTCTTTTTATACCGATATAGCAAATTACAAAGTAACCATCACAACCCCAAAGGATTATCTAGTTGTTGCGACAGGGGAAGAAGAAGAAATAATAATGGAAAACGATAAAAAAACAACGGTGGAAGCTAAAATGGTAAGGGATTTTGCTCTAGGTATAAGTGAAGAATTTAATAAGGCATCTATAGAAACTGAAGAGGGTATTAATATTAATTTATATCATACCAGCAAAAATATAGATACGAAAAGGATACTTAAGACGGCAGAAATGTCTTTAGGATATTTTAGCAAGACTATAGGTTCGTATCCCTATTCTGAACTAGATATTGTAGAAGGAGAACTTTTTTCCCCTACTAGCATTGAATACCCAACCTTTATCTTAATAGATTCTAGGATAATAAGGGGGATAGAAAATCCTACAAGCATTACCCATGCAATAGGTCATCAATGGTTTTATAATATAATTGGCAATAATCAGGCAAAGGAGCCTTGGCTAGACGAGGCACTAGTTACCTATCTTGAACAATATATATATCTTTCGGAAAAGGATATAGATAAGACAATGGATAAAAAAAGACAAGAACTTACAATTTTGATGGAACCTATGAGGGAAACCAGTCTATATAGCAATTTAAGTGCATTTTCTAACTGGGAATCCTATTATAATATTCACTATACTAGGGGAAAACTGATGATACATGCCCTTAAGAAAAAAATGGGGGACAAAAAATTTAACGAGTTCCTAAAAACATATTACGAAAAATATGCATTTAGAAATGTAGATATAGGTGGATTTTGCGATACGGCAGAAGAAGTACATGGTACCTCTTTGAAAATATTCTTCTATAAATGGATGAGGTCAGAAGAACTTCCTGAATTTTAATTTCATAAAAGGGGTGGAAATATGAAAGCAGTGATAATTTATGGGGGAGTCAATAAAAAAGAAAACATACTTAATCTTGTTATAAAGGTTGTTTCAGATACCTTAAAGGAACTTAATGTAGAAGTGGAAGAGATAATTTTAGACCACTATAATATAGATTACTACAACAAAGGAAATAAAAAAGACATAAAACAAATTACCCAAAAAATAAAAGAAGCCGATGCAGTTATTTTTGCCACGAAGGTAATTTTGATGGCACCAACGGGAATAATAAAAGTGTTCTTAGATAATTTAGTCAATCCAAACTATAAAGAATCACTTAAGAATAAGCAGGGCTTTGCCATTGCTATATCGGATTCTATTGGTGAGAGAGAAGCAGCAGAATACATTCTAAGGGCATGGGAGATGCTAGGAGGGGTAGAGGGAGGCAGAATCCCTTTATATACAAAGGATTCAAAAGAAATAGAAGATATAAAGGAAACTATCGAAAAAAGAATAGAAGATTTCTATCGAATATCTAGACAGCAAAGACTTAGACTTCCTAGCAGTGATAATAACAGAAGTTACATTGAGTCTATCAACAAAAAGGGAATATCAGAATCTAATGAAAGTAAGATAACCCCTTGGGCACCCCCAATAGTCGTAAAAACCGATAATCCAGAGGAAAAAGTTGAAATTAAATCGGTTAATTTTGAACAATTTACCGAGGAACAGGCAAAAGATATAGAAGAACTTGCCGACTTTTTTAAAGAACAATTAGGTGGTAATAATAAAGATATAAACTCCTATGGAATATATCAAAAACCATCAACAAAAGCTGTAGTTGAAAATAAAAAAACATGTAAACAAATGACAAAAAATCTTTGTCATTACTTTCAACCCCATCTTGCAGCAGAATTTAAAGGAGTTTTTCAGTTTAATATTAAAGGAGCAGAAGGTTTTGAATCCTATATTCGTATTGAAAATGGAGAATGTACCTATTTTGAGGGAGTTAATGAGAATGCCGATATAGTCATGATAATGAATGAGGATATATGGATAGATATCCTAAAGGGTAAATTATCAGCCCAAAAAGGATTTATGACGGGGCAATTAAAGGTTAGAGGAAACTTCATGTTATTAAATAAACTAGATCAATTATTTAAAAAAATGTAGGGCATATAGCCCTACTTTTTAAATAATTGAACATAGATATAACCATATTTCTTATCTGGAGCGATTCCTATACCGATTTTATCATAATTTTTATTGAGTACATTAGCTTTATGTCCGGGACTCCCCATAAAAGAATCATGGGCATTTTTAACTGAGCTATGAGCAGCAATGTTTTCCCCAGCAATCTTATAAGATATGCCAAATTGCTTCATCATTTCAAAAGGTGTGCCATGGGTTGGAGAAATATGACTAAAGTAATTGTTTTCAGCCATATCCTTTGCTTTTATAGAAGCAATATTAGAAAGCTCCATATCCATTACATAGGATGGAAGTCCAAGCTGATTTCTTTCTATATTAATATAATCCAACATGATTTCTTCCTTTTGAGCCATATCGTCATTAGAAGTAGCTAAAGTGGGTATAGTATTTGTTTCCACAGAGTCTTCTTTTGCAGAATTGTAGGTGTATGCCTTTGTAAACTTATTGGTGATCACCCCAATAGAATCATTGGGTAGGTGAACAATATACCAATCATTTAAAGAGCCCAAGACATTTACAATTTGCCCTTTTTTCAGACGAGATACCACAGGATAAGAAATCCCAGGACCAGTTCTTACATTAAGACTGTAGGCTGTAATTTCTACCTGTTTAACAGAGGCCCATTTAAAAGTGCTGTATTTATTGGCACTAACGGGCATGGAGGAGATTGCCGTTACACAAAAGCTAACTAAAACTAAAATAGGAAATAAGAGCCTAAACCGTTTTCTCATGAAGTCACATCCTTTTATTCAATAAAGTAATCACTTATATACATTATTTGTAGTTTATAATCATTTTATGCTAAAAAATGATTAAATTTTATAAAGTTAAAAATTCATCATAAAAAACTAGCTTGGGAATAAATATATAAATAAGAACAAACAAGATAAAAAAGATAGGAGGTACATAATATGTATTTTCAGCAGCCCTTTCCTACATCCTCTCCATATATGTCTACCCAAAATCCTCAAAAAAATATTATGGGGCAAATGCCCC
>JGI24712J26585_10000462_pt1 | contig 35095 bp, 26 predicted proteins | sample BioPla3DNA2_FD_26585 | JGI IMG/M metagenome (IMG submission 26585)
ACCACAGCCAAACTGGACTATCAAGCACAACAATATTGTAAGTGACTATATATACTTAGTCTTATATTAAAATATATTGAAAAATGGGGAAACTCAAAATATGAAAAAGATTGAAAAGAATGTGGATTAATGATATAATTAACAGGTGTTGTTGGTTGGTTAGTTAAATCAACACAATTTATTCTAAGGGGGTTATATATTGGAATGGTATGTTGAAGTATTAAAGAAGTACGCGACTTTTGATGGAAGAGCAAGGCGCAAAGAATATTGGATGTTTCAACTGATTAATACGATAATATTGATTGGGTTGTTGATTCTTTCGTTCACTATATCTTCTTCCTTTGCACTTATAGTGGCTATATATACGATTGGCATATTTGCACCTTCAATTGCAGTAACTGTTCGAAGGCTTCACGATATTGATAAATCTGGAAGTTGGATATTGATAAGTTTAGTACCATTTATTGGTGGAATTTGGTTCTTTATTCTCACTTGTACAGAGGGTACTTACGGACCAAACTCCTATGGTACTGATCCGATAGAAAGTTAATTCTAGTTTAAATTGATTTGTTAAGAGTACATAAATTGTATCAATTTTAGTCATTAAGTAAGAGGAGTTGGCAGATTATTGTGATGTTTTACTCACATTAATCTGCCTTTACTTTTATTGATAATGTGAAAGCTAATCTTACCTCGTATTAACACTTGTTTTTGTTTGTTTTGCATGTCGGTTTATTATACCTAGAATTTAGCGATTATTTGGAGCTTGATTAATTGCGAATTTTATCGGTTTTCCATGGTGAAAAGCTCAATTCTAGAATATGCACCTCTTACAAAAATATAATTTGTAATTCGACGAAATCTGTAATATTATTATAGTAAACCAAATCATAAAATAATCTACATTAGTAACGCGTTTTAATACATATTACAAAAGTAAAACACATAATTTAGAATGAAATTGAATCATGTTTAGTAGTTAATCATTAGAGTAGCTAAAGGAGTTTTATATGGCTAAATCAAAAAAATTGTTAATACTTTTAGTTGTTTTGCTTTTACTAGTTAGTTTTGCTTTAGGAGCTTTAAGAAATAAAAGTAAACATAATCCAAAAGATTATCCCTCGTTTGCTGATAATAATTATGAGAGTATTGAAATAAAGGAAACGCTTGCTTTTTCTCACTCATCTGGTTTTTATGATAAAGAGTTTCTTTTAAGTATAAATACTGATAATAAAGATATCAAAATATATTATACACTTGATGGGACAGAACCCACCCCAAATTCCGTTTTATATGAAGAACCTATTGAAATTAAGAACAGAGAAAAAGATAAAGATATTTATACACAAATTAGGTATGTAGCCGATCGCTATATGCCACCTTTTGATCCTGTATTTAAAGCCACCATTGTAAGGTGCAGAGCATTTGAAGGGAATATGCCTATTAGTGAAATTGTTACAGGGACGTATTTTGTTGATTCAAAAGGTTCTAATAGGTATTCTCTACCAGTAATATCCTTGGTATCCGATCCAATAAATCTGTTTGATTATAATAGTGGTATATATGTTAAAGGTAAATTCTATGATGAACTATACAGTCCGGCTCTGGAAGAATGGGAATTAGAAGGAAACTTTTCTCAGAAAGGAAGAGAGTGGGAAAAGGAGGCGTGCATGGAGTTCTTTAACATGGATGGAACCCTTGGTTTTAGTCAAAATGTGGGCATTCGTATTCACGGTGGAGCAACAAGAACTTATCCGCAAAAAAGTTTACGAATTTATGCTAGGAAAGAATATGGAGAGAATTCTATCGATTACCCTGTTTTCGAAGGACAGAAGATATGGGTTAAAAATAATATGACAGAAAAATTTAAAACATTGTTGTTAAGAAACAGTGGTAATGACTGGTATAATACACTTTTTAGAGACGCTATAATGCAAAGCTTAATGGAGCATACATCCTTAGATTTGCAGGCATATCAACCGTCAATAGTATTTATAAATGGTGAGTATTGGGGAATACACAATATTAGAGAAAGGATTGATAAAAACTATTTTGAGTCCTATTATAATATTGACGAAAATGAATTGGTTATTCTTGAAGACAATGGCATTTTAGACGAGGGCATACCCGGAGACGAGAAATTATATCTTGACATGATTGATTATATTAAAGAAAACTCCCTTGAAAACTCTAGCAATTATGAATATATTAATACTTTAGTAGATATAGATAATTTGATTGATTATTATGTTGCACAAATCTTTTTTGGAAATACCGATTGGCCCGGCAACAATAATCGTTTTTGGAGAAAAAGAGTGGGTTTTAATCCTAATAGTGCTTATGGTCATGATGGAAGATGGCGTTGGGTTTTATTTGACACTGATTTTGGTTTTGGATTATATCCACATGAGGGCGATTACAATACTAATACTTTATTGCATGCAACAAAAGCTGGTGGTTCAGAATGGCCTAATCCTGACTGGTCAACTTTTTTACTTAGAAATCTTCTAAGCAATGAAACCTTTAAAAATAAGTTTATAAACAGATTTGCCGATCATCTGAATACATCCTTTGAACCTGAAAGGGTAGTTGAAAGAATCGCTGACATGAAGGAGTTGATAGAACCTGAAATAGGAGAGCACACTAAAAGATGGTTCTTTAGAGAGGATTGGAAGAAAAGTATTGATGTAATTATTGAATTTGCCCAAAGGAGACCCGAAAAACAAAGGGAGCATATTATGTCCTTCTTTAATCTTCAAGGTCGATCAAGCATAAATATAAATGTTTCGGATAAGAATCATGGATATGTTAAAATTAACACTATTGACGTAAACGAAAATACCCCTGGAATAAAAGGAGATGTATACCCTTGGGCAGGTATATATTTTAATGGTATCCCAATAACAATAACCGCTATACCAGCCCCTGGACATAAATTTGTCCGATGGGAAGGTGGGTCTTATGGAGATAGTCAGACACTAAACCTTATATTAAAGGGCGATATGACAATAAAAGCAGTTTTTGAGTAAAACTAAAAAAGGCTAAAAAACTTTCAAATAAAAGCCTCACTTACAATAGTGAAAATGCATATTATGTAAAGAACTGAGCTACGAGCCTTAGAGAATGTAGACGAAGCGAAGGTCCGATTTTTGCGAAAGCAAAAGAAAAGTTCCTCTGTTTCTTGCGAAGCGAGATAAGTCGAATCACCTGTCCTTTTCGAAGGGAGTTTGATTCGACCCGCAGCAAGTCATACATTCTCTTAGGCTCGTAGCTTTAGTTCTTGGAATAATATGCATTTTTACGGCGGCGAGTACCTAAAATTATCACAAAGCCCTTCTAAAAATCCACTAATTTCAAGAAAGCTACTACATGTTTTTAAACTGTTTGTTAGTCACGTTTCTTGAGAGCGAATTATGGAATGTAAGTATTACCATCCAAAGGAATAAGCACTTGTAAAGGTGGAATTCCTGCTGCTAAGCCAATGGCATAAATAGTGTAAAATCGCCCAGCTTGCAATCTGATATTTGGAACATATAATACTCTTTGCTCTGTATCTGTAGCAATAAGGTTAAAAGTATATGTTGCAGGATTTATCGGTATATATTGAGTTATGCCTCGGTATGGAACATTCCTCAGGCTCATTCCTCCCGGTTGTATTTCTAAATTGACATTAGGTGAGTTCGGAGAGAGGTGTACAAACCTGAGCATTAACTTGCCTGCTGGAATAATCGTCCGTGGCTCTTCGATTGGAAGCAGTGCCATGTTTGGGAGTAATCCGATAGCTGCTACAGTAAATATAGAACCGCCTGGGATGGTAATATTTGTGCTTAAAACGGGATTGGTGGTTTGACCGGCCCTAAAAACAACAATATTATAAGTTCCGCTAGGGATAGCTAAATATTCTGTAAACCCCCTGTAGCTAAGATTTCTTGCTAGAGGACTTCCGTTTGCATATATATCAACGGCCGGTGTATTTGGCGATGCATGTAGAAGTCTGATGTGTGAGGGAGTTACTGGTTGCCGAGAATACGGGGTATATGAATAATCGTACAAATAGTTATACATTTTTGCTTGCACCTCATTTATTTCTTATATAACATATATATTCATATAGTCCATAGATGGTTCACATAATATTTTAATAAATTCTTTTCTAAGTTCCTGAAAATTACGTAATAAGGAAAAGCCGTCTATTGGCAAAGAAAAGGTTATTACACGAGAAATAAGAGCGTACATAAAGGTTACTATTGACAACCTTAGACTAGTGCAATGGTCAATACAGTGTTTTATTTTCTTTTAAATATGAGCATTACAGCATCTTTAGTGGGCTCAAAAAACTTGTACGGGAATAAAATAGAAAATCGCTTGAGGAGCTTACGAGCTTAGAATGGCTTGAAATAGGCAATAATCCAATTGGTAAATACTCGCCGTTAGAGAAGCTTGAAAATGCCAAGATATCCGGAGTTACAATTCCTCTGTTTAAGGATCCTGATAGAAATGATGTACCAGAGAATCTAAAATGGAATCCGTATGCGAAAGAATACTATGGCTCAGGTGAACTTATATGGGATGTTGATAGATAAAGTTATATTGAACGATAAATTATAGGCAACCAGATTTTGGGGTATTTCTGAATGAAAATATACTTGCTACAATAAGGTCAAAGTAGGAAATCCTACTATCATCTATACAAAATTGATAGTAGGTTTTTTTTTGTTTCAATGAAGCTGTTGTTAAAAAATTTGGTTTACACTTTTATATATGTTGACATTATTAGACAGGATCCGTATAATAAATACATAAGTGTTGTTTGTAGGATTGCAAGCGATGAGAAAACAATAACTGGAAAAATAGCTTTTCATGAAATATCTTTAAAATGCTATCACTCTTAAGAATGACATATCTTTTGGGAATTTACTTTACAAAATAAATATCAGTTTACAACCTATCTAAGAAGAATAGTATATCAGGCAAGAACTTAAACTTTGCTGATTTTAGTAAATAATAAAAATGAGTGGCAAGTAAGTTTTATAAGCATTTGCAAAATGCCATGATAATTTAGAATGAAAATAAATGTAAGAGCTGGAAAGTGAAATGTTGGTTCTATCAACTATATTTTACACTGTTTAGAGGGTGAGCAAAATATACTGATGAAGCCCTTTGATTTCAAGGGTTACAGCATTTTACAAATAACTAAAGTAAGTTCTAAGCTAGGGGGATGCAAATGAATGGTGTAATATTGATAGTAGAAAACTCTGCAAGCTACCATACAAGCATTGAGTATCTGTTAAGTGATTATGTTGTATTAACTGCTTGTAATGGTTTGCAAGCTATGGAACAAATAGAGAATAACGGAAATGTTGATCTGATCATTATAGATGAGGATTTGCTTAAAATAGATGTTTTGTGTCTACTTAATAAATTAAAAGCTAATAAAATATATAATAAAATACGCATGATTATTCTTTCTAACCACGGTGAGATTGCAAATGAGATTGAAGGTTTCAAACTCGGTGTTGCAGATTATATAACAAAGCCCTTTAATATAAAGACACTTAAAGCTAGAATTGAAGTTCATCTTGAAGTAATACGCATGCAAAGGCTTTATGAGGAAAAATTAAATGAAAGCAGTTCAACTCTTGAAACAATAATTGAGCAAGCCCCTATAGGTATTGTTATATCCTATTCTTATAAACCTTTTGATTCTATAAAGGATGTTGTTCCTATTATAAACAAGAAATTTGAAGAAATTACTGGAAGGACAAAGGAAGAACTTATGAATCTAGGGTGGAGTGAAATTACTCACCCTGATGATCGTCAAAAGGATATTGATAATTATCTTAGGATGGAAGCCGGTGAAATTGAAGGTTATTCATTGGAAAAGAGGTATATAAAGCCAGATGGGAGTGTTGTATGGGCAAATATAGTGGTGGCAAAATTGAAGCTTAATGATAGCTCAAACTTTAATCATATAAGCTTGATTCAAGATGTTACTACGCGAAAAAAAATTGAAACAGAGCTTTTTGACAGTAAGCGCAGTAAAGCCGTACTGCTTGACAATATACCGGGTATGATGTATCGCTGTAATTATGATAGAGAATGGACAATGCAATATGTTTCAAATGGATGTTTTGAGTTGACTGGGTACAGTCCTGAAAGTCTTTTATTCAATAGAGATCTATCATTTAATGATTTGATAAAGCCAAAGTACCATAAATATCTATGGGAGAAATGGGATATTGCTATTAAAAATCGTGTTAAACTAAAAGAGGAGTATGAAATAATTACTTCTTCCGGTGAGACTAAATGGGTTTGGGAACAAGGTCAGGGTATTTATGATGAGGATGGAAATGTTATCTGTTTAGAAGGTCTTATCATTGATATAAATGATAGAAAGAATAATGAAATAAAACTAAAATATTTAAGTGAGCGAGATCCTTTGACAGGGCTATACAATTTGAGGACTTTTGAAGACATTTACATAGCTTATAACAAAACAAAGGATAAATCTAAAAGTGCTATCATCATGATAAATGTCAGTACATTTAGCACTATCAGAGGTACTATGGGTTTTCGTTACGGACAGGAATTGATTAAAGACATATCAGAATGTTTATTACATCTATCTTCGGAGGAATGTTTGCTTTTTCATATTTCTCTAGATCACTTTGCTTTTTATATTACTAAATATCAAGATAGGCAGGAATTAAGTGATTTTTGCGAAAGGCTTATCCAAGAACTGGAGAAAAAGATTTATCAAAAAACAACCAACTTTAATATCGGAGTGCTTGAAATTGACAATAGTAATACAAGTGATGTGGAGAGTGTATTGAAGAAAGCGTATTTAGCTGCTGAAAAAATAAGTAATAGTTATAGATTCAGTTGTTGCTTTTATAGTAAAGAGATGGATGAGAAGTTGCAGCGGGATGTTGCAATCATTCAGGCACTGACAAAGACTATATATGAACAACATGATACTTCTTTATTTATGCTTTACCAGCCAATTATAAATATGAAAAGCAATGAAATTGTGGGGTTTGAAGCTTTAGCACGTTATAAAGATGATGGTATAGGATTTGTGTCACCAGCGGAATTTATACCAATTGCGGAAACTTCTCAACTCATATTACCTTTAGGTAAGAAAATTATGCGGCTTGTTTTCCGTTTTGCGACCCTTCTAAAACAGAAAGGGTATGAGTCAATTTTTGTATCTTTTAACGTCTCCGCCATACAACTTCTTAGTGAGACTTTTTTGACAGAATTGATAGAATTAGTTGAAGAAACAGGAGTTGACCCTAGAAATCTAAATATTGAGATAACAGAATCAGTTTTTTCGGATAATTACCATGAAATAAATGAAAAACTAGATAAGATCAAACTTATGGGAATGAAAATTGCAATTGATGATTTCGGAACAGGATATTCATCTCTTGCTAGGGAAAAGGAGCTAAACGTAAATTGTTTAAAGATTGATAAGTATTTTATAGATAAATTGACTAGGATCAACCCGAAAGATGCAATTACTGGGGATGTTATATCAATGGCTCATAAACTTGGACACTATGTAGTTGCTGAAGGTGTTGAGCATGAAATGCAAAAGAAATACTTGTTAGAACATAGTTGTGATATGATGCAAGGATATCTTTTCAGTAAACCCGTTGATAAAGAAGTTGCAATAGACATGTTAAAAAACTGTAAAAAAAGCATATTATAGCTTTGTGCAAAGAGTTTCTTTTTATTAAAGGATTTATGAACTTTTTGTCGAATATATAACTATATGTTTCTTGAAGTACGAAAAACTATATGTTTCTTGAAGTACGAAAAAAGATTATTATTAATCATACAATGTGAGCTTGAGTTCAATATTTGAGGTCTTAAGGTATATACTCGCAAAGGTAGAAGGGGGCTTTTTGTAGTATGCCTTTACCATATGTATTTTCATTGCTTTTCCTTGTGTCAACTGCTATTATTTTATTCTATGGCTTGTTTATTATTTCATTAAATACAAAATCTGCACTACATATTGTATTTTTTTTCATATGCCTAAGTTCCGCAGTGTGGTCCTTTGCTTTAGCTATTTCTAATTCTGCTCTAGATTATGAGACTTGTTTACTTTGGAGGAGAATAGGTGCTTTTGGTTGGGGAACTTTTTTTAGCTTTTTTCTTCACTTTAGTATGATTTTAACTAAAAAAGAAGAGCTTTTAAAGAAAAAGTGGATATATTTGCTATTATACTTACCAGCAGTTATTAGTGTTTATGTTTTTGGTCCATATAACAGGCTAGATCAAGAAGCTTATAATCTAGTTGAGACACAAACCGGTTGGGTAAATGTATCCTACAATACTATTTGGGATTGGTTATATAATATTTACTATATAAGTTTTTATTTGGCTGGCATTAAACTTATTTTCAGTTGGGCAAAGCAAATAAAGGAAACGGTTAAGAAAAAGAAAGTTTATCTGATATGTGCTTCTACTCTCTTGATCTTCATATTTGGTACTATGTCTGAGTTTGTTATAAATTCTGTGTTTTCATTTAAGATTCCACAAATAGCTCCCTTACTTTTTCTTATTCCAATAACCATCATGCTTTATTATGTCAGAAGATTCGACCTCATAAAACAAAGTAACACAGCAACAGATAACTTTTATATTCTTAGTGAAGACGAACGCTCAAAGTTATATCTAAGTTTGAGTGTTGCTTTCTTGTTAGGTGCTTTTGCTAATGTTGCGATTATGTACTTCACTGGTAGGCAATCCTTAGATTCAGTCTTGATTTTTGGTGCCTTTTTAATCTTTGTAGCATTTTCGATTCAGATTATTCAGAAATTTGGAGTTAAATTTGTTTATAAGGATTTATTGTCGAATATTATTTTAACATTGTCAATTCCAGTTATTACATTGAAGTACTTTGATTTTTCGCCTATTTATGGAGGGATAATTCCAATAATATTCTTAGTTACGAGCATTGCCTTTAGCCAAAGACGTATGCTTGTATTAAACGGGATAGCTACCTTTTTTACACTGATATGTATTTGGATTAAATCGCCTTCTGTAATGGTTGTTCAATTTACAGGAGCAGATCATGCAGGTAGAATACTATTGGTACTTGCAATATTTTTTATGGCCTTTTATATTAACCATGTATATACTCAGAGGATTTCTGAAAACGAAGAGAAATTAAGTCTTCAAAAGCTGCTTTCACGAATATCTTCCATATTTATAAATACTAATGAAAGCAATTTAGAAGCTAGAGTTCAAGATGTCCTGAGATTATGTGGAGAGTATTATAATATAGATCGTGTGTGTGTTTTGATTTTTCCAGATGGTCAGAAAGAAATGAAATTTTTCGAGTGGTGTGCCGATAAGAAATTATCAATGGATGCTCATGCTAAAGAAAAGAGGGCAGGAAGAATATTAGAATTAATGAATGTAAGGCAATTTATACAACAAGAGAGTATTTGCATATCGGATATTGCCGCAACCTCTGAGGAATATATCGAGGGTGAAGAAACAAAATCTACAATTATCAGTCCATTATTGAATCGAGATTATACAATAGGTCTAATGGGTTTTGAAAGTGAAGAGCGTGTATTCGAATTTAAAGAATATCAGAAGGAGACGCTCAAAGTTTTAGCTCACTTGATTTCAGATGTGATGTTAAAGGTAGAGGCTGAAAAAGAAATTAATTATAGGGCAAATTATGACACTTTGACAGGTCTTCTAAATAGAGCGATGTTTATGAATCAGCTAAAAAGTGCAATAAAAATGGCAGAACGGGCAGAAAAGCTTGTAGGAGTTGCTTTTGTTGATATAGATTCCTTTAAATATGTTAATGACACATTAGGTCATGATGGTGGAGACTTTTTATTGGTGAAGATAGGTGAGAGAATCTCAAGTTGTCTTCGTTTATATGACATTGTTGCACGTTTTGGAGGGGATGAGTTTGTAATAATGATTCCCCAGATTTCAAATATTGAAGATATATATGCAGTTGCGTCGAAAATTACCGATAGTTTTAAAAAACCAATAAAAATGGGTAATCAAGAGTTCTTTATAACCGTCAGTATGGGGGTTTCAGTGTATCCTTTAGATGGAAGAGAACCGGAGGATCTTGTCAAGAATGCTTCGGCTGCAATGATTATTTCGAAAGAGAACGGCAAAAACAAGTATACTATGTCTTCTTCATTCCTTCAAAAGGAGATTGAAGTAAATGCAAGTCTTACGAATAGTTTACACCTTGCTATACAACGGAAGGAATTTATACTGAATTATCAACCTCAAGTAAATACAGCCTCGGGTGATATTGTAGGAGTGGAAGCTTTGATTAGATGGAAACATCCCCAAAAAGGAATAATATTACCAGGAGTATTTATTCCTTTAGCTGAAAAGAGCGGTTTAATCAATCATATAGGTCAATGGGTACTAAACGAAGCTTGTGAACAAAACAGAAGATGGCAAGACATGGGTTACAAACCCATAAAAATGGCTGTTAACTTGTCATTAGGGCAGTTTCTAAATCCTAATCTCGTTGAAACCATAGAAGGTATACTTAATAAAACACAATTGTCTCCAAATTTTCTTGAGCTTGAAATCACTGAAAGTATAGCTGCCTATGATGCTGAATATATAATAAATACGTTAAATAGCTTAAAATCATTAGGAGTTTCGATTTCTATAGATGATTTCGGTACAGAGTATTCATCTTTAAGCAGGTTGAAAATTATGCCTGTGGACAAGATAAAAATTGATATGAGATTTATACAAGGTATTTCTAGGGGTTCAAAGGATGAAAGTATAATCAAGGCTATGTTGCAATTAGGGAAAACCTTTGGGCTCAAAGTGCTAGCAGAAGGTGTGGAAAATGAACAACAGTTGGAGTTTCTTAAGGAGAATCTTTGTGATGAAATTCAAGGTTTTTATTTTTACAAGCCAATGGATGCTAAAGCTCTTGAAAAGATTTTAAAAGATATTAGGTAAAGCAGGAGTTTGCTATATTGACAAAATCTTAATGATATAATACTATATAACATATCGGAAAAGTAAGGATATAAGTATTGGTTATATATTTATTGATATAGCCAATATTTTTTAAACAAAACACTACTAAAACAATAGGAGTAATAACGTATAAAAGGAGAGCTGCAATGGGTAAAAGTATAAGTACAAATCTCGTACATGGTTACAAAGGCTATGATCCACAGACAGGGGCTGTGAGTTTTCCAATATACCAAAGTGCAACATTCAGGCATCCAAGCTTGAATGAGTCTACAGGGTATGATTATTCAAGGCTTCAAAATCCTACAAGAGAAGAGTTAGAAAACACAATTGCTTTATTAGAAAATGGTAAGCATGGGTTGGCATTTTCTAGTGGAATGGCTGCAGTGTCCGCGATACTAAAGCTTTTTTCTCCGAAGGACCATATCATTGTATCGGATGATTTATATGGAGGCACATACCGCATTTTTGAAGAGATATACAAAAAGTATGGTATAGACTTTAGTTTTGTGGATACTAGTTGTGTGAAAAACATAGAGGAAAGTATTACACCGAATACTGCTGCAATATTTATTGAAACACCTTCAAATCCCATGATGAAAATAACTGACTTAAGAGCAGTTTCAGAGCTTTCAAAAGCAAAAGGAATATTGTCTATTGTAGATAATACTTTCCTTACGCCATATTATCAAAGACCTTTAGAGCTTGGAATAGATCTTGTGTTGCACAGTGGAACGAAATATCTTGGTGGACATAATGATACTTTAGCGGGATTGATAGTTGTTTCTGATGATAAAATAGCAGAGGATTTAAGGTTGATACAAAAATCTGAAGGAGCGGTTCTTGCACCTTTTGACAGCTGGCTTATCTTAAGGGGATTAAAAACTCTTGGTATACGTCTTGATAGGCAGCAGTACAACGCTCAAAAAATTGCAAATTGGCTAAAGGGACATAAAAAGGTGGAAGCGGTATACTATGCTGGATTGCTTGAAAATGATGGATATAAAATCTTAAATAGTCAAGCTTCAGGATATGGTGCTATGGTTTCGCTTCACTTAAAGGATGCCGCACAAGTAGAATCAATACTTGAAAGAGTAAAAGTTTTTATTTATGCCGAAAGCTTAGGAGGGGTTGAAAGTTTGATAACTTATCCTATTGCACAAACGCATAAGGCGATACCTTCTGAAATAAGAGAAAGATTAGGCGTTAATGACAGGCTTCTTAGATTGTCGGTGGGGATAGAGGATATTAATGACTTGATAAATGATTTAGAGCAGGCTATGAGTTAATGAGTCTGTTTTGAGGGAATGCTTTTGGTTGTAGGTAGGATGGGATTATCGAATTTTTTAGGGATACTGTAAGAATAATTGATATTAGAAAGCTGGAGGATTATACTGAAAACTGCTGACAATAAAGGTTCTATGTATTTATCTATTTTAATGACGAGTAAACCTATAGGAATTTTATAAAATTATATTGACAACGAGGTTTGTATCGTGGTAATATAATACCAATAAAACACATATGAATTATTGTGTATCCCTTGGCTCAGAAATCTGAAAGGAGCAAAGGGATAAAAAATTCACAAAACCAAAGTAAACAGATAGGTATATATCTGTATAAGAAGTTGAACATTCAATTATGGCAGTGGGAAAACCTATATTATTTATTAAAGAATAGGAATTTATAGAAAACCTATTTTTATAAATTTATGTACTGGGGGAGTGGAAAGGTAAACAAGCTCAGATATGTATAGCTTATCATTGCAAGGGGAGGTTGACTTATGGCGTACGATCAAGTTTGGAGAAAAGATGTGGAGTTACTGAACAATGTGGAAAAAATAAAGCTTGATAGAGATGGTTTAGAGGTTATTGAGGCTATTATTAAAAAGTATTCAAAGTATGGGTTTGACTCTGTTCCTGAAGAAGATAGGATTTTGCTCAAATGGGCAGGAATATATGAACAGAAACCAAAAAATGGATTGTTTATGCTGAGGGTTCGTATAAATACCGGAAAAATTAATGTCTCTGGTGCAAAAGTGTTGTCAGAGATTTCTCAAAAATATGGTAGAAACTTTATGAAAATAACAACCCGTGGTGCAATTCAATTTTATAACATTCGATTAGAAGACTTACCCGATATTTTTAATAAGTTAAACAGTGTACATCTTGCTAGTTATGAGGCATGTGGAGATTGCCCGAGAACTGTTATAGGAAATCCCTTAGCTGGAATTGACAAAAATGAGCTGTTTGATACTACTGAACTGGTGAATAAAGTTAATGATTTCTTACTTCTGAACAGAGATTTTTCAAACTTACCAAGGAAGCTGAAAATTTCTATTTCAGCGAGTACAAAAAATGCAGGAAATTCAGAGATAAATGATATTTCTTTTACTCCAGCTATAAAAAAGATAGAGGGTAAAGAAGTAATAGGATTTCATCTGAAGGTTGGAGGTGGGCTTTCCACTAAACCAGTAATAGCAAAAGAAATAAATGCTTTTATAGCTGTAGAGCAAGTACAAAAAGTTATTGAGGCAGTTGCTACAATATTCAGAGACTATGGATACAGAAACAACAGAAACCGGGCTAGATTGAAATTTCTTATAGAGGATTGGGGAATAGAAAAGTTTACTGAAAAACTGTATGAATATACAGGAGTATTGCCAACAAAGGGAATTGATAAAACCGAAGATTGCAGCTATATAAATTATTATGGAGTTAATCCGCAAAAGCAAAAAGGTAAGAGCTATATTGGTGTACATATTCCATTAGGACAAATGAATTCAGCAGATTTTAACGAGTTAGCCCAAATAAGTGAAGAGTATGGCGATGGCATTCTTCGAACTACTTCATGTCAGAATATTATTATTTCAGGAATTAAAAATGACAAGCTTGATGAGGTGTTAAGTAAAGAAATATTTAAGAAATTATCATACCAGCCAAAAACTATACTGAGTCGTATAGTGGCGTGTACGGGTTCTAAGTTTTGTAATCTTGCCTTAGTGGACACTCAAAGCATAGCACTAAAGCTTTCTAAATTTATCGATGAGAAGCTAGAGGTTGATGTACCGATAAACATTAAGATTTCAGGCTGTCCGAATTCATGCGGACACACTAATACAGCAGATATTGGAATTAGAGGCTCTATAATTAAACAGGAGGGTAAAAGGTATGAAGCGTTTGATGTGTTTTTAGGAGGTAAGCTTGGGCAAGGGGCAACTTTTGGACAGAAATTGGATTTAAGGCTAAGGGAAAATGAATTGATAAAAGCTATTGCTAAGATTATTGAGCAGTATTTAGCTCACCGTAAGGATAATGAAACTTTTCACAACTTTATATCTAGAGTTGATGCAAGGGGTTTTTTGACCTAAATACTGTATAGATAAAGTAGATAAGAAAGAGCCATAAGGAGGATATTCTGAATAAGGGTGGGAGGTAATTATGAATAAACAGGATATAGATAAATTAAACTATGATTTTAGGGAAAAGTCACCTAAGGAGATAATAAACTTTGCCCTTGAAAAGTTTGGAGTACATAGAATAGCACTTGCATCAAGCCTTTCGATTGAGGATCAGGTGCTGACAGAAATCTTTATTAAAGCCTCTAAAAAAGCAAGAATATTTTTTATTGACACTGGAAGACATTTTCAAAATACTTATGATTTAATACAAGAAACCTCTTCTAGATATCATTTCAGATATGAAGTATATGCTCCATCAAATGAACAGTTGGAAAAGATAATAGCGGAACATGGTCCGAATATGTTTTATGACAGCATTGATTTAAGGAAAAAGTGCTGTGAGGTAAGAAAAGTTGAACCTCTCAAGCGAGTGCTTGCTACCTTGGATGCTTGGGTGTGTGGGCTAAGAAGAGAGCAGTCTTTAACAAGAGATGGCATTGAATTATTTGAATGGGATTATACACATGAAGTGGTAAAAATAAACCCATTGGCATTTTGGAACGAGGATAAGGTTTGGGACTATATACAAAAGGAGAACATACCATATAACAGCTTATATAATAAGGATTTCAGAAGTATTGGCTGTCAACCCTGCACTCGGGCAGTAAGGCTTGGGGAAGATGTGAGAAGTGGCAGATGGTGGTGGGAAGATCCGGATAAAAAGGAATGCGGTCTACATATTTCAGCAGGTCAAAAAGTAAATGGGGAGGGATAAGAATGGATCATTTAGACAAATTGGAGGCACAGAGTGTCTATATTTTGAGAGAGGCGTACAGGAATTTTAAAAACATATGCATGCTGTGGTCGATAGGGAAAGATAGCACGGTGCTTTTATGGCTTGCTAGAAAGGCTTTCTTTGGTCATGTGCCTATACCACTGGTACATATAGACACGCATTATAAAATACCTGAAATGATATCTTATAGGGATCAATTGGCATTAAAGTGGGGTCTAACAATGGTGTATGGAGAAAATTCGAAGGCACTAAAGGAAAAAGACACTTTTCCAGATGGCAAAACCGATCGTTTGTCCTGCTGCCAATCCCTTAAGTCAGAAGCTTTAAAACATACACTGTCTGGAGAATGGCAAAGATATATTTTAGACCATAGTACAGGGGAATATATAAAGGATTCGAACAAAGAGAAATATACCGGGGTAATTGTTGGTGTAAGAGCCGATGAAGAGGGAAGCCGTTCAAAGGAAAGATATTTTTCTCCTAGAGATAAAGAGAATGATTGGGATGTGGGAGATCAGCCGCCTGAATTCTGGAATCAGTTTAAGACGGATTTTGCTCCAGGAACGCATGTAAGAATACATCCCCTACTTGATTGGACTGAACTTAATATATGGGAATATATAGACCGTGAAAATATCCCTATAACTTCACTATATTTTGATAGAGGCGACGGGAAACGCTATAGGTCTTTAGGTTGCTTCCCGTGTACCTTACCTGTAGATTCTACAGCAAAAAATGTAAGTGAAATAATAGAAGAATTAAAAAGCGGAAAATTTTCAAAAATAGCAGAAAGATCGGGAAGGGCACAAGACAAGGATGATGGCGGAGGGCTTGAAACACTTCGTAAAGGGGGGTATATGTAATATGGATGGAAGAGAGCAAATGAATATTGTTATTGTTGGTCATGTTGACCATGGAAAGAGTACAGTTATAGGAAGACTTCTTGCCGATACTGATTCGCTGCCAGAAGGTAAGTTTGAATCGGTTAAGGAATATTGTCGTAAAAACTCCAGACCTTTTGAATATGCCTTTCTACTCGATGCTTTAAAGGATGAACAGGCACAAGGGATAACCATAGATGCCGCAAGATGTTTTTTTAAAACTAGAAAAAGGGACTATATTATAATTGATGCTCCTGGGCATATTGAATTTCTTAAAAACATGGTTACTGGGGCATCAAGAGCGGAAGCCGCATTGCTTGTAATTGATGCTAAGGAAGGAATTCGTGAGAATTCTAAAAGGCATGGACATATTGTAGCAATGCTTGGAATAAAACAGGTTGTTGTATTAGTTAATAAAATGGATACAGTTAATTTTGATGAAACCGTTTATAACACAATTAAGTCAGAGTTTGGGGAATTTCTTGAAAAAATCAAGATTAGGCCCATAGATTTTATACCTATAAGTGCTTTTCACGGAGATAATATAACATCAAAATCCGATAAAACAACATGGTATGATGGTGCTACTGTTTTAGAACAGTTAGATGCCTTTGAAAACAAAAAGAATAATACACAACAGGCCTTTCGTATGCCGGTTCAAGATATTTATAGATTTACTGAAAAAGGTGATGAAAGAAGAATTGTTGCTGGAACGGTAACGGGAGGAACAATAAACGAAGGAGATGAAGTGATGTTTCTTCCCTCCTATAAAAAATCTATTATTGAAAGTATTGAAGCTTTTAATGTAAGACCTAGAAAATCCGCAGGCACAGAAGAGGCTATAGGTGTTACTCTCAAAACTCAGATATATGTAAAGCCTGGTGAACTTATGGTTAGAAGAGATGAGCCACAACCCTTTGTCAGCTCAAGATTTAGAGCTAATGTTTTCTGGGTGGGAAAATCACCTCTTGTAAAAAACAAAAGCTATAAATTAAAAATAGGAACCATGAGAATTGGTGTTAAACTACAAAAAATTATAAATATAATTGATGCTGCAGAAATGAATATAGACACGTTTAAGGATCAGGTAGAAAGGCACGATGTGGCAGAGTGCGTATTTGAGACGCTAAAACCTATTGCTTTTGATACAATTTCGGAATATGAGCAAACTGGTCGCTTTGTAATTGTTGATAATTATGATATTGCAGGAGGTGGCATAATATTAGAAAGTGTAAATGACTTAGAAAGTAGTTTGAAGGAGCACATAAAAAGTAGGGAATATTTTTGGGAAAAGAGCCTTATAGAAGAGTATCAGAGAGAACTAAGCTATGGACATAAATCTAAATTTATTGTAATTACCACAGGAAGCGAAGGCTTTGAGCAAAGTATTCAGGATATAGGAAGGAGATTAGAGAAAAAGCTTTTTGAAATGAAGCACAAAGTCTATTTTCTTGGGATTTCAAGCCTCCAAAGCGGGCTTGGTTTGGAGTTGAGTGCCCAGACGGAGGATAGAATCGAACAAATATATAAGCTCGGTGAACTGGCAAGAATTTTTACCGACTCCGGTCAGATTTTTATAACATCCGTGTTCAATTTGGATGATTATGAGGCTCTAAGTTTAAAGAAACTTAATCAACCTAATGATATATTGATTATAAATATCGGTGAATCACCCTTTAGCAATTATATACCCGACGCTAGCATCGAAGTAAATGAAGCTGAGGATGAAATTTATCAAATACTTATTAGTCAGGATATAATAATTGAATACTATATTTAGTTTTGCTTTGTTTATTAAAAGGAGCACAAATAACATTCTGTATCCGAGGATACAGAATGTTAAAAAAATAACGGTTACAATTTTGTTGTTAGGTGATCCCTAAAAACATGGAACTAACAATAAAAGAAATGAGGTATTTGATTATGAAAATTGAGAAAAATATTTAAAGTAAGTTATCTTCTACAATATCGATTTCGGTTTAATCCGTTTTTTACGCTTCCAATTCTATTAGAATAGCTTAGATGTACTCGATTTGATGGTAGGAAAATAATAATTTCAGTACCTGCTTTTTCTACAGCGTTAATTTCAAGAAAACCACCGTGGCTTTCAATAACATTTTTACAGTAATAAAGTCCTAATCCATAGTTATGATTACTTTTTTTTGTAGAAAAGAAAGGGTTAGTTACTTTTCTTATATTGTTTTCTTTAATACCATATCCGTTGTCTTTTACCGAAATAGAAAGATATTTATTGAATAACTCAGTTTTTATTTCAATTACCCCATTAGATTTCACTGCTTCAACAGCATTCTTAATTATATTGTTTAGAAGCTCTGTGAAATGTACTCTGTCACAGTAAACATTTAAATCTTCATGAATTGATAGGAAAAGTTCAACTTCTTTATCAGTAAGTAATTTTTTGTTAAAAGCTAGAACTCTGTATATTATTTCTTTAAGTTCTACACAATCATTGTGTAGAGATATTTCCTGCGTATGAAAGTTCATTTTGTTAATAACATCTAAAAGACTATAGGAACTGTCTAGTATTGCATCTATAGTTTCCTCTTCTTCATTATCGTAAAAGCTTGAATAATTTTTAAGCAGGGTTGTATAAAGAGATATCTTAGATATTTCTTTTTTTATAGAGTGATTAAATATGGACATACTAGAATCAAGTATCATTTTTTCATAGTGGTGCCTCTTTTTTTGGAGAAGATACCTGACACCTAAAATAATAAACTTTAGTATAAAGAATAATAAATAAACAACTAAATAAAAAAATGGAGTTATATGTAAGTAGTTGAGGTGTTCCGGCATAAAAATAGGGATTATAACCTCTGAAAGGATAAATATAGCTTGTATAGGTATTATGAAAAACAAATTAATCAGCCGCTCGTTTTTAAGAAATCTGTGTTTTTCTTTGAAATAAGCCACTAAAAGAAAAACAATAGAACAAATTGCATAGGGGATTGTCCACACCAATAGCACTATATAATCCGTTGAAAGCTGTGGACCGGGCGATGAAATAGGAGAAAACAAACACATCCATAAAGAAGGTATTAATAATAGGACTTTAAAGATTATCTTACTTATTGTACGTTTAAATCTAAATAATTCGGAATAGGCCAATGAGTAGAGTAAAATAAAATACATGGGAAAGCATATCGAAATAGTATATAAAAATCCAACAAAAAACAATGAAGGATTCAGTAAACTAATTTGATAGCCTTCAATCATAGGAATTATATAAGTTTTAAGAGAGTCCGCAGCAGGACGCATACTTAGAGTAAGTATAATAAAGCTAATATACCTGTTTGGCTCTGATTTATTGTCGGATATAAAAACAATCAGTGCTAATGCTAATAAAGCAATAAATATAATAAACATAAATTTACCTAATTCTTCTCATAGAATATAGACTATATAATAATAGTATCACATATTTTTTGTCAGTACAATTATTATGTGGTTTGTTTTATTAATAGTATAGTAATTTATATAAATCTGATTTTGTAAATTATTATACTGGAGTTTGCTATAATTGTCTAACCTATTTGCCGTAGCATAATCTACCACTTTAGTTGAACCTTACGCTACGGTATGCTAAACTTATTTAAAAGTGCTAAATGGAGAATTGGTGTTATGAACAAAGGCTTTGAAAAGTTGATTCTGAACTCAACAGGTGCAAAAGGATTGCGTAAAATTGAAGAAGTACAAGAGCTTTGGGAAGGTTATGGAAAAATATTGCGTTATGCCTTGTCTGGGGCAGAAATAAAAAGCGTAATAGTAAAAGATGTACGATTGCCTGAGCATTCTGGAAAATCACGTGGTGGTAATACTTCCTTTCAGAGAAAACTGAAATCCTATAAAGTTGAAATGTTTTTTTATGAAAATTGGAGTCGAAAATGTGGAGATGATTGCAGAGTTCCTAATTGGTATATTTTAGAGTCGCAAAAGGATGGCTTTTTGATGGTGTTTGAAGATCTTGATGCAGCAGGCTTCAGTAGAAGAAAGCAAAGTATAGGGTGGAAGGAAATGCAATTATGCTTAAAGTGGTTGGCTTGTTTTCACGCAACTTTCATGGCTGAAAAACCTGAAAAGCTATGGGCACAAGGGACGTACTGGCATTTAGATACGCGCCCGGATGAACTTAAGGCGATGAGGGATATAGAGCTAAAGAATGCTGCTAGAGCTATAGATAGAAAACTCAACAGTTGTACCTTTAAAACTTTTGTTCACGGTGATGCAAAACTTGCGAACTTTTGTTTTTCCGACGATGGAAATAGTGTTGCCGCACTAGACTTCCAATATGTTGGAGGTGGTTGTGGAATGAAAGATATTGCATATTTTGTGGATAGTTGTCTTTATGGTGATGAGTGTGAAAGCTGGGAGGATGACGTTTTAGCTTATTATTTCGCAGAATTGAAAAGGGCTTTGGATACTAAAAAGAAAAATATAGACTTTGAAGCCTTAGAAAAGGAATGGCGACAACTATATCATGTGGCATGGGCAGATTTTTATCGTTTCATAAAAGGCTGGGCTCCTGGGCGTTATGAAAGTAGATATAGCGAACGAGTTTCCCGTAAAGTTATAAAAGAGCTTACATAAATAAAAAATAGATAATTCAAAAAATCTTATTTTGATAGGAAAAAGTTTGAATTGTGTTGTTAGTGGGTATAACTTTTATTAGATTGTTAACTTGGAGAAAAATATAATTAAAACTAATAAGGAGATGGGACAATATGGTTAGTGAAAAAATTGAACAACTTTTGAATGACCAAATTCAAAAAGAACTTTACTCTGCTTATCTGTATCTTTCTTTTGAAGCATATTTTACATCAAGAAACTTAAATGGTTTTGCAAACTGGTTTAAAATTCAGGCAATGGAAGAAAGAGATCATGCTAGAATTCTGATTAACTATTTAAATCTTATTGGAGGACGTGTAAAGCTTCAGCCGATACAAGCTCCTGAGTGGGATTTTAATTCTATTGAAGAGGTTTTGACAAAATCGCTCGAACATGAGCAATATGTTACACGGTCAATTTATACTATCGCTGACCAAGCTATTGAGGAACGTGATCACAAGACAAGTTCATTTATTAAATGGTTTATTGACGAGCAGGCTGAAGAAGAAGATACTGCAGAACAAAATCTAAGTAATATTAGATTAATAGGTGAGAATGACGGAAAGGGTATTTTTATGTTGGATGCCGAGATGGGAGCTAGAGTTTATACTGTTCCTTCCCCATTAGCAACAAATGAATAGGGCATAGTTTTAGCGTCTATTAAAAATTGAAGGGGGCATTACTTATGCGTTGTAAAGATTTAAAGGTTGTAAATTTAAACATAACAGAAGATAATTACCAATATAAGGCGTTGTTTAGATTGTGCACTGAAGATAGCTGTATGGACATTGATATGGAAAATCTGTCTGACAATGCAGTACTTGAAGAGATTAAGAAAACTTTCTCCTTAGAGGAATCTATAGAAGAGATTAATTCTATCATAACCGAAAAGGTTATGGAGGCTTCGAAAATTGAGTCTAGAATTAAGGAAGGTAAAGATGTCAGTATTGAAAATAAGGATAATAAGACACAAAGAGGTATTGATTCATTGAGTACATCATAATATCTCTTGTAAAAAACATATATTTAAAGAACATATAAACAAAAAGCTCTTGATATCAAGAGCTTTTTGTTTATGTTTAGGGTAATCTTATATAATACTGTGTTCAAATTTAGTGTTTTTTATTATTGAATGCATTAAAGATGAAATTTTAAGGATAGTTTAAGTATTGAAATATATAATATGTGATATATAATTGGGCATACTGTGTTTGAAAGGCAGGAAGGTAGTTGATTTCTAAAATAGCTGGTTAATTGCAACTTGAAAAATTACTTTAATGGGGTTTGTTATTTAATTATTATATAACTTATTAAAAAGGTGGCCTAAAAGGAGGATTTTTGTGAGAGATAACAAAAGAATATCAGTTTTACAAGTTATAAGATTTATGGTCCAAATAATTTTTTTTATAATACTACCTGGCATATACATAAATGCATTTGCCGGAATAAAACATATTTATATTAGTATTATAAATCAGAGCTTTAATTTTACAGATAGTTTACCACGATTAATAGAAGTGATTGCTGTAATACCAGCGACTATTATTCTAGGTAGGTTTTTTTGTGGTTGGATGTGTGCATTTGGTACATTAGGGGACATGCTTTACCATATTTCAAGCAAAGTGTTTAAAATTAAGTTTAAGGTGAGTGAGAAATTAGATAGGGTATTTAAATATTTTAAATACATTGTCTTGTTTTTTCTAATTATTGCTGTTTGGACCTTTGATTTATCGATGTTTGAGGGAGCTAATCCATGGGATGCTTTTGGAGTGATTGCAACAGTTGGAAAAGTTCCTGACATTTCTTTTGCCATAACAGAGTTTACAATAGGAACATTTATATTATTTGCTATTATAATAGCATCTTTGTTCGTTGAAAGGTTCTTCTGTAGGTATCTTTGTCCGTTAGGAGCCTTTTTTACCTTGACGTCACATTTTAGGATTATAAAAGTTTCTAAGACTACACAAAAGTGTGGTTCTTGTAAATTGTGTACAAATAGCTGTGCAATGGGAATTCCTCTTTATAAGTATGAGAGAGTTGATAGTGGAGAGTGTATCCAATGTTTTAAGTGTATACCTGCATGTCGCCGCTGTAATGCTACTGTAAAAGCTGTTAAAAAAGATATTAACACAGGAATAGCAGCAGTTGCAGCAGTCTTCATTATGATATCGGTATACTATTTAGGCTCATTTACATTTAAATCAAATGTTATCAAACAGGCTTCAACTGATGGAATTATAAATGTAACGGAAAATACGCTTTATCATGATGGCAAATATGAAGGCTCCGCCATAGGCTTTAGAGGTGCTGTTACCACTGTATCGGTTACAGTTAAAGGTGATATTATCAAGGAAATTGAAGTTGTGTCCCATGGTGATGATGCACCTTACTTTGAACGTTCATATGATTATGTAGCAAATAAAATATTAAGTTCACAATCTACAGATGTTGACGTTGTATCAGGTGCTACTTACAGTAGCATAGGCATCAGGGATGCTGTTGCTGTTGCCTTAGATAAGGCGAAGCTTTTACCCGGAAATGTGGCGTCAGATGGTCAAAAAGGTGAACCGGAAGCAACAAAGGCACCCGTTGACAATACTGAGGAACCTGCAAAAGATAATGAATCAGAGAATACAAGTACAAAGGATTCTTCCTCAATATACAAAGACGGCACATATGAAGGGTCGGCAAAGGGGTTTAAAGATGGGATTACTAATGTATCTGTGGTAATAAAAAATGGAAAAATAGAGGATGTTCAAATTGTATCCCATGGAGACGATGCACCTTTTGTAGAAAAATCAATGCCAGTAATAGCTGAAATTATTAAAACACAGTCCACCGATGTGGATGTAGTATCGGGAGCTACATATAGTAGTGTCGGAATAAAGGACGCTGTTGCTGCTGCCCTAGATAAGGCGAAAATAAACTAAATACATAAAAAATAATATAGGGACAAATAGTCCCTATATTATTTTTTATGAAGCGATACATTCAAAAACAAAGGCTTAAGCACCATAAGAGTATTTATTTCTACTTGAATAATTCTGTAAAAAAGGCTAAAATATTAGTATAGGCGTTTATATTGAGCATTATAAAATTCTTATACAAGTTAAGTACCAAGTAAAATCAAATGAAATACAAATGCAAGGTATTGTAGTTAGAAGGGTGCAAATGAGGTATTACGATAGAGTTATAATTGGTGCAGGTTTATATGGTTTGTATGGAGCATTGATTTGTGGCAAAAAAGGTCATAAGGTGGTTGTACTTGAGTGTGAAAGTGAACCTTTTTCACGTGCTACTTATATAAATCAAGCCCGTGTTCATAATGGTTATCATTATCCCCGCTCCTTTTCTACAGTTAACAGTGTGACAGAATATTTTCAGAAGTTCAATAGAGAGTTCGACTTTTGTATAAATTCATCTTTTAGAAAAATTTATGCTACATCATCAAAGTATTCCTGGACTAATGCAGCTCAGTTTAAGAAGTTTTGCAAAAATGCACGAATAAAGTGCGTTGAAGTGGAACCGGGTGAATTCTTTAATGAAGGAATGTGTGATGGAGCATTTGAGGTTGAAGAATATACCTATGATTCTGCAATTCTTAGGGATTATCTTTTGGAGGAAATAAAGAAATTTCCACAGGTTGAGTTAAAGTTCAATGTGAAAATTGAAGATATCCAAAAAAGCTCAAAGGAATATCATATAAACATAAACGGTCAGGAAAGTATTTCAACTGGTTTTGTTCTAAATGCAACTTACGCATCGGCAAACCAGATTAACTCAATTGCAGGTTTTGAACCTTTCAAAATCAAATATGAGCTTTGTGAAATGATTTTATGCCATCCTGGTGACAACTTGAGGGGGCTTGGGATTACTATAATGGACGGACCATTTTTCTCAATAATGCCCTTTGGTAAAACTGGTCTTCATTCTCTAACTTCAGTTACTTTTACTCCGCATTTGAGTTGTCATGATAACTTACCTGTATTTGAATGCCAGAAAAAAAATCCTCTGTGTAGTGAACACTGCCTTTATAATTGCAATTGCTGTGATTTCAAACCACCAAGTTCGTGGACATACATGTCGGGAATTGCTAAGAAGTACATGCTTAGCCGATTTGACTTCAAATTTTATAAGTCACTCTATTCCATGAAGCCTATTCTATTGTCATCAGAGATTGATGATTCAAGACCGACTGTAATTAGAAAGTACTCGGAAAATCCGACCTTTGTCAGTGTATTGTCGGGGAAAATAAGCACAGTATATGATTTAGATGAGGTATTATGATTATGAAACTTACAAGCAAAGAAAAGAAAGTTGTTTCAGCTATAGTATATGTGAGAAATCATGAGAGGTATATAGGTGAATTTATTGAGAACATTGCAACCGTACTTTCGGAGAACTTCGAAAAGTATGAGATTATTGCTGTAAATGACTTTTCAACAGACAAAAGTGTTGAAATGATAAAACATGCAGCATCAAAGCTTGAAGTTATTTCCTTCACTGTCGTGAACTTGAGTTTCTATCATGGCACTGAGGCAGCAATAACAGCAGGTGTAGATATTTCCATAGGTGATTTTGTGTTTGAGTTTGACAATCCTGTGGCAGATTATGATTTTGAAGAGATAATAAAAGTGTACAAGCATTCTTTAAAGGGCTATGATATTGTATCAGCTGCACCTGATGTCAGAGAACGTTTAGATTCAAGAATATTTTACAGCTTGTTTAGAAGATATTCCCAAAACCGTTTGAGGTTGTGGACCGAGAGATTTAGGGTTTTATCCCGCAGAGCAGTCAATAGAATAAATAATTCCTATACGTCCATTCGTTATAGGAAAGCAGTTTATTATAACATAGGGCTCAAAACGTATATACATAAGTATACTCCCAATAAAAGCATTGCTCTTGAGGGCAGGCTCAACACAAAAGCTAGGTTGTCTCAAGCTTTAAATTATCTTATGATATTTACAAATATTGTGCCAAAGATATCTATATTTATGGCTATAATGATGTTGTTCTTTTCAATTGCAGTATTTTGTTACACTGTATTTATATATTTAGCCTATGACAGAGTTGTTGAAGGCTGGACAACTACCATGCTTTTCCTTTCCGTGTGTTTCACGGGATTCTTTTCCTTATTTGCAATAGTTATAAAGTTTGTATCCCTAATTTTAAACCTACAAAATACAAAACAAACATATACCTTTGAATCGGTTGAAAAGGTAAAATAGTAGTGTTATAATTCTTTTGTTTGAGCATAGGGGTATAAATACTCTATGTGGGAGTTTGAAAGAGACTTTTCCTGATTTTAATAAGCAAAACATTGTTTTGAGGGGGAACTTAGTGGATAAAACATTAGTGGGTTATAGTGGGTTTGTGGGCTCAAATTTAAATATGCAAACGGGTTTTAGAAATCAATACAACTCAAACAACATAAGTGAAGCCTTTTTGACGCAACATGACCTTGTGGTATATTGTGGTGTAAGGGCTGAAAAATTTCTTGCAAACCATGAACCGGAAAAGGATTATAAGCATGTCATGCAAGCAGTTGAAAATATTGAAAGAATGAACTTCAAAAAGCTTGTGCTAATATCTACTGTTGATGTATATAAAGAGATCAAAGGCGTAGATGAAAACACTTATATAGATACTGATGGATTACATCCTTATGGAAAGCATCGATATATGCTTGAAAAATGGGTGATGGAAAACGTCAGTGATTATCATATATTAAGACTCCCTGGGCTGTTTGGGAAGAATTTAAAGAAAAACTTTATTTTTGATATGATAAATATTATTCCTTCATTGTTGAAAGAAGATAAGTTTTTAGAACTCCAAAAGCTATGTCCTTTAAACCTTAGTGAATGCTATTTAAAACAGGAAAATGGTTTCTATAAGTTGAGAACTTTGGATAAAGAAACAAGGTTTAGTCTGAAGGAGTTTTTTAGAAACTGTGGCTTTAATGCTCTTTCTTTTACCGACTCTAGAAGTATTTTTCAATTTTATAATTTAAGTAATCTTTGGGCTCATATTGAAATAGCGATTAAAAATGATATACGCCTTCTATGCCTAGCTACAGAACCGATATCTGCTGGTGAACTATATAAACGCATTTATGGCAAGGAGTTTAAAAATGAGTTTCTAAGTATTCCGGTAAGATATGATATGCACTCAGTGCATTATGGACTATTTAACGGGGAGCGAGGATATATTGCCGATAGGGGCAGAGTTGTTGCTGATATAGAAAAGTTGATAGGAGAAACACAATGAGACTTTCAATTTCTAATATAGCATGGGATGGTTCTAAGGATATTGAAGTATATAAATTAATGGAAAAATATGGATTTAAAGGTCTTGAAATAGCACCTACGAGGTTTTTTGCCGATAGACCTTATGAACGAATAAGTGAAGCAGAAAAACTGGAAAAGGAACTTAAAAACCAGTATAATTTTGAAATTTGCAGTATGCAGTCAATACTTTACGGAAGGTCGGAAGTTATATTTGAAAGTGCGGAAAATCAAAGAAGGATTACTCAATATTTATTTGGAGCAATTGATTTTGCCGCAGTGATATCTTGTAAAAACCTAGTTTTTGGCTCGCCTAAGAATCGTTGCCTTACTAGAGAAGAGGATTATGGGGCTGCAGTGGAGTTTTTTAGAGTACTTGGGGAATATGCCTTTAAAAAAGGCACAGTAATTGCAATTGAAGCTAATCCATCTATTTATGGAACTAATTTTATTAACTTTACAAAAGAGGCCGTAGAGATAGTGAAGGATGTTAACTCTAGGGGATTTAAGGTCAACCTTGATTTTGGAACTATTGTTGAGAATAGGGAGAATGTTGAAGAAATTGCTGCTTATATGGAGCATATAAATCATATCCATATAAGTGAGCCCGGCTTAGTACCTATTACTCAAAGAGATGGGCATAGGCAATTGGCATCCCTTTTAAGGAGTAAATCCTATAAAGGTTTTATCTCAATAGAAATGAAAAAAGGACAAGATGACTCTCTTAGCGATATAGAAAGAGCAATGAGTTATATCGCTCAAGTGTTTGAATAATAGAAATTTACCTTGAGAACAACTGAAATATTACTTTGGGTTTTTTACGTGAAGCTTTTTTATACAAATAAAGCAAGAAGTGAAAATTTAGATAAGTTATATCTTCAGTGTTTCTAAAGGATAATTTTCCTAGGAGAAATGAAAGCTATGGCACAGCAGGTACCAGAGTTTAACAAATTTGAATTTAAAGGTAAGGAAAACAAGTACTGTCTCTGTATTCCGGTTATTAATGAGGGTGACAGGATTATAGGGCAGCTTGAGAAGATAAATAAATTGGGTATAAATGACCTAATTGATGTTGTATTGTGTGATGGAGGGTCATCTGATGGCTCAATGGAGAATTCACGTCTAAAATCTATGGGTATAAATTCTTTACTTGTAAAAAGAGGTCCCGGCAAATTGAGTGCACAGCTTAGGATGGGCTACTGGTGGGCATTAAACCGAGGCTACGAAGGAATTATTACTATTGACGGAAATGGAAAAGATAGTGTGGAATCCATACCTCTATTTATTGAATACCTAGATAAAGGCTTTGATATGGTTCAGGGGTCACGCTATGTCAAAGGCGGAATTGCTGAAAACACACCTGTTATGAGGCATTTAGCTGTAAAATTTCTTCATGCTCCGATTATTTCATTAGCAGCAGGTTTTAGGTACACTGATACAACCAACGGATTTCGGGCTTATTCAAGACGCTTCCTTACCAATAAAAAGGTTCAGCCTTTTCGTGATGTTTTTGATACCTATGAGCTTTTAGCTTATTTATCTATCAAAGCACCTAAGATTGGTATGAAAACTGTTGAAGTTCCGGTACGAAGAAGCTATCCTAAAAAGGGTAAAATTCCGACTAAAATCAGTTTTATGAAGGGAAACGCTTCCCTATTTAAAATCCTTATAAAGGCTGCTTTAGGTAAATATGATGCAAAGAACGAATAAAGAAGTATTGCTACACATAGAAAGGAAGCATTAAATGGTATCAAGGAAAAGGGAAATAGATCTAAATTTAATGGAAGTAAAAAAAACTATAAACCTAAACTTAAACATAACAAAGGTTTTATATATAATTGTTATTGCTTTGGGAGTTCTCTTCAGGCTTGGATCCTATATCCAGGACAGAACTCTTTGGTATGATGAAGCTATGCTTGCAAGTGGAATAATTCAGAGAGGCTTTAGCGGATTGCTTAAGCCACTTGATTATTCTCAAAGTGCACCCCTAGGATTTTTATTAATAGTAAAGAGCTTTATTACTGTTTTAGGAAGCTCACAACGAATATTAAGATTGTATTCATTTTTAGCTGGTTTATTGTCAATAAGGTTATTTTACCTATTTATAAAAAGATCGGGTTTTAAAAGGCCGCTTCTAGGAACAGCCTTTTATGCTACTGTTTCCCCTCTCGTTTACTATTCGACAGAGCTAAAGCCCTATATGTCCGATGCTTTTTTTACAGTTGCAGCTTTGTATCTATACAAGCTCTATGAAGATAAAAAGCTTCCCTTATGGGGGTATTTGCTTTTTTGCTTCTTTGCAGTGTGGATATCCTTTCCCACAATTTTTGTTATTGGTGCAATTACAGCATACAATTTCTTTGCTTGCATAGCTAGGTTTGCAGTTAATATGTTTACACGGGATGCTGATAGGGCAAAGGAGACATTTAGAATTTTCATAGGTGCTGTAGCTTTTGGAGCGATAGCTCTTATAAGCTTTGGTATATGCTATTTTGTTTATACTGCGAAAGTCTCGGGAAACATAGACGGAATGTCTATGGAATATTGGAAACAACTCTATTTTCCGCTTTTTCCCGAAAACAAATCCCAGTGGGATTTGATATATCTTATGCTTAATAACTACCTTAGCTTTATTTTCTATGATGTGTCTGCAATTGCATGGATATTGTGGATAGGAGGAACCCTACTTTTTCTTGTGAGAAAAAACAATATAGGAGGATATACCATACTGGCAGTCTTATTTACAGTAATCGCATCTAGTATAGAGCAATACCCAATGCAAGACCGTCTGCTGTTATTTTTGGTACCCTTTACAATACTTGGGGTTTTGTTCTTCGCAGAAGTTTTGATGGATTTATTAGTATGGAAACCTTTTGAAGTAGTTATATTTATATTGATAATCGCTTTAAATTATGGTTCATTAAGATACACAGATGTTAGCAATATGTATAGGGAAGGTCAGGAAGCTGCAAATTTGATATACTATCTTGACAACAAAATTGAAGACGACGAAAAGCTATATATCTTCGCAAATGCAGTTCCTATTTACGAATACACTACAGGATATAAGCAGAGCTTAACGCATTTTCCGGACAATGTATTTGAGTCTGGTCAAATGATTTATGGCTGTAAGTACTGGAACCTTAAGTCTGAACCCTACAAATATATAACAACCCTTGATGAAGAACGTCTTAAAGAAAATGTTGATGCAATTATAAAGTATCAAAAGGTATACGTATTATTCTATCACTTTGGAAGCGATGCAGAATATTATCTAATAAGCGAATTAAGAAAATACGGCACAGTTACCTATTTTATGAACGAAAAAGACACCCCTCTTTACTATTTCGTAAGATATGCACACCTAAACTAATCAGTGTTCTGAAACGCATAAAAACACAATATAAAAACTATAACAAATAACAGCAAAAAACAAACCCAATTCAAGTAAAACCTTGTTTTACTGTCAAATCAAGATAAAGCCCAAAATTCCCCAAGAATCCTGGGTCTAAAAACGTTGCAAACCTTAACCAAACTTCATAGATCTTGGTAGTGTATTTGCAATTTGTTAAACCAAATGCTTCAAAACACGAACAAATCAATTTTCGCTATTCTAATTTAATACCATCATCATACAGCCAAACTCTAAACGTTTTACCAATGCTAAGAGAACAAATTCCCCCCAATAATTTTGTGGTCATATTTAATTTGTTCTTTTTTTATGATAGAATATAAAGAAAGAATTGCATTTTACAAAGGATTGGAATGAAATATGGAAAATTATTTTGACATAATCATAATTGGAGCAGGTGCGGTAGGCTGTGCAGTAGCTAGAGAACTTTCAAAGTATAAGCTTGACATTGCTGTTGTAGATAAGGAAAGCGATGTTGCCGCAGGTACAAGCGGTAGAAATAGTGCCGTTGTTCATGCTGGATTTAATAATAAGCCAGGAAGCTTAATGGCAAAGCTCTGCGTAGAAGGAAATTTAGGGTTCGAAAAAGTATGTAAAGATCTAGATGTACCTTACAAAAAGACAGGAAAGCTTGTAGTAGCCTTTGATGAATGTGATCTTAAAGGTATAGAAAAACTTATGGACACTGGAAAAAAGAACGGTGTGCCCAATTTATCTTTTATAAATGCTGAGCAAGTCAATAGTCTAGAGCCCTATGTTGGTGGAATAGGTGCGATGTTGTCTCCTAATACCGCAATTATAAATCCCTTTATATATACGGTGGCACTAGCAGAGAATGCGTGTAAAAATGGTGTAAAGTTTTATTTTGATACAGAAGTGTTCGAAATCAGTAGACAAAAAGGTAAGTTCCGAATTAGTGCAGGGGGAAATCAGTATTATTGTAAATATATAATCAATTCCGCTGGCTTGTATTCAGACAAAATTTCTACTATGGCCGGTGATAAAAATTACAAAATCTATCCCTGTAGGGGTCAGTACTACATATTAGATAAAAGAACCAGAAAATATCTTAGTATGCCTGTGTATCCAGTACCTAGGCCGGGAAGTGGAGGCCTTGGAGTACATATTACTCCTACAATTGAGGGGAATATATTAATAGGTCCTAGTGCTGAGTATATAAAGACTAAATGTGATTATGGTGTTACTAGGGATGTAATGACTAAGCTTTTTACCGAAGCGAAGGAATTGTTGCCATCTATTGGAGTTAAGGATGTTATACGAAATTATTCCGGCATTAGACCAAAGCTAGTTGGACCAAAAGTAGGTGGTTTTGGAGATTTTGTTATTAAAGAATCTGAAGTTGTAGAAGGGCTTATTCAATTGATTGGTATTGAATCGCCAGGTCTTACTGCTTCGGTACCTATTTCTAAGATGGTAAGGGACATTATAGCTAATAAGGAAGAGCTTGAAGAAAAACCTGAATTTACAAATCAAAGAAAAGGCATTTTGGAGTTTAGACAGTTAAGCCGTGAGCAGAAGGATGAACTAATAAAAAAATGCCCTGAATATGGGGAAATAGTTTGTAGATGTGAACACATAACTAAAAGAGAAATCATGGATGCTATAGAAAACCCTTTGGGTGTTAAAACATTAGCTGGTATAAAATATAGAGCGAGAGCTATGATGGGAAGATGTCAGGGTGGGTATTGTCTTGCAAGAATTGTTGAGATACTCACAAAAGAGTATGGTGTTCCCGTGGAAGAAGTGGTATTAAGAGGAAAGGATTCAAAGCTTTTTGAAGGTAGAGTCAAATAGAAGGAGAGAGTAAATGAATTTAGATAAAGATGTAGTAATCATTGGGGCAGGACCGGCAGGATTGGCGGCCAGTGTGGAACTTGTAAAGAATGGAGTAAAAGACATTGTTGTTATTGAAAGGGAATCTTTTGCAGGAGGTATCCTTAATCAGTGTATTCATGATGGATTCGGTGTTGTAAAATTTAATGAAGTTTTAACAGGACCCGAATATGCGCATAAGTATATAGACCAAGCGAAAAAATTGGGTGTTGAAATTTTGACCAGTTCTATGGTAGTTAATATGAGCTCCGATAAAGAGATAACTGTTATGAGTTCAAAAGGGCTCAATACTTATAAAGCAAAAGCAGTAATACTTGCGATGGGTTGCAGAGAAAGGACAAGGGGAGCTATTGGCATTCCTGGAACAAGACCTGCCGGAATTTTTACCGCCGGTGTGGCTCAAAATTTTGTTAATCTAAAAAACATGATGGTTGGAAAACAGGTTGTAATTCTAGGATCTGGGGATATAGGGCTTATTATGGCAAGAAGGTTAACTTTAGAAGGTGCTAAAGTTATTGCTGTAGTTGAAAAAATGCCTTATTCTAACGGGCTTGCAAGAAATGTTACGCAGTGCCTTGAAGATTATAACATACCGCTCTTATTAAGTCATACAGTTATCAATATAGAGGGTAAAGAAAGGCTAAAGAGTGTCACCATTGCAATGGTTGATGATAAGGGTGAACCTATAAGAGGAACGTCAAGAAAGATTGAATGTGATACCCTTATATTGTCAGTAGGTTTAGTACCGGAAAATGAATTGTCAAAGGATGCAGGAGTTGACATAGATGAGGTTACTCAGGGAGCAATAGTGGATGAAAACCTCCAAACTAGCATTGAAGGGGTTTTTGCCTGTGGGAATGTATTGCAGGTTCATGACCTTGTTGACCATGTATCCAATGAAGCTGAGAAAGCAGCTAAATCGGTATTGGAATATATTGAAGGTAAACATAAAAAGCAGGAGAAAGTGGCAGTTAAAGCTGGAAAGGGCATTCGGTATGTACTTCCGCATACTATTTCAGGCAAGAAAGATGTTGCTTTTTCAATGAGAGTGGATAAGCAGTGGACAGATGTAAAATTAATTTTTTCCAGCGATGAAAGGTTAATAAAGTGTTTGAAATATAGAAAGTTAAATCCTTCGGAAATGCTGGTTGTAAGCATAAAGGCATTAGAACTAAAAGGCATTAGAAGCTTGGAGGTGGAAATAAGTGAAGATTGAGAAAGAAATGATATGCATTGTATGTCCTAATGGTTGCAAATTGGAAGTAACCTATGAAGAGTCAATAACCGTAAAAAACGCTCTTTGTCCAAAAGGTGTACAATATGCCCGTGACGAGTTGATAAATCCTGTAAGAAATCTTACTTCAACAGTAAAGGTTCTAGAGGGTGTATTGCCTCTTGTAAGTGTGCGAGGCAATAAGCCTGTCCCCAAAGACAAAGTGTCCGAGATTGTCCGATTTCTTAAAACATTAGAGATAAAAGCACCCGTCGAATTTCAGCAAATTATATATAAGGATATACTAAATACAGGCGTAGATATTATTGCAACTCGACGAGTGGAAAAAAAGTAAATCTTAAAAATAGATATTGACTTGTCTAAATCCTGCACCATTTTTCTAAGTCTTCAATTCCAGAAGTTTGACTGTATTTGTCTTTTGAATACATTAGATAAAATACTAGACCTAAATTATTATTTATCTTTGTGTCTAAGTAACTTGTAGTATTGATAAAGCAATTCGTCGAGCTCTAATTCAAGGTTATGTAGTTGTTCCTTATTAGAGTAACGGTCTTCACTATAGGAATTTAAAATTGTGTTCTTTTTTACAATTTCTTTTTCCAAGTGTTGTGAGAAATTATCCATATAAGCTTTGCCTCCTTGTTTTCTCCCTTAACCGCTAAAAGTGATTTTAATAGGATTTTCCACAGATAGAGTGTTAATAGTGACTTCAATTCATGAAGTGATTGTAATATGCTTGATTATTTAATGAAAGATACAAAAATAGCACTATTTTTTGGGATAGTTGTTTCATAACGAAAATTCTATACACTTATATTATAAGGGGGTTGTATATTTCTGTAAATAGTACATATGTATTATAAGTTGGTTCTACAGTACTAGTAATAATTTGTTATTGCAACTGTTTCAACATTCTTTAGTAGAATTTATGCTAACATATTTTTTTATAGGTCTAATCCATGTGATAATTTGGAGTAAAAAACATACCGAGGCAAAGTCGCAAGAATCCAGAACCATAGAATTCAGAATTTAAAACACTCTGACAATATGCCTCTAGTAATATACTAACTTCTTCTAAAAGAAGTTTTGAGTCTGAAACATCACAATATTTAAGATCCCTTGTAAGAATTAGATAATATCTGCATTTTTCAACAGAACCAAGTGCAAAAAAGTTTTCAAAAAAACAAACTTTCTTAGAGGAATTATATAAAATGCACAAAGCACTTAGTGCAAAAAGCTAGATTACTTAAATTCGTGTTAATTCCCTATGTAGTTTGTACGATATATTCTTTAGTTGATATAAATAGCAACAAAAACCTGAAGATGTTGATTTGATAAAACACGTTTATGATTATACCAATAAGGATAGGAGGTTTAGATATGTATTTTGAAACCTTGACGCAACTTATAACTTTTGTTGAAGGGATTGATATTAATCCTTTAGAACAATTGATGCTTCTAGTAGGTGATGAATCTTCGGAAAGTGTTCCTGAAGTGACTAATTATTTAACTCAACTTTCCCACTGTAAATTTGTCAGCTTAGCCTTGAAATAAGCGGGCAGGGATACAATGAAATACTCCAAAAGCTCATTAATCTGCTCCTTAGT
>JGI24712J26585_10000464_pt1 | contig 35073 bp, 24 predicted proteins | sample BioPla3DNA2_FD_26585 | JGI IMG/M metagenome (IMG submission 26585)
GTCTGAGCGGCGTTTATACCTACGTCATCTTCTACAAAACCGAAGGAAAAGGAGGAAAAGTAGTGAACGGAACGGTAACGATATACTAAATTACGAATTACGAATCGATAAAAGGCGGAAGGCGGAAGGCGGAATGAAAAAAAAGTCGAAAGTTTTTAAAATTGAGCTACTCGGGACGCGATTACTACACGTTTTTCTTAGACACTCAGGACATAACTTGAAGTCACATCCCGAGTGAACCTTCTACCTTCTACCGTCTACCTTCTTCCTTGTAAAGGCGTAATTCGTAATTGATCACTGCATATCTAAAGAGGTTTATGTTATCGAGTGGGGAAATAGAATGACTAAAAAGGGATACCTAGTCTGCCCCCCTTTTATTTTTATTTCAAAATAATATATATAATTAAATATCAATGGGAGTTGTGACGTAGTAGAGGGCGGTTTTCAGATATTTTTTCTCAAATTTGATGGTCATTGCTTCTATAAACTGCTCTTTTTGAGCGTTTTCAACCAGATTGATGGTACAACCGCCAAAACCGCCGCCCATCATGCGGACTCCTACAATTCCGGGGGTGTTGTGGGCGGAATCTACTAAAAAGTCTAACTCGGGACAGCTTACTTCATATTTTTCTTTCAATCCTAAGTGAGATGCTGACATCAATTTGCCCATCAGAGCTAAGTTTTTAGCTTTGATAGCATCCACCATTTGATGCACTCTGTCATTCTCTTCCAGCACGTATTCCGCTCTCATGTAGTCGATCGGGTCTATGAGTGCTTTAAATTGAGCCAAATCATCCAAAGAGAGATCTCGCAGCGCTGTAACTCCCTCTTTCTTTTGCGATATGATGCCCACTACCCTTTCGCAGCTGGCTCTTCTCAAATTATATTCCGAGGAAGCCAGATTATGTTTTACTCTTGAATTAAACAAAACGATGGACAGGTCTAAAAAATCGAATGGAATCTGTTCAAAATCGTAAGTTCTGCAATCCAGCTTCATAAAGTGATCTTTTTTACCAAAGAGCGAAGCCATCTGGTCCATCAAACCACACTGCACTCCGATGTAGTTGTGTTCCGTTGCTTGTGCGATGAGAGCCAAATCCAAAGGTGCGAAACCCAGATTAAAGAGCGAGTTCAGTCCTTTAGCGAAGGCTACGCAGAGCGCGGCAGAGGATGACATTCCTGCTCCGGTAGGGATATCGGAGTGAATCAGGAGATCAACGCTTTGAATCTCTTCCCCCCTTTTTTTTATTTCTTTAATAACACCATAAAAATAAAGAGCCCACTGCTTTTTAGGAGGATTAAAGAGGTCAAACTCCACAGCCTCATTAAATTGCGGGGAAAAGATACGAATAACGGGATAAGGATCCAAACCGCCGTGTTTAGCCATCACAACATAAAATTGCTGGTCTGTAATCGTAGGCATTACAAAACCTTCGTTGTAGTCGGTATGCTCTCCTATCAGGTTAATCCTACCGGGAGATGAGAATAAACGCCCGTAGATTCTGTAATAATCTTTAAATTGCTCTAGAAGACGTGCTTGTATCATAAAAAGAGTTGTTTACCACTAAATAGCGTAAAGGATGATTAGAATAATGATGATGAGTGCTGCGCCCCATTTGAATTGCGAAGTTGTTTTAAACATTCCGGGTTCAATTTTGATCACCTTATCCGGATCTGATTTGTTTTCAATTTTTGCAAAAATCCATATCGTTAGCAAGCAAAGAAGGAATACATATCCCATTCTATCAAGAAACGGAATATCAGGAAATCCCAACTTAAAGGCTAATGAGTAAATAAATGTACCCAATGCGGCAGCCAATGCGCCATTTGGTGTCGCTTTTTTGTAAAAGAATCCGGTTAAAAAGATAGCTAATGCTCCGGGACTGATAAAGCCGGTAAATTCTTGAATGTACTGGAAAGCCTGATCCAATCGAGTTAATAGAGGAGCAACCATAATGGCAATCAACATTGATATTACTGCCGTAATGCGTCCAATGGTAACCTTTTTACTTTCAGGTATTTCTCGTTTCACAATCACCGGATAAATATCCATGGTAAAAATGGTTGAAATGCTATTCATCATGGAGGCTAATGAGGATAAAATAGCTGCAACCAGAGCCGCAAAGGCAACCCCTCTGATTCCGGAAGGGATTAAAGTTAAGAGAACAGGATAAGCGTGATCTGGTTTTTCAACAAATATCACTCCTTTTTGATGGAGCAAAAATGCAATAATACCTGGAATAACCACAATCAAAGGAATCAATAGTTTCAAAAAACCTGCAAAGAGCAATCCTTTTTGCGCTTCAGGAATCGACTTGGCTGCCAGAACCCTCTGAATGATATACTGATTACATCCCCAATAGTAAAGATTGGCCACCCACATGCCGCCTAAAATCACACCTAAACCGGGTAAATCGATGTAGGAAGGATGAGATTTATCTAAAACCATGTCAAATTTTTCAGGTGCATCATTAAAGAGAGATTTGAGTCCCGTTAAAAAAGAGCCCTCTCCCAAAGTAGAAGTAGCCACAACGGTAACAATAATTCCCCCCCAGAATTAAGAAGAAAACCTGAATCACATCGGTCAGCGCCACCGCTTTGAGTCCCCCATAAACAGAATAAACCATTGCAAAAAATGCTAACAATATAATACTCCAAAAGAGGGAAATTCCCATCATATTGTGTACTGCCAAAGCGCCCAAATAGAGAATCGATGTCAGATTAATAAACACAAAAACTGCTAACCAAAACACCGCCATCACCACTTTAACCCGCTTATCGAAGCGTTGTTCCAAAAATTGGGGCATGGTAAAGATCCCTTTTTTGAGGTAGATAGGCACAAAAAAGATGGCAATCAGGACTAATGTCAGTGCAGCCATCCATTCGTAGGATGCAATTCCCAGTCCGATTTTAAATCCGGAGCCTGACATCCCGATAAACTGTTCTGCACTGATATTGGCAGCAATTAAGGAAGCCCCTATCACCCACCAAGGGAGTGCCTTGGATGCCAGAAAGTAATCACTGGCATTTTTCTTTTTTCCTTTAGGCTCCCGGGAAACCTATAAGCCAATACCAATAACTGTGATTGCATAAATCGCAAATACGATATAATCTATAATTGCAAATTTCATTTTAGATCATTTTTTATTCATTTTCATCCGTTGACACCTCTTCAATAAGTGGAGTATAGAACTTCTTCAGGAATCGTCTTTGTTGACTTCTATTACCCAGTCTGTAGGAAAATGAGGGCAATCCTTTTTCGGGAGACTGTACACGATGTTTTGCTTTTGTTTTACTAATTGCCTCATTGAAAGGTTTTTCCGATGAAAATCCATACATATTATTATTTTCAAACTGGAAGAAGAAAAACTTCTGATCAAACTCAAAATAGATATACAGCCTATTTCTTGAGCCTCTTTTTTCAATCACAATAATTCCCGGAATCTCTTTGTACACCTGTTGTGCTCCACAAATAATTAACGGAAGTGTAGTTTGTGATACAAATGCAGAAGTTTCTTTATCCCATGCGAAACTAATATCTGAAAAGAGGAACTGAACTCTCAATTTTTCCGGCAATCTTTTCACCTGACCTAAGGCAGTTTGATCATCACGATACTTTTGATAATCTTTCGGTCCCAGGATATTATAGATTGCATCCTGATAAGCTTCATCTCCGGAAGGGTCAAAAAAGTCGAGAGAAGTAGATTCCTGAATAGTTTTATTCATCTCTTTCATCGCATTATCATTAAAGAAGAAATCGATCGATGTAGTGAGGTGCATTTCAGCAGAGTCAGCTTTCATATAGTTGACAATCGTTCCGTCTGTAATAAAATCAACCCTACCCAATTTGGCTCCCATATCAATTGTTCCCGTACCTGTGGAGATACACTCATTCTTTTTCAGTCGAATAATGGTACCCGGTACGGAAGGATCCTCTAACTTCTCTTTCGCTGCTGCTCTATATTCCTGAGATTCATGATCATAAGTAATAAATCCTTGAACAGATATATATTCCGCATCATTAAATTGATCCTTTGCTACCCCAAAAGCAGTATAGATTCTCCCTGTCCTATTGGAAGAGGCAATAGCCACAACCGCTTTTCGGTCATTCACGTCCTTACTCTTTTGATCAATTTCCAGGAAGATCGAATTAGGATTAACCTGTTGCATTATTCTAAAGCGGGCATATTTCACTGAATCACAATCGTGGATAAACTCGACACCACCAACAAAAGTGAGGAATGTATCGACACTATTCAACTGCATTCTTCCATCAAAAGCAAAATGGGGACTCAATTTAAAATCTTTCTCCAGCGGAATAGCTCCAATTCCTTGTGTTGTTTTATAAAACCAAATTGTATCCAGTCGGATCGACTGAGTCATTTTATTTTCATCAATATAGTCAACAAATCCGGAGCCTTTGAAGTCGATGGCTGTATAAATATTAACTACACAGTTATAGATTTCATGAAATTTATTTTTTCTTCCGGCCAAAATTCTTGAATCATAAAGAGTAGGTATTTGAGCTTCTTCCAGAATCGTCACTTCACCATCTTTAGGGAAGATAGCAGCATCACCAATGTTGATAAATCGTACTCCATGTGCATTAATTACATTTTCGCCAAAATCGAACTCTGCTGCGGTTGCACAAAACTGAAGTCCCTTCATACCGGGATCAGTACAAATCAGTTCATTTCCCTGACTTACCATATCAACCAATTCGCGAGTTGGGGTACCATTGATATCAACATCTTTGTATGGATCATCGTCCCATTTAAATTTCAGTATCTGCTGATCGATTGTATTCCATTCAAAAGCTTTAGCTCTGGCTTTAAATTCATTCTTAACAAAAAGCACCTCAGATGCCTCTCCGTTGGCTACAAAACTTCCAATTCTGGTTTGGAAGTCGACATGAGAAAGGTAATTATTAGTTGAAAAAGCGACCTGATCAGGATTATTCCAGTCATAAATACGAAGATTTGCCGTATCTGCCAACAATTCATGATGCTTGAAAGTAAAATGGGTTGAGGTTAAGTCTGCTTGTTTAAAGTTAAAAATTCCTCCTCCGTACATTCCATGAGATGTAACGATAGTGTGTCCCATCAACGTTCCCTCACCAAAAATATCGACAGGAGTATCCGTAGTATAGTGATACATCTGGTCTTGGTAAGGAGCCCAAAGCATATTTGTATTCTTTACTGAAGCTATCGGGAACTCGGTTCCAGTCAATTCAGGCTCTACATGATGTTTGTGAATATATCCTGAGGTGGAATCCAAATAGAAAATAAAGTCATCCGAAAAAGATGTCGATGTTTGAAAGTCTATTTTTCCTTTACCCCTTAAACCATTATTACTCAAATCAATCCTACTGGTGTATAAACCTCTATTTTCATACATAGGTAAATCAGTAGTTTGGTGTACAAATCCCAGTGAAAAGTCAGGTCGAATCATCAAAGGTTCCGGGATATCGGGAAAAATACCACCCGAAATTAATCGACCATTGAAGGTCAATGAATCGACAACAAAATTATCTAGATTTTTAATCGTAAAGAGATCTACATGATACCAAAATCGTTCCCTATCGTACACTCCGTTTAGCACATAGGGCTGATCATAAAACACCTTACCTGCTTTACGACTCTCAAACATAGGATAATCCGGATAATCTGTTTTTCCGGATTTATTCCCGGGAAGATCGATATAGAGTGTTCCTGCCAACTCTTCAATTTGAGAATTCACTTTTTTTAACTCATATTCACCGTACATATTCACCCGTCCGCTCCTATCCTCAGTATACATAATCAGCGAATCTATCACATCGATATCTACCAAAAAGCGATCATAATCAAACTTACAGTTGGAGGCAACAAAATCAAATAGCCCTGCGATCAATCTTCCGGAAAAAATCATATCCCTATTTTTCTTCACCACTACTTTTTCGTCAGTAGGATATACATTGACAATCTGAGCGTCACTCAAAACAAAAAACTCACAACCGGTTACTTTTAAGTCATAAGTGGTTAAATCTATAGTAGCATAATGTGTTTTGGATTCCAGAACTATATTATCATAATCTCTCTTTCCCACTTCGTTATTCAGATATTGCGTTAACTTTTTCCGATAATGAATTAAGTCATTATTTACGTCATATTCAACAAATCCATTGGCTGCCAATTCAATAATCAGCGCTTTGATATCTGTTTCCGAAGCTCTGAAATAATTCACAACCTGTCTGAGTGTAACAGGTTCAAATTGATTAGAGAAGTACATATCATAGAGGGTCCGCATAGGATGAATCTCATTATAGCCTTGTAGTTTCTTCATTCTTCCATACTCAAAATAGTTCTGAGATTCAAACAGTGCCTTACTATCGCTTGTAGTACCTACCAATGGCTTAACTTCAATAGTCTTTTGGTCAGTTTTCCACTGAATAGATTCTGCTGTAATCTCCATTTTATGATATGTATCAAAAAAAGGGGAACGTCCAACTCCATATTTGGGTCTGGATACAATCAACTCTTTGGTATCTTCTGTGTATTTAAAGTTAGCTGAAGGGTGATAAATGGAGTCTTGATCCATATATATACTAACATGAGCATCATTAGCTAAAACAGCTCCAGGTCTAAAGAGATAGCTCATTGATTTAACAGAAATAATAGGTACTTTTTCTTCATTTTTCACCAATAATTCAGCCAAACGCTGTCCATCTGAAGAACCCTGAATAGAAGCACCCCGCATTTGAAACCCCCCGATATAATCTACATTTTTATAGATCTCAGGGATCGCCAGATAATTATCATAGCTTTTAAAGGTAGGATAAAGTGCCTTTTCCTCTGTTACTGCCACTCCTGCTTTATCTTCCAAAACCCCTTTTATAGGATATGAAAAAAGCACTGGATAATTCAAAGAGGCATTTTCTACATAAATTTTAGGAAAACGAGTATCAACAGTGTAAGAGTCAAATTTCGCAACTACATCGTATAATCCTGCTCTATCCCAATTTACTTCTCCGGTTGTGCCAACCCATTTAGAACTGGAAGGAAAATATTTACCGGTTGTTTCGTACACTACAACGCTATCCTGTTTGGAACGTCCTACAAGATTAACATCATCAAAAGCAATATAAGGTTCTTGATCAACACCTATTGATTCAGCTATACCGTAAACCAGCCACGTTGCATTTTGTTCGGCTGCAATAATATTATTCGTAAAAAAAAGAGTATAGTTTTTCACAATATGAGTAAATGAAGAACCATCATTAAGTACGTGATATTTAAGCATCTTACCCCAACTTTCATAATCCGCTCCAAAATCTGACCCAGCAAAAACCAGATAAGCATCTATCACCGATTCAAAATGGGGGAAAGGACGCATTCTTTTCTGTAACATAGAATTAGCAACATCAATAAAAACAAGTTGACTCTCATTACTTTGGAAAGGATTTTGCCATAATTGAACAAATTTTTCATGCAACTTATTAGCCTCTTTTTGCTTATCTTGAGGCAATGTTGCAAAAAATTGCTTCATCTCCTCCACAGTCAATGAAGGGTCTGCTGAAAAAGTGCTAAAACGTTGTCCGGAAAGTAACAAAAATGAGGTACTGAAAACCAATAAGAATAGGAATCGTTTCATAAGAAAGACTAAGTTACAATTTGCAAAGATATAAATTTTATTTTATAAAACCGGAATGAAAATGGATCTTAATTTTTTACATTCTGAACTTCCTGAGGTGCCAGAACAAAACAGGATCGGGCCGGTATATAAAGTCTGAGATGTGAAACTCTTGCAATGGGAAAAGTTTTATAAATAACGGTAGGATCCAATTGATTGAACCCACCAAATAGTTCATCATCACTATTTAAGATTACTTTATACTCCCCTTCCGGAGCATAAACTTCATAATCTGTGTAAGATTGTGTAGGGTGGAAATTGAAAATAAAAATCAATTCACCTCTTATATACACTAAAATTTGTTTCTCTGTATTCCGAATGATAGGACGGGGATCAGAAAAGAAAATAGGATATTTCTTCACCAGATCTATCATTGATTGATCAAATCGGTTCAATTGTGCATATTTGAGATTCTCATTATCCACTAAATACCATTGTCGACGTGCATAGTGGCAGGACCAATTATTCCCTTCTCTGGGGAAATCGATCCATTCAGGGTGTCCAAACTCATTGCCCATAAAATTGAGATAGCCTCCTTGTGATAAAGTCAGTGTAACCAAGCGAATCATCTTATGTAGTGCGACTCCCCGATCTACTACCAAAGAGTGGTTTGTTACTTCCATACCGGTATACATCTCCTCATCTATCAATCTAAAAATAAGGGACTTGTCTCCTACCATTGCCTGATCATGACTTTCGGCATAACTAATAGTCTGCTCTTCTACTCTCTTATCCGTCATTTTGAAAAAGATATCTCCAACATGCCACTCCTCATCAGGAATCTCTTTAATAACTTTACCCCAAAAATCCGCAATCCCCATGGACATTCTATAATCAAATCCAACCCCACCTTTTTCAACCGGAAAAGCCAATCCCGGGATCCCACTTACATCTTCTGCTATAGTAAAAGCATTCGGATTGACTTGTTTAATCAACATATTTGCCAATTGCAGATAGGTTAAGGCATCCCAATCCACATTATCATCAAAATATTGTGTATAGTTTAAAAAATCAACACCAATACCATGATTCCAATAGCACATACTGGTTATTCCATCAAAACGAAACCCGTCAAAACGGAACTCTTCCAGCCAATATTTCAGGTTAGAGAGAAGGAAAAAGAGTGTCTCCATTTTTCCATAATTGAAACAGCGGGAGTCCCAAACCGGATGTTGTCCTTTTTCACCTCCATGAAAATAGAGTGTTTCTGATCCGTCTATTTTTCCTATCCCTTCTTTGACATTGGATACAGCATGTGAATGAACTAAATCCAGGATCACGGAGATATTAAGCTCATGGGCAGCATCAATCAACGCTTTTAATTCTTCCGGAGTTCCAAAACGCGAAGAGGGAGCAAAATAATTAGAAACCTGATAACCAAATGAGCCATAATATGGATGTTCCTGTATTGCCATCAATTGGATAGTATTATAGCCTAATCGAGCTATTCTGGGTAGCACCTCCTGAGTAAAACGAACATAAGTTGAGACTTCAGGTTCTGAGGAAGACATTCCTATATGAGCTTCATAAATCAGAGGAAAATCAGGCTTTTTAGGAGAATTTGCTTTCCACTCGTAGGGTTGAGGTGGCTCCCATACTTGAGCTGAAAACTGCTTTGTGTCATGATCCTGATAGGCCTTGGTCAAATAAGCAGGTAAACGATCATCTGCACCATCGCCCCATACCATCCAAACACGATAGAGATCACCGTGAGATAAAAAAGAGAGAGGCAACCTAATTTCCCAATCTCCATTTCCAATAGATTGAAGTTGGTATTGAGGTAATACTTGCCAATAAGAGAAATCGCCTATTAAATATAATGCTTTAGCATTGGGGGCTTTTTCTCTAAAAACCCACTCCTTTTCAGATTTATGCAATCCGTAATAAAGATGATTATTAACTGAATCCCTCAATAACTTATTCCCTTGAGTTATTTCCAGTTCCGTAAGTATTCTTCGTCTTGACCTATATACTATTTTTTTTTCAAAAGGTTTAAGGTAAGGATCCAGTTCTACTAATGGGTGTCGCTTCATACTCTTCATTTATAAAGTAAAAAAACGACGATCTATAAGCCGGATTCTGTAATCTTCTGTCATTTATCTAGGCTTTAAGTCACCCTAAAGCTCTATCGACCTACCCTCCGGGTTGGACGAGCAGCCCTCAAACCCCGGTATATTTGGTCTTTCAATCCATAAGGTTTACCCACGTATAGTATCACTACTTACGTTGTGAGCTCTTACCTCACATTTTCACCCTTACTCCATACATGGAGCGGTTATTTTCTGCGGCACTGGCTGTGACTAAAAATAGTCCCTTCCTGTTAAGAAGTATGGTGCTCTATATTGTCCGGACTTTCCTCTCCCCATTCGGGCAGCGACAGAACGACCGTCGTTTTTTTACAGTTATTGTGCAATCATAACAGGCATGATCAACATTAACAAATCCTCATCTTCTTCATTTTCTGATGGTAAAACCAATGCTGCTCTGCTAGGCTCAGACATATGAAGTTCAACCTCAGAAGAATCCATATTTTCAAGAATCTCTCTTAAAAACTTCGAATTAAAACCAATATCCATGGGTTCTCCTGTTAACTCACCATGAATAGTCTCTTCAGCTTTGTTGGAAAAATCAAAGTTTTCAGCACTCAAAGTAGTCAACTCGTCAGAAAGGCCAATTCTCACCTGATAAGTAGATTGATTTGAGTATATTCCAACTCTCCTGATAGAATTTAAAAAGTCTACTCTACTTACTTTATAAACTATAGGATTATCTTTAGGAATCACAGATTCGTAAGCCGGAAATCTTCCCTCTCTCAAAGATGAGTACAGAACCATGTTTTCAAAAGCAAAACTAACAAAGTTAGATGTTGGAGAAGTAGTATAATCCACTTGCACATCACCCATAACTGGAGTTAATACAGTTCTTAAGTGATTCATTGGCTTTTTAGGAAGTATAAAAGAAGCAAATTGATCAACTTTCACACTTGTATTTCTATAACGGGATAGCTTATGAGCATCGGTAGCCACGAAAGTAATATGATCTTCTGACAGTTCACAGAAAATCCCCATCATATTGGGACGAAGTTCATCATTACCTGCTGCAAATAATGTTTTAGAAATTGCACGTTGTAAAACTTGAGCATCAATATGAAAGGTTTGTGGATCTTCCATTGGTTTTAAAAGTGGAAAATCAACCCCATCAAAACAGGGAGAGTCGTACTCTCCTTGACCTGCGGTAAATCTAACATGAGTTAACTCCTCATTAACCTCAAAAACCACCGGAACATCTGGAATTAATTTTAGCGTCTCCATTAACAGACGAGCAGGAACAGCAACTGACCCCTCACCTTCAACATGAGAAAGTTGGATCACAGCAGTCATTGTAGTATCAATATCTGAGGCTGTTAGTGTCAACTTATCCCCTTCGATCTGGAAAAGGAAGTTATCCAACATAGGAATAGTATTTCCGCTACTAATTACACCATTTAAGGCGTTAAGGTTTTTGAAAAGAGAATCACGACTTACAATAAAATTCATAGTATACTTTGTTTTAATTCAACTTGCAAATGTACAATTTTTTTTTATAAGAATGACTAAATATGTAAAAAAGGGATAAAAGGTGGAATGTTAAAAAAATGCACCAAAATCAGATAGGTGATCAATGTAGAAAAAAGAGCAAACAACAAACCCCATAGAAATGGAGGAAGATGGGTTGTTTTTGATAACAGTGTGGCATCTCCGGCATTTTTGGGTTTAAATATAGATAAATAAAAAACAATCCATGCGGAAACAAAAGCCTCAACCCCAATAAATGTCGCATACAACAAAGCTGCAACCCTAATCCAGTAAATTTGGTTCCAATAGATCAGAAAACTATTTAACAAAATAAATCCCAACACCCATATGATACCATATCGATTTCGAATCCACAATATCAGTGCAAATAAAGAGATTAATGTGAGAGTTAAAAGAAAGCCTTTTTCGTAGCCAACCGAGATCATATAAAATGAGAAATAAGCAAAGAGTGATGAAAATAGGTATCCTGATATTGAGACCATAAATGAGGAAAATTGAGAGGGCATAGCCGCCACCATAGTTCCCGATTTATCTTTAAAGAGTTCTATTTTTTTGGGTTTCCCTCCCAGTAAAAGAGCTACCAAAAGATGTCCCAACTCGTGAATCAATGTGTTAATAATGTTAAAAAAAGGTCCTATAACCGGAATTTTAGGCAACACCAATGCCAAACCTAAAAATATATAGATAAGAGGAAAACCGCGCAAGGTAAGTTCAAGCATATGAACATCAAATAAAGTCAATTGCAAAAATATGATTTTTCTTTATAAAAAAGCACTCCTAAAATGGAAGGATTCAAAATAAAATCTAAAAAAGATCGTTTATTGAACTGTACCATAAAAATAGAAGTGTAATCTACTCATGTTGATATGAAAAAAAGATCTATTATTATATTTTTACTCTTTTTCACCTTTTCATTTTGTGGCTATACACAAAACATAACTGCAACAGCACACCTGGACACCAATCAAATTACTATTGGAGACTACTTAAACATCACCTTTAAAGTAAACACTCCAAAAGATCAAATGATTCTCTTTCCTGTAATGGATGAGAAGTTTGTAGAGCTACTTGAAACTCCATTTGATTGGATATCCAACACCCCAATAGATACTATTTTTGAAAACAATCAATTGATTTTAAGTCAAAAGCTAACCATTATTGTTTTTGATTCCGGAAGCTATACCTTCCCCCCCATTCCTTTTTTTAATATTGACTCCTTATTGGTCGCTCAATCCAATCCACTGCAGTTCCAGGTAAGCACTATTGCTGTTGATACTACGGCTGCATACAAAGATATCAAACCGATATCAAAAGCACCATTTGGACTCCATGAGTTGTGGCTCTACTTGAAAAAACATGGATTAGTGATTCTGTTGAGCTTAATCCTAATAGGAATTATAATCTATCTATTGATTCGTTATTTAAAAAATAGAAAAAGAAAGAAACCCCGTGAAGTCAAACAAGTGATTCCTGTTGAAGAGGCACACATTATTGCACTTCGTGAACTGGAACTATTAAATCAGAAAAAATTGTGGGAAGCGGGAAAAATCAAACAATATTATTCCGAATTAAGCGAAATTATCAGAGTTTATATTGAAAACAGATGGCAAATTTCTGCTATGGAGATGGTAAGTAGTGAAATCATCATGGAATTACAAAAAGTGTCAATATTTAAAGAGGAGATCAATCGTATTGAAAAGATGTTTGAAATGGCTGATTTGGTTAAGTTTGCCAAATGGAATCCACTACCATCAGATCACCATCTTGCTTTTCAATTTGGAAAACAGTTTGTTGAGAATACAGCAAAATTAGAAAGCAATACGGAGGAAACTGATAACAACACACATCAAGAAGGAGGTTCAAATGAATAAACTCCTATCTGTACTCAAAGATATTGAGTTTGCCAGTCCTTATTATTTCTATCTGTTACTATTAATCATTCCAATAGTAGCATGGCAAATTTGGAAAAGAAATAAAATGCAGGCGTCATTCACAATTCCATCCTTTGAACCGTTGCACAAAATATCCACCAGCTGGCGTGTACGCTACCGTTGGACTCCCTGGGTTTTCCTGGGAACAGCTTTCCTGTTTATTATTATCGCTTTAGCAAGACCCCAAACATCTTTCAGACTAAAAGACATTGAAGTAGAGGGAGTTGACATCGTTATTGCTTTGGATATTTCAGGTTCTATGAAAGCAATGGACTTCAAACCTAATCGATTGGAAGCCTGCAAAAAGGTTGCAACTGAGTTTATTGAAGGAAGACCCACTGATCGTATTGGTCTGGTGTTATACGCCGGTGAGGCTTTTACACAATCTCCAATTACAAGCGATCATCAAACGTTGTTAGGACTTCTTGATCAAGTTAAATTTGATGTCATTGAGGATGGTACGGCAATCGGAGATGGATTGGGTACTGCCATCAACCGCCTGCGAGATAGCGATGCCAAAAGTAAAATCATCATCCTACTATCTGATGGTGTTAACAACAGAGGATATATTGACCCTATTTCCGCAGCAGAAATAGCAAAAAATCAAAAAATCAAAGTCTATACAATCGGTGCCGGATCAATGGGAAAAGCACCCTACCCCGGACCATTTGGACCGGTTTATATTGATACGGAAATTGATGAACAACTACTCAAAGAGATTGCCCTAAGTACAGGAGGAAAATATTTTAGAGTAACTAATAATGAAAAACTAAAAGCTGTCTATACTGAAATAGATAAAATGGAAAAAACATTACTTAGTGAAAAAGTTTACGAAAACAAATCAGATCTATTCTCCCCCTTCCTTTGGATAGGCTTAATTCTCTTTTTAATCTACATTATCTCTAATCACTTTATTTTTAAGAAAAACCCATAATTTTAAAATCTGACATTATGTTTCGTTTTGAACATGAATCTTTTTTATATTTACTTTTGATAGTTCCAATTTTGGTTCTGGCATATATTATATCCTTCAAATATCGACAGAGAAAACTCAATCAATATGGAGATAAGCCATTAATTCAGTTGTTAATGCCGAATCGATCAACTAAAATGCAACATATTAAATGGAGTATTTTGATGATTGTTCTCTCACTTTTCATCATTGCATTAGCCAACCCACAAGTAGGAAGTAAACTTGAAAAGGGAAAAAGAAAAGGAGTTGACATTATGGTGTGTCTTGATGTTTCCAATAGTATGTTGGCGCAAGATTATCAGCCTGACCGATTGGGAGCAGCCAAAATGTCATTAACCCGTTTTATTGATCAATTGAAAGGAGATCGTATTGGATTGGTGATTTTTGCAGGAAAAGCATTTATTCAACTTCCCATAACCAGTGATTATGCAGCTGCTAAAATGTTTATTAACTACGTCAATCCAAGTATGATTAACACCCAGGGAACAGACATTTCTGCCGCATTAGACTTAGCCACTGCGGCGCTAATCCCTCAAAATGAGAAAAATGATGGAAAAATCTCAAAGCTAAATCAATTGAACTCAAAAGTAATCATAATGGTTTCTGATGGGGAGGATCATTTTGAAGAAGCAGTGGATATCACTCAGAAAATCAACAAAATGGGAATTACTGTACATACCATTGGAATTGGTTCAACCAAAGGAGAACCGATACCAACTACTGATCGATATGGAAATATAACCTATAAAAAAGATAACGAGGGTAATACCGTAATCACCAGACTTAATGAACAGATACTACAAGATATAGCTTATGCGGGAGCAGGATTGTACGTACATGCCTCCAACGCCTCTATAGGATTTGAAACGATTGCCGATGAAATTGACAAAATGTATAAATCCGATTTAAACGAAGTTACATTCAGTAAATATGAAAGCAGATACCAGGTCCCCCTACTCTTGGGAATTCTGTTTTTGGTTATCTATCTTTTACTATTTGACGTGAAATCAACCTGGACTTCTTTCTTTAAAAAATTACAAACCTCATTTCTTATTAAGAACAAAACAGCCATGTTGCTTCTTTTACTTCTTCCACTTGGGACAATTCAGGCACAAACCATCGATGAAATTGCAGCCTTAAGACAAGGAAACAGAGATTATGAACAGGCTGAAAAGATTCGTAAAGAAGGTATGGAACTATTAAATAAGGGAGGAGAAGTAAATGAGCGTCTCGGAAAAGAAAAACTAAAAAAAGCGGCACAACTCTATCAAAAAGCGGAAGCCAACTACCGCAAATCAACGCTAACTACTCCTCAACATACCAAAGGTTTATATAATTTAGGAAATAGTTTCTACAGACAAGAAAAGTATGAAGAAGCTGAAAAACTATTCCAACAATTAGCAGAAAACACAAAAAATGACAAAAAAACCAGAGCACGTTCCTACCACAATATGGGAAATGCACTCATGAAACAAGAAAAGTATCAGGAAAGTATAGATGCATACAAAAAATCATTAAAAATCAACCCTTCTGATCAGGATACCAAATACAATCTCGAATACGCTAGACGCAAACTAGTTCAACAACAACAGCAACAACAACAACAACAGCAACAGCAACAGCAGCAACAGCAACAGCAACAGCAACAGCAGCAACAGCAACAGCAACAACAACAACAACAACAACAGCAACAACAACAACAACAACAACAGCAACAACAACAACAACAACAGCAACAACAACAACAACAACAGCAACAACAGCAACAAAAGGAGAAAGAGAAAAAAGAGGAACAGAAGAGAAAAGAAGCTGAAAGAAATAGGGATGATAAGCGTCAACTCGATGCATTGCAGCAAAATGAACGCAATACTCAAAAAAAGATACAAAAACAACTCGAAAAAGGAAAAAGTAGAAATCAAGAAAAAGATTGGTAATGGAGAGTTTTATATTTGCATTTTTTGTCATTTACACCGGCATTCTCTTTTTAGTAACATGGTTAACCTCTCGTAAAGCCACTAATGAAACCTACTTTACCGGTAACCGGAGATCACCCTGGTTTGTTGTAGCCTATGGTATGATTGGTGCTTCATTATCAGGTGTAACATTTATGTCGGTTCCCGGAGATGTTGCCAACACCCAATTCACCTATTTTGCTGTAGTATTAGGCTATATTTTAGGCTATTTCGCCATTGCATTTATATTACTTCCATTATACTACAAACTCAATCTGGTCTCTATTTATCAGTTCTTAGGAACCCGATTTGATCCCGTTGCTCAAAAAAGTGGCAGTATGCTCTTTATCATTTCAAGAATGGTAGGCTCTGCCTTGCGCATGTATCTGGTAATTTATGTACTTCAATTCTTTATCTTTGATGCCTGGGGTATTCCTATCTGGGCTACTGCGGTTTTCATGATTCTTATCATATTCCTGTACACCTTCAAAGCCGGAATTAAAACTGTTGTCTGGACAGACCTGTTACAAACTACTTTCCTTTTAGCAGCGATGGTGCTTACCATCTATCTGATTCATAAAGAAGGTTCATGGGGATTTTCAGATGCATTTGCATTGATGAAGAGTGAAGGACATACGAAAATCTTTGACACAGACTGGAAATCACATACTCACTACTTAAAACAGATCCTGGGAGGGATGTTTATCACCATCACTATGACCGGTCTGGACCAGGATATGATGCAAAAAAACTTAACCTGTAAAAACCTGAAAGATGCACAAAAAAACATGCTCACTTTCTCTGGAATTTTAGTGGTTGTCAACGCATTTTTCCTCTATTTGGGAGGATTATTACTCATATATGCTCAAAATAAAGGAATCGACCTAAGCCAATTAATTGCTACAGGTCAAACCGACAAAATATTTCCGACCATTGCTCTTCAGCACTTGGGATTAGGAGCAGCAGCGCTATTTGTAATTGGATTGATTTCAGCCGGTTACTCCAGTGCCGACGGTACTTTTGCTGCCATCACAACCAGTTTTTGTTTTGATATTCTCGATATGAAACGCTGGTCTAAAGGTGAAGCCCATGAAACCAGAATCAGACGCTGGACCCACTTCGGAATGTCTCTCGTCTTTCTGGCAATCATCATTGTCTTTTCACAGTTCCACAACGACTCCTTAATTCGGATTCTTTTCAAAATCGCGGGATATACCTACGGACCTATCCTCGGATTATTTGTTTTTGGAATGTACTCAAAACGAAAAATCAAACGACCTTACTACGTTCCGATTGTCTCCATCATCTCCCCAACTATCATTTACTTTTTAGCTAAAATGGCACCTATTTGGATTGGATATCAATTTGGATTTGAATTGATTCTCATGAATGGTGCTTTGACTCTACTCCTACTCTATCTGGGAAGCTACAAACCCGAAGTCAATCAAGTTAACTCGTAACCTTTATCACAATGTTAATCAAAAAAATAGCTGATTATAATTTGTATCTCTGCTCGCAATCTCCGAGAAGAAAAGAGTTGCTTCGGGGCATGGACCTCAACTTCGAAGTGATCAAAAGCAATGTCGAAGAGAGCTATCCCTCATCTTTATCTCCTGTCGAAGTTGTAGAATATCTCTCCAACCTCAAATTATCTGCAATACCTTTAGAGCAATATCCCGAAAATTCAATTTTTATCGGTTGTGACACCATTGTTGTTATGGATCAAAAGATAATGGGTAAACCGGCAGATGAAAAGGAGGCTTTTGAAATTATCACTCAATTATCCGGCAGAAAACACAATGTAATTACAGGTGTAACAGTAGCCACTAAAAAAAGAAGAATTACAAGCCACCGAACTACAATGGTCAGTTTTAAAGATTTTACTCCGGAAGAAATCGATTACTACATCAAGCAATACAAACCCTACGATAAAGCAGGCGGATATGGCATCCAGGAATGGATCGGATTTGTTGGAATCGACCATATCGAAGGCTCCTTTTACAACGTCATGGGATTCCCAACAAAACTCGTCTACGACATGCTAACCGAAATCATCCAAGATTAGAAATCCTAAAATCCAAAAATCCTAAAAATCTAATCCTATAAATCCTCTAATCCTATAAATCCTCTAATCCTATAAATCTTAGTCTAATCCTATTAATCCTAGTCCCAGTCCCATTCAGAAGAAATCTGCAATTTTTCCACCTGATACTCTTTCTTTCCGCTAAATCCTAACAAAATATTATATCCATCGGAGAACCACATTCTGTTAAAAAANAGATCCCTGATAGGTGGAGTAACAACCAATTTAAACACTAACCCAATCTTATCGATACGGCACATTCCCAAAGAAGCCTCTCTCATATTATCACTATTAAATGACACCCAATCATCGGTTTTCTTGGCGTTATATTGACCTGATGACTCATTGTACAATACATAAACAGAGCCCTCTCCCAGGAAAGCAAAATAGGATAATCCTTTTTGTGTAAAATCAGTGATAGGTGTTGCTAAAGAACTTCCATGCTGTGGTTTAGGAACGAAATCATATCCGGCACCATGTCCATCCAAAGCAAAATAATGATAATATAGATCTTTAAAGAAATAATTATAGGTCACCTCTTTGTTTTTTGGATTCACAGTGGTAGTCTCAGCGAATTGTTCACCCAACATAACCACAAAATCGCCCTCTAATTCCCACAAATAGTCACACTTAAAATTGTATTCGTTATTCGCCTTTGTAGGAGCAGAATAACCAACAGCTTCCCTCTCCTTATAACTCTCTTTAAAAGTGTAGCGATATTCTGTAACTACTTCATTCTCACGACGTGGATCAAACGTGTAAGTAAAATAACCTACCGTCGTTCTATTCTGTTTTTCAGCATAATAACCCGCAACAAAATAGTTCTCATTCTTTAACACCAACAACTTCATCGATTGAATTATACCAAATGATGTAGGTACGATAAATTGAGTAAAATCATTATTTTTGTACAACGACAATAATCTCAATTGGTGATCATTCTGTTTTCTTTTAACTTGCTGATAATTATTCAACAGAACCAAAACCTTGCCTTTATCTGAAATTTTCATATCCGCAACTTCAGAAGTTCTACCCTCAAAATCGGGATTAAAAAGCTCCATCCATTCAACATCCATATATTGATCCAAAGTGACAGCTAAAACATTTTGAATCACCTGATTCTCATCCCTCGTAATCAATGTCAATCCAAAATAATTCTTATCGATACTTTCTGCAAAATAGGATTCTGTAGTTGTTTTGGGATTCACTGCATAGGTAAAAATCTCATTAAAATCAAGCTTTGTACTTTGTTGTGATCTTTCCGGAAAAGAAGTTTCAGATGAAACCAACTTAATAGTTCTTGCTCTCTTATCATGAATAAAGAAAAAGTGGATCAGTTGATCTTTTTTAATTTTGGATGTGATATATTCGTAACCTTTAGGGTACTCTACGTCAAGAATTTTCAAAATTTTTGAGTTCAAGTTATAGTCAATAATCTTAGATTGCTCTTTTTGGTGCGGAGAAGTAGCTGTTCTCTGCATGAAAAGTACAGAATTATCCTGCTGATCAATCAGACTCAATTTCGTATTCATGATATCAAAATCAGGAATTACAGTTCCTTCCGGTTTGGGCAAAACTACTTCTTGCGCTAAAATTGGGACAAAAAACAGAATCAATAAAAAAGTACTAGTGATCTTTTTCCAAAAAGTCATAATATTAATTTTAAATGAAAAGAACTTAAAAACACAACTTGCAAAGATACAATGAAATTTCGTATTTAGGATTGCGAATTTAGATTTTTTTAGTTTCCGGTCGTAATTATTCATTTCGCCTTTCGACTTTCGACTTTCNACTTTATTTCATACTTCTTCTTTCTTATTTGGAAATTTAAATAATTGGGGGGCAGGATTTGAGGTATCTTTTTTGTTAATCTATAACCCCACTCTCCAATATTATACCTTGTGGAAAATTTTATGTACTTTTGTGGTTTGTAGATAAGAGTATATTAAATTCAGTTTTACTATGGAAAAGAAAAGCATCTACTTAGACGACGTAAGAACTCCGATTTCTCAAAACGAATGGATTGTTGTAAGAAATTATGACGAATTTGTGGCTAAAGTAACTGAAATTGGATTTGAAAATATTGCAAAAATCAGTTTAGATCACGATTTGGACCGCTCTGCCATGGTGGAATGGGTATATGGAGCAGTCAGGAACTATAAAATTGATTATTCAAAAATAAGAGAAAAAACAGGACTCGATTGTGCCCGCTGGCTAATTGAACAATGGAAAGAGGGTGAACCGGTATGTCCCGTCTATACACACTCCTCCAATGCTATTGGGGCATCCAACATTATGGGATATATCAACAATTATAAACACCTTGCCGGATTAAAACAGGATTGTATCCGTGTTCAAATCAAACACACGGTAGAAAACCGGGAAACTGATTCAGAATAGGTAAAAATTACTCTTTTTCGTTTTTATTATTGGTCTCAAACAGTTCAGGTAACCTTTTTATATAGGCTATCTCTCTCCATTTTCTCCTTGCTTCATCAGCCGGAACACCAAAGAATGTCATACCTTCATCATTGATCGTTCTATCGATACCGGAGAATGCCAATACAGTTGTATTTTTAGCGATATAAAGATCTTTGTTAATGCCTGCTTTTGCCCAAATGACACACTCATCATCAATAACAGTACAGCCGGCAATGCCAACTTGAGCTCCGATAAAACAGCGTTTTCCGATATGAGTATCATGACCTATTTGGACTAAATTGTCGAATTTGGTGCCTTCTCCTATTTTAGTAACTCCGGATACTCCCTTGTCAATACAGCAATTTGCACCTATCTCAACATCATCCTCGATGACAGTTGTTCCACAGGAATCAAATTTCACCCAACCATCAGGACGTTTTTGGAAGTAACAAGCATCTGCTCCAATCGTGCTATTGGAATGAATCACTACCCGATCTCCAATAGTTGTATTGGCATAAATAGCAACATTAGAGTGAATAATGCAATTTTCTCCTATCGTAACATCCTCCCCAATAAACACATTGGGCTGAATAATTGTGCCTTTGCCAATCTTAGCGTGAGGATGGATCTGTTGATTTTGGGGTGTGAATTTAATATAATGATTTACCACTTCAAGATAAGCCATAAGTGGATCTTCACAGATTAAAAACACCTTCCCTTCCTGAGCAGGATAATCTTTATTGATCAAAATAAAAGTAGCTGCACTATTAATAACGCGCTCATAATATTTTTCATGATCAACAAATGAAAGATCTCCCTTTTCAACGGAATGAAGCTCATTAATACCGGTAACCGTAAAATCAACTTCTCCTCTAACTTCAACCTTCTGAGTTATCATTTTTAAAAGAGAAGATATGGATATCGGATCTTTAAATCTCATAATTTTTTAATTAGATAATAAATAAGCATCTACCATTATTGGTAGTTTTAAAAATAAATATTATTTAACTCTTTCCGAGTACTTATTTGTTCTTGTATCAACTTTTATTTTTTCTCCTGTCTCAATAAAGAGAGGAACAAACACTTCTGCACCGGTTTCAACAACAGCTCTTTTTTGAGCATTGGTTGCTGTATCACCTTTAACTCCGGGCTCAGTATAGGTTACTTCCAGATCAACATAAGCAGGCAATTCGCAAGATAATGGTGTATCAGTATCAGCGTGATACATCACCTCTACTCCTTGTCCTTCTTTCAATAAACCGGCATTAGAAATCAGATCTTCCGCAATTACAATTTGCTCATACGTTTCCATGTGCATAAAATGGTATGCGGATTCTCCTTCTTTATACAAGAACTGATAAGGTCTTCTTTCCACACGAGCAATATCAATTTTAACTCCGGCAGTAAAAGTATTATCAATCGTTCTTCCTGTTCTTAAATTTTTCAATTTTGTTCTAACAAACGCAGGACCTTTACCGGGTTTAACATGTAAAAATTCAGTAATTACAAAAAGATCCCCATTCAATTCTATACACAATCCATTCCTAAAATCTGCAGTTGTTGCCATAAAAATTATAATCTAAGTTAATATTCTTTTTCTATTTATATTTAAACCAACCTGCAAAAGTACTGATTTAAACTGTACGATTTTATTAATTATTGTTAAGATATTTTAAAACATTTATTAAACAATTTAAGAATCAGCACTTTAAAGTTTTCTTGAAATTTTCGGCATCACTTCATTTTTCCATGAAGCAAAGTCACCTTTTTGGATATGTTCTCTCGCTTTGGCTACTAAATCCATATAAAAATGAATATTATGTATGGTACCGATCATGGCACCCAACATTTCATTCGCAACATATAAATGGCGTAAATAGGCACGACTATAATCCTGATCTGCAAACAGGTCACTTTGAGGATCAATGGGTGAAAAATCGTACTTCCATTTCTCATTTCTCATATTCATCATTCCCTCCCAGGTAAAGATCATCCCATTTCTTCCATTTCTCGTGGGCATCACACAATCGAACATATCAACACCCATACCTATAGCTTCCAGAATATTAGCCGGTGTACCCACTCCCATCAAGTAACGAGGCTTATCCTTTGGTAAGATAGAGCAGCATAACTCGGTAATTTCGTACATCAACTCGGTAGGTTCACCCACTGAAACACCACCTATGGCATTCCCTTCCCTCTCTTTTGATGCAATATATTCAGCAGAACGCTTTCTCAAATCAGGAAAAACACTGCCCTGTACAATTGGAAAAAGGGTTTGACTTTTGCCGTACCTGGGCTCCGTTTCATCCATCCTCTGAATACAACGATCCAGCCACTGGTGAGTAATATGCATCGATTTTTTCGCATATTCATATTCACAAGGATAAGGAGGACATTCATCGAATGCCATCACAATATCTGCTCCAATGATCCGCTGAATATCAATTACTTTCTCAGGACTAAACAAGTGTTTTGATCCGTCAATATGAGATTGAAACCAAACGCCTTCATCCGGTTTGATTTTACGCTTGTGACTTAATGAAAAAACCTGAAATCCACCACTATCAGTCAACATGGGTTTATCCCAACCGTTGAATTGGTGTATCCCCCCTGCCTTTTCAAGCACCTCCAGACCGGGTCGCAAATAAAGATGATAAGTGTTTCCTAATATTATTTGTGCTTTGACATCCTCCTTTAGCTGCTTAACATGCATCCCCTTAACTGCACCTACCGTTCCTACAGGCATAAAAATAGGAGTCTCTATTTCTCCACGGTCAGTATGTATCAAACCGGCACGTGCATTGGAGTGAGAATCCCAACAATTAACTGCAAACTTCATTTTGTTGATAAAATTTTTCGCAAAAATACATTAAATATCACTATATTTTTATATATTTGCCGTTCAAACCATTAACTAAATGCTGATTTTTCTAAAAACTCATCTCGTTGAGACTGTAGTTCTTGTATTGGGAGTGCTGATTTTCATACAGTTACTCTATTATGTTTTGCTCTTTTTTAAGTTTGCATTACATAAACCTAAACGATCCCTTTTACAGCAAAACCTAGGAGTTTCTGTTGTAATTTCTGCTAAAAATGAAGCCCACAACTTAATTCATACTCTTCCTGTCATTGCATCTCAAAACTATCCACTTTTTGAAGTGATTGTTGTTAATGACCACTCTAATGATGGAACCAAAGAGGTGATAGAAGATTGTATTGCTCGCTTTCCACATATCAAAATGGTGGAATTAAACTCTTCAGTTACTAATGTAGTAGGCAAAAAGTTTCCTCTCTCTATCGGTATTAAAACAGCTATGTACAATCATCTGTTATTGACTGATGCTGATTGTATGCCTGCATCGGAAAATTGGCTCCAACTCATGGCTGCCCACTTCAATCGTGAAAAACAAATTATTATCGGATATAACCGTATTCAACAAAGAAAAAACTGGATGAACAAACTGATTCGTTATGAGTTAGTTCATTACGCCATTCAGTTCTTTTCATATCATCTTATAAAAATCCCAATGATGGGAGTAGGTAAAAATCTAGCCTATACAAAAGAACTCTTTATTGAAAACAAAGGGTTTACCTCCCATTATCACATCCCTTACGGTGAAGATACTCTGTTTATCAATCGTGTAGCTACTTCTAAAAATTGTGATATTGAGTATAGCTACGAATCACAAACAATTTCTAAAGACCCATCTACTGTAAGAACCTGGTTCCGATTGAAGAAAAACAGAAACAAAAGCATCTCCCATTTTGCAACTAAACATCGTTGGCTGTTGGGAGTTTACCAAACCATATCCGTTCTTATATATCCAGTTTGGATCCTACTTGTACTACTGATACCTTGGGATCTTCAAATACATATTATTTTATTCAGCATGCTCCTCATCAAGTTGATTTTTCAACATATTGCATTTGGAATGGGAGCAAAAAAACTCAATGAAAAAGGGATTGTACCCTTCCTGATTCTCTTTGATCTGATATCAACTATCGCCAATCCCGTTATTTACATTCTTTCATCATTTAATAAAAAGTCATAATGGAAAAGATTAATTTAACCACCACCAAAGCACGGAGAGACTATTTGTTGTTAAGAGATGCTCTTGACAATGGAAATCAACAGGCCTACGCAGAGTTGTTGAAATTATATCGAGAACCCGTTTACTTTATGTTGTTGAAGATGATGAATAATCCTGACGATGCAGAAGATTTGACCATGGAAGCGTTCGGAAAAGCTTTTAGCAACCTGGAAAAATATTCCCCAGAATATGCTTTTTCCACNTGGTTATTCAGGATTGCAGCCAATAATTGCATCGATTATCTGCGCAAAAAAAACAATATGCCAAAATGTGTAGATGAAGATCTTTTTGCCATGGAAGTAAAACTAAGTGATATCAATGGCGGACTGCCTCCAACTCCCGAGGAGGAGATTATTGAAAAGCAAAAGATTGTCACCTTACGTCAGGCTGTCGATCAGTTGCGTCCCAAATATAGAGAGTTAGTAGAGCTACGCTTTTTCCAAGAGCTCTCTTATGAGGAGATTGCCATCAAGTTGGGAATCACTATCGGAAACGTTAAAATCCAGATTTTCAGGGCCAAGGAGATGCTGGCAGGTATTATGCAGAATACCCGGTGGACAATTTAGTTGAGAACCCTACCCTTCCGTCCCCCCCTTTTTTTTTATTTCCAAAAAATAATAACAAAACTATTGAATCATCAGTTTCAAAATTTGTTTACCCCGTTGATTTGATCGCCAATCAACCAAATAGAGCCCGGCACTCAAATGATCGAGATGATGCTGCTGAATGGGCGAAAATAGCTGAGATTCGTAGACCAAAACCCCAGTAGGATCAAGAATGGACAAAGAAGATTTTTCGAAAAGCGCCTCCTCAATTAAAGTGTAGAAAGTACCCTGAGAAGGATTGGGATAGATCTTAAACTTACTCTCCTTCAGATAGTTAAGCGTTCCTTCCGTTTGATCACCTACAGCCAGGAGATACTCCCCGGGAGCCGTGTGACTTGTAATCACAAAACCGGTATAGGGATTACCCTGCAACGTACTGGGAACAATGCGCCAATCCTCCATGCCATTGCGTCTGTATAACAGAATCAAATCCTCCCTGGAATAGCCCTCGATCAAGGAATAATCCGGATCAGTAGGCAGATTGATCGAATATCTGAAATGCAACTCACCTGTCAGACTTTGCCATGCCGGATACTCAATTTTCCAATAATGTTTATCAGAAATTCGGTACACATTGGGATTGGGATTCTGCAACGGATCCGCCGCTACCATATTATACTCAACGTAAACTAGCACGGAATCGGCAGGATGAGTGGATTTAAGTCGTACCAGTCCATCATTAAAAGTGACCATGGAAGTAGGTAACACTACAATCTGCTCGTCAATAACAGCATCAGCCAACTTTTTCAGCGGATCAACAATCCAAAACTGAGGAGTAAAAGGGATTTCCACCTCAACCTGCCCTGTTTCACCTGAAAAGATGAGATTCTCCAACAAACAGTATTCACCGCTATTCCCGTAAAATGCAACATCCACACAAACATGATCAGCACAATTAAGTGCCAAAGAGTGTTTTTGGTGATAGCGAATCAGGTAGTGATTAGGCGAAGTAGGACTCAGTGGAACTACTTCATCCACAGCAAATTGCGGAAATCCGGCTTGATTAACCCAACCTTCATAAAAAGGGATCAGATTCAATCCTGAAATCACAGACATTTTTTGAAAATATTCCAAAGAGTTGACATTTCCGTATCTATTTTGGTCAAAAAGGAGTTTCTGAGATGCAAAAAAGAGAGAATCGCCCATCTGTTTTCTTAATCCGTGCACAACCACACCGCCTTTATCGTAAGTTGTTGTCCCATAAGTTGCACTTTGAGGTACTTGATTTAAAGCAAAGTAGCCTCCATCATCCTGATGAGCTTTTTTCAACACATAACGATGCAGAGTGACCCAGGATTGCAAAGCTGTGGCTCCGGTAGGATCTAAAATCTCTTCTGCGATAATCTCAGAATAACGTGCAAATCCCTCATTAATCCACATGGTTTGCGCTTCCGAACAGGTAAGCAGATTGCCAAACCAGGAATGAGAAAATTCATGAATCAACAAATCCTGATAGGTTGTGCCTCCATTCACTGCAAAAATCGGATAGGCGATATTGGTCGCATGTTCCATAGCCCCGCTACTAAAAGGAACCAAAACATACCCGATTCGAGGCCACACATAAGTTCCAAAACGCTCTTCAAACCCTCTGGCAACCGTTTTAAGATTCACAAAAGAGCCGGCAATTTTGGACATTGAAGTTTCCGGAGCATAAATTTCAATTGGAATCACCCCTTCTGTTAGGTAAATTGTATCTTTGTAAACTTGATAAGGGCCAACAGCAATCGATGCCAAATAGGTAGGAATCGGATTATCCAACTCCCAGCTCCAAACTCTGTTTCCGCTTGGTAAAGTCAGCGAATCAACTAAAATACCGCCCGCAACAGCCGTATTGGTTGCATTGGTTTCAATATGGAACTGATAGGTTGCTTTATCCTGAAAATCATCGATGCAAGGGTACCAACATCTGCCAAAGGAGGGCGGTACACTCTGCATTCCAACTCCCATATTATAAGCATATTGACTCGTAAAATAAAAGCCACCCCAGTAAGGATCGCGGACAGGGGAACCATGATAATAAACCGTTACCTTTTGTGTATCCTGAAGCGATAAAGGTGCTGTAGTCAGCTGCAATGTGGGTGACACATAGTTAAATGCTGTAATTTGATCATTGAACTTCACAGAATCTACTGTCAATTGTTGCAAATCGAGACGAATGGAAGTAATACCATTCATTTGTGGAACCAGAAAAAGGTTAGTATACCCCGAAATGGTTTGCTCTTGAAGGTCAACAATCTGAAGGTGAATATCATAATGAGCCACTCGAATTGTATCTAAACGAGTTTGTGCTGTAGCAAAAGTAAAAACTAAACAAAACAGGAAGAATGGTATCTTTTTCATCATCTTTTTTTGGCAAAGATAGATAAAAAAAGAAAATAAATAACTCTAAATCTGAATAGAGCCTTTAAAAACCGATTGCACGGGACCCTCCAGCCAGATATGATTAAAAAGTTCTCCCTCTTTTTGCAAATAAACAGTAAATGAGCCTCCCAATGTTTTAATCTGATAATGAACAGGTTGACCCAATGCGACAGCATCCAGTGAAGCGGCTACAATAGCTGAAGCGGTAACACCGGTACCGCAGGAAAGCGTTTCAGCTTCCACTCCCCTTTCGTAGGTACGCACAAAAAGGTGATCGGCATGTCGTTCCATAAAGTTCACATTTGTTCCTCCGGCAAAACGGGTATCATAGCGCAACTCTTTCCCTTTTTTGTCCACATCAACCAACTCAGCATTCTCTACAGCAACCACAAAGTGAGGCGATCCCGTATTCAAAAAACAACCATCTTCATATTGAGTTGGGAGAGTTACCGGCAGCATTGAAACCCGATTACGTAAATCAGAAATGATCACACCTTCATGAATGCCGTCACTCGCCTTAAAACGTGTATTTTTAGAGCATAATTGGTGCTGATAAGCATAATCCAGAGCGCAGCGACTCCCATTTCCACAAAAGGAAGCCAGTGCTCCATCACTGTTATAGTATCGAATCTCAAAATCATAATCCTCAGCACCGGAATGAATGGTAATCAGCCCATCCGCACCTACACCAAAACGACGATGACATAAAAACGCAACTTGTTCATTAGAAAGCGGCTGTGGATCCAAAGCATCAACAATCACAAAATCGTTTCCGCCCCCGTGATATTTAATAAAAGAAAGGTTCATAACTACTTATAAATCATGAATATTGAAAGGATATAGCCTTTGATAGGTATGCGTTACAGGAATTGCAAATAATTGCGCTCCAATCTGAAGATAATACTCTCCTTCAATATAAAAAATAGACAAATTTTGAATGTCTACACCCTTGAGTTTCAATAAGTTATTATCTCTTTGATAAGAAATTCTATTCACAATCGGAGAGTTCCATTTTTCCACTTCAAAATTCTTATGCATCGTTTCGGGTGCATTCTGAAGATCCTCCAAATTTTTATTTTTAGCAATCACCCTCACCATTTTACTCTGCAACAGCTTCTCCTCCAGTATCACATCCCCTGTAATCGGCTCATCCATAAAAAATTCAACATCCTCAAGGGAATCCTGATACTCTTCTTCATATTCTGAGTCAATTTGTACAGTATCCTGAATTTCTTTTTTGGAATTAATATTAGTGGGGGGAAGCTTAGGTTTAACCTCTTCTACCGATTCCGGCTCTTCTCGCTCAGAATTAACTACAACGAAAACCTTTTCCGAATCCTTATAAAATAAGCGATCCTGATACTTCCATACAAAAACCGCTGAGAATAATACTCCTATAAAAACTCCTAAAATAAGGAGTAAAACTGCTTTTTTACCCGACATTTTCCTTTGTGATCCACCCTCTTTCATCTGACTCAGTAATTAGTCTGCAAAGTTAATACAAATAAATGAGATATGAGGTAATTATTGCTTTTTTTTTCTCAATTCAAAATTATTTACTTTCATACATCTTTTTAAAAAATAGTTAAAATATTTTCCATCTTTCTGCGTTATGATTATAGATTACATATTTGCAACTGATTTATAAATTTAACACCATGTCTACACAAATGAAAATCTACCACGTATACTCCAAGCAGAGTAAAGAACATAAATATTTTGGGAGTATCAAAGCGATCTATGATTATTACGAAAATATTGGAATTTCCAGGCATGCAATGTATCGTTTTGATTTCAAAAAAAATCGTGTTTTTGAGAATGATGAAGTGATCATCCGTTTTGATTATTTAGTTCGTTCCAAAAATGTTAATTAATTCGTTTATATTTTAGATTAACTCCCATTTTGATTTAAATATGAAAATAAGGCGCTATTCTTTTTGGATGGTTTTTGTAGTATTCTTTTTTGCTGCATGCAATGAACCTGACTTAACTCCTGCTTATTTAGTGATTACCGAAGCTGACTTACAAAACTGCGTCGATGTATCACAATTTAACACCACCCATGATCAATCTTATGATCAGGTACAGCTCGAAGCGATTGCCTCACATCGTTTTAGAGACGTTTGGGTTTACATCAATGGTCAAAACTTGGGTTGCTGGGAACTCCCTTGTAAAATCCCTATTTTACCTCATTTCAATGGAGAAAATGAAGTGAAATTAGTTCCGGGAATCAGATTGAATGGCATGTCCAGCATGATTCCCGCTTACCCTTTTTTAGCTCCTTTCACATTTACAACCTATTTTGATCGAGAAGGAGTTTACCATCTAACAGATCATCGTCCTACTTTTGTATATCATCCCACTACTATCTTCCCATTATTGGAAACCTTTGATCAAAGTACTACTTTTTCTCCTATTGATAGTAATGGTGTTGTAATGTCGATTATCAATGAGGGCACTAATGCCATTGGGGAAATTTGTCTGACTGATACCCTGAAATATTTCGATATCAAAAGTGGAGAATATGTGCTAAAGGGGAATAACAATTTTACTTTTTGGGAGATGGACTACAAGTGTGATGAGCATATTAGTTGCGGTCTTTTTATACGTACCATCTCCGGTAGAGTAGTTCCCGTTTCTCTCGTAAGTCTCAACCCTTCAAAAGGAGAATGGAGAAAAGTGTATATCAACCTGACCACAGTTTTGGCTAATTACACAGGAGTGAACGCCACAGTTCCGGTTCAATTAGTAATGACCGGAAATAGAAAAGGGGATCAGACTGATACCTACTTTCAATTTGATAACATTAAAATCATTACCTTTAAATAATAATAATGAAGAAAAATCGGCTACTCTGTACATATCTTATTTTTGACATTTTAGCAGCTCTTTGTGCCTGGTTCCTCTTTTTCGTTTACCGAAAGCATGGCTTCGACCCCTATTTTTATCCCTCTTTTAAAGAAGTTATCTTTTTTGATAAAAACTTATATTTAGGGGGGGCGATTATTCTTCCCACCTGGATCTTACTTTACACATTGACAGGATATTACTCCAAGATATTTCGCAAATCACGATTGCAAGAATTGGGCACTACTCTTTCCATTATTTTGCTGGGTGTCCTCCTTTTCTTCTTCCTCTTTATTTTGGATGATCAGGTACAAAATGAAGATATCAGACAGATTCAGCTGATCAAATACTTTTTATTTTACTTCTCCCTCCAGTTTTTATTAACCTATATTCCCCGTGTGATTATCACCTCCAGAGTAAATAAAAAAATTCAAACGGGTCAGATTGGATTTAACACGTTGATTATCGGAAGTGATGAACTGGCACTCACTACCTACTCCAATATTATCAAACAAGATAAAGCTGCTGCAAAGTATATTTTAGGCTATATCTCTCTCCCTGAGATAGATAACCACGTTTTAGGAACTCAATTAAAACATTTGGGTTCTATTGATCAGATTCAAAAGATTATTGAAGAATATCAAATTGTAGAACTCGTAATTGCAGTCCAAAATGGAGAGGAAAAATATATTGAAACGCTCCTCCCCTCCCTGGGACAATATCATGACCTTACTATAAAGATTATTCCTCACACTCAGGATTATCTTTATGGAAAGGTCAAGACAATGAATGTGATACACGAGCCTCTGATCACCATCTCACACAATAAGCTTAGTATTTGGCAAAAGTCTCTAAAAAGAGTCACTGATATTATCTTTTCAATTATTGCTATTATACTGCTTTCCCCGATTTACTTATTTCTGATTATTGGGGTTAAACTCACCTCGAAAGGACCCATTTTTTACAAACAGGAAAGGATTGGACTTCATGGCAAACCGTTCTATATATATAAGTTCCGTTCCATGGTTGTAGGTGCAGAAAAAGGAACACCTCAATTGTCCAGCAAAGATGACCCCAGAATTACACCATTTGGAAAAATGATGCGTAAAACGCGCTTAGATGAGATTCCCCAGTTTTTCAATATTCTTAAAGGAGATATGTCCTTGGTAGGTCCACGACCTGAACGTCAATACTACATTGATCAGATTGTGGAAGTTGCGCCTTACTACAAGTTATTGCATACCATTAAGCCGGGAATGACCTCATGGGGACAAGTTAAATACGGCTATGCGGAAAATGTAGAACAGATGGTAGAGCGCCTCAAATGGGATATTCTCTATCTCGATAATATGTCGCTACAAATGGATCTTAAAATCCTGATTTACACTGCCCTTATCGTATTTAAAGGAAACGGCAAATAGTTCGAGGTTTTCCTTTTTGCTACAATCATCTCACCCCTTCGGGATTATTTAGAATTCGAAATGATTCAATTACGAATTACGATTCCTAAATTTAGAATTCAGAGTTTAGAATTTAGAATTAATTTTCAGGAGTTTATACCCAATATAGATTCTTTATATTTCTAATTTCTGATTTCTAATTTCTAAATTTAAATAATTGGGGGGCAGACAAGGCTTTCCTTTTTTCAAATTTATTTCCCCACTCGGTAACATAAACCTCTTTAGATATGCAGTGATCAATTACGAATTACGAATTACGAATTACGAATTACGGGGCGTAAAGTGAAAGTTGAAAATCGGCAAATGTTTTATATATCTCATTGATAATCACATCAATAGACACGTCCTTTAGGGCGTGGATTAGAATACCCCAAGATACCCAGGGCTTTAGCCCAAATTTATTATAATGTCAGCCTTAGAGGATTAAATTAGGGAAATGCAATATCGTTCCCAATTAATTCTAAATTCTACCTTCTAAATTCTAATTTTACAATCATGTCACCCCTTCGGGGTTTTAAAATTTGAGAGTAGAATTTTATATTTAAGCTATATTTGAACATAACACCCTGATAATTAGCTTTATCAATATCAACGTCCTTTAGGGCGTTGATTGAATAATACCCCCAACCATTCAGGGCTTTAGCCCAAATTTATTATAATGTTGTCCTTTTGGGGGTAATTTTAATTTCGAAGAGCGGATCATAAAAGGTGGATTTTAGAATCTTATAAACTTGATTATAAGGGTGTTACGAGATACTTAGCATTTTTTCAAAAAATAATCACGCAAGAGTATTGACAAATACAAAAAAAAACAACTAAATTTGCTGTGTCAAACCAATTGAAAATTAGAAGATTAGAAGTTGGAAATAAACTTCTAATCTTCTAATTTCTAAATCTAAATTGAAATGAAACGCCTCAGCATTGCAATATTCTTGTTTCTTTCGTTCCTCTCCTTACAAGCACAGGAGCTAACCAATGCCGGGCGTGAGTTTTGGGTTACTTCTTCGAAAAATATCCTTTCCGATGTAATGCCTGATAGTGCATTAATCTACATTATGGGAGATACTTTGTGTACAGGCTATATTGAAAACCCCAACACTTCTTTTTACCAAACTTTTACGGTTGTACCTGACAGTGTGTTGGTGATTGCTATTCCAAAAGAAGATATTTTGTGTAATGTACCGGAAGTTTCTATTGATACTACTCACCCGATTGAATCTAAAGGGGTCTATATTAAAACGGAAAAAAATGTTTATGTCTATTTACAAACTAATGTTACCAATACCATTAGCGAATTTAATTGTACACAGACGGCTAAAGTGCCAGTACTTCCATCCCATATCTTTTCAACCGACATTAAATTGAAAGGTTTTAGTGATCCTTTTGATTACTCTGTTTTACGTCTACTTTTGATTATCGCCACAGAAGATAATACTACCCTGTTTGTACCGGAAATTCATTATACAGGTTCTCTTATTACTTATCCCTTTACAGTGACATTACAAAAAGGACAGGTGTTAGTTTTGCCTTCACACGGTTTTGTATATTCAGATACTACTACACTAATTACGACCAATTGTAAAAAAGTAGTGTTTTATCTGTCATCGGATAGAAATATATATACTCAAGGAGAAAAATTCTTTCGAAGTATACCCGATCGAAACCTGTGTAAAGGAAAAGATTTCTTATTGGTAAAATATGCTTATAATAATTTTTACAGAGGGTTAGCGGTGTTGGAATATGTGGTTACAGGTAATTACTCTTTTACATTGTATCGATGTAATCAATATTATGATGAACCATGGACTCCTGATATTTCTGTTTCAAATAGATTAGATGTATGCCAAATACTTCCTACGTGTGGATGCGAAACAGCACCTCCTTGGATTATTGATGTCCCTTTTGCTTTCATAAGATTAAATGTAGAGAAATATATAAATCGTAGAATTTATTTAAGTGTTAATAACACCTATACTGGTTCCGGTATTTGGTTGCAGAGAGTAAGTAATGAAGCAATTAAATACACTAATTATAACCATATTTTGCCAACTGACCGTATGGTAAAAAAATGGCTTTTCCCGACGACACAACGCCGCATATTCCAGACTCCGGACACTACTTATGTTGACCTGGTTATCTTCGTTAAGCCGGAAGGGATTCATACCATGTATATCAATCACCAACTAATTCCTTCTACTGCTTTTGACACCTTTCCTTACACAAACGGGGATTATTACTACCTTCAATATAGCTTCTTTAATGAATCTGTTCCCGATTTTTTAATCTTGGAGAATGAAAATGGATTTAGTGCAACTATCGATGAATTTGGATATAATTTGAGACCCAACAGTGACGGATTATTGGATTTTCTCTACTTTCATAACAACGATTCCGGATACAACTACTACGAATCTCCTGTTGCTTATTCCAATTTGAGTCCTGTGGATTCTGCAACTGTTTACCGTTGTGTCGGAGATCTGCTGCATCTGGAAGTGCCTCATAATCCAGATTCTATAGCCATAGATTGGATTGTAGATGGGACACTGTATCCGAACTCGCCTACTGTAAATCTCCCCTTAACTACAGCAGGTACGCTAACCGTTCAACTGGTTTTACACTATACTTGTCCCGATACTACTACTACCTTTGTTGTCGTGGTGCCTCCACCTGTAATTCCATTTTCCACAGACACTACTTTGTGTCAGGGAACCGAGCTTTCTGCAGAAACCCCCGATGCAATTCACTATTTGTGGTCCACAGGAGATACAACCGCTTCTATTGTCATTGATACGACGGGTATTTATTCGGTATCTGTCACCAATTTAGGTTGTACCGTTTCTCTCAATAATATCAACGTTGAACTCTATCCGCAATCGTCGGTGAATTTGGGTAACGATTCCATTTTATGTGCTTTGGCAACGTTGCTACTGAATGCGGAGCAACCCCATCCTGCAACCTATTTATGGCAAGATTTGTCCACCAATACCACCTACTTGGTCGATTCTGAAGGAGATTATTGGGTCATCGTTACAGATGAATGTTTGCAGGTAAGCGATACGATCTATTTGGGATATTTGTATCCTTTTGAAGTCGATTTAGG
>JGI24712J26585_10000470_pt1 | contig 34741 bp, 31 predicted proteins | sample BioPla3DNA2_FD_26585 | JGI IMG/M metagenome (IMG submission 26585)
ACTGCAGAGGCCACAAGAGACCTTATAGAGGCTGGTGCAGACTCGATAAAGGTAGGTATAGGACCTGGCTCTATCTGTACAACTAGGGTTGTAGCAGGTATAGGAGTACCGCAGATTACAGCTATACTAGACTGTGCACAGGAGGCAGACAAGTATGGTATCCCTGTAATAGCAGACGGGGGAATCAAGTACTCAGGTGATATAGTAAAGGCAATAGGGGCAGGTGCTAGTGTTGTAATGATAGGTAGCCTATTGGCCGGTACTGCTGAAAGTCCTGGAGAAACAGAGCTATACCAGGGTAGAAGGTTCAAGGTATACAGGGGCATGGGCTCACTTGCAGCCATGGACTCTGGTAGCAAGGATAGGTACTTCCAAGATGGACAAAAGAAGCTTGTCCCCGAGGGAGTAGAGGGAAGGGTTCCATACAAGGGCAAGCTAGCCGACACAATGTTTCAGCTCACAGGTGGTCTAAGGGCTGGCATGGGTTATTGCGGTACTGCTAACATTGAGGAACTGAGAAAGGACTCCAAATTTATAAGGATAACAGGAGCAGGCCTAATTGAGAGCCATCCTCATGATATCAGCATTACAAAAGAGGCCCCAAACTATTTTACTAGTATATAAAAAGGTTTATAGGCTTGATATAGTAACTAGCTTTTAGTAAATACCGGGGCAACCCGGTATTTTTAAAACAATTTAGGAGGCTTTTTAGTATGAAGCATGAAGCAGTTATAATACTGGATTTAGGTGGTGGGCAAAGCCAGGCTCTAGCCCGCAGGGTTCGGTCAGCCAATGTATATTGTGAGGTCCTACCCTATACTACTAGTCCCAATCTTATAAGGGACAAAAATCCCAAGGGTATAATAATTTCAGGGACCACTTTAGATGAGAGTATTGCTACAAGGCCCAAGCTAGATGAGGAGATTTATAGGCTAGGCTTGCCAATACTAGCAATAGACTATGGTACACAGGTCTTGCTTGAGCATTTTAAGGGGCAGGTTAAAAGTGTAGATCAGGATATGACTGCCAGTCTAGATATAGGCTTTGTTTCTAATAGTCCCTTGTATCATGGACTTTCCACAAAGGATATAAGGCTAGATGGCCAGCTAAGAGTAATAAGCCAGCTAGCTAGTGGATTTAGGTCAATTGCCAAGGTTAGTTCAAACAATGACATACTAGCTATTGAAAATGAAGAAGAGCAGCTGTACGGATTTATGCTAGACCATCAGGCCTTTTTTACACAGTGGGGTATGACAATACTTAAAAATTTCCTCTACCATATATGTAACTGCTCAGGTGACTGGAAAATGCAAGACTATGCAGAGACCACAATCAAAAGTTTAAGAGAGCAAATAGGAGACAGAAAGGTACTTTGTGCACTATCTGGAGGCGTTGATAGCTCTGTTGCAGCCCTTTTGATACACAAGGCTGTTGGCAAACAATTAGTTTGTATATTTGTAGACCATGGCCTGATGAGAAAGGGTGAGCCAGATCAGGTAGAGGAGGTCTTTGGTAATAAATTTGATTTAAACCTTATCAGGGTAAATGCCCAGGATAGGTTTTTAAACAAGCTTAAGGGAATAGAAGATCCCGAAAGGAAAAGAAAAATAATAGGAGAAGAGTTCATCCGGGTTTTCGAGGAGGAAGCAAAGAAAATCGGCAGTGTTGACTTTTTGGTGCAGGGGACTATATACCCAGACATAATCGAAAGTGGAGTAGGGGGATCAATGATAAAAAGTCATCACAATGTGGGAGGTTTGCCTGACCACGTGGACTTTAAAGAGATTATTGAACCACTTAGGGACCTTTTCAAGGATGAGGTTAGGCAGGTTGGAGAAATATTAGGTATACCAAGAGATCTTGTTTGGCGGCAACCCTTTCCCGGCCCAGGTCTAGCCATCAGGGTTATAGGAGATATAACCCAGGAAAGACTTGATATCCTAAGAGAAGCAGATGCTATCTATAGAGAGGAAATAGCTAGGGCAGGACTAGATAAAGAAATATGGCAGTACTTCACGGTGCTAACCAATATGCGAAGTGTAGGTGTAACAAAGTCCAAGAGAACTTATGATTATACGATTGCCCTTCGTGGCGTAACCAGCATTGATGGGATGACTGCTGATTGGGCTAGGATACCCTTTGATGTACTAGATAGGATATCAAAAAGAATAACAAGTGAGGTAGGCCAAGTAAACAGGGTTGTATATGATATAACAAGCAAGCCACCTGCAACAATAGAGTGGGAGTAATGACTTAAATAATATCAAGTGGCTTACAAATAGAAACACCATAGAGATCTGGATAAGATTCTATGGTGTTTCTTTTATATAGACATTATTTATTCGCTGAATATCGGTTCGTCATAGATTTTTTAACTTTTGAACTCGTTAATATACTTAATCCTGGAAATACATGGTATACTCGTGTTATGTAGTAGAAAAAATAAAGAGATGAGGGAACGATTATGATTGAACTTCGTAAAATTACTCAGGATAATTTAAGGGAAGTATTGGAGCTTAAAGTAGCAAGTGGGCAAGAGGGTTATGTGGATTCTAATATTTATAGATTAGCTTGGGCCTATGTTAAAGAAACCAACAATGAGAAACCTCCTCTGGTCTTTGCCATATATCATCATGATAAAGTTGTAGGGTTAATGGATATGGGGTTTTTTGAGTTATCGGAAACTACCTTTTTATTTGAGGAATTTGGCGACAAAGCTACCTATGGAATAAACCATTTTATGATAGAACATAAATATCAGGGTAAAGGGTTTGGGAAACAGGCTATGCAAAAAGTTATCGAATTTTTACGTACATTTCCCCAAGGAAAAGCTGATGCTATTTATTTATCTTATTGGAAGACTAACGAAGCAGCTAGAGGCCTATATGCATCAGTTGGGTTTGTAGAAACAGGAGAAATATGGGACGGGCAAACCGGTGAAAGCTGGGATCCAGAGAGAGAAGATATTGAGAGAGCAGAAGTAGGTGCTAGACTGGGATTATAGATAATATAGTAGACTTCCAATGGGAGCTGTACCTGAAGGGTATGATAAAATAGTATTACTTGATGGTATAAATTTGACACCTTCTTAATGATATTTATACTGTCTATAGAAGTAAATAATTCTTGAAAGTTACCAGTTCATATATTAATTTATAGACGAAAAATTAATTTTTGGGTATAATAGTAGTGAGGAAAAAGAGATTTAATGGTTAAGAAAGTGAGGTCTTATAATGAGTTTAGAAGAAAGGTTAATTAAACTATCTAAAGATATGCCTGATGACATGCTAGCAGAAATTATTAACTTTGCAGAATATATTAAATATAAAAACGACAAGGAACAAAGAGATGTTGTAGACAAGTTTATAAAAGAAAATGAGGTTGCTTTAAGGGAATTAGCAAAATGAAGGAATTAAATTTAGATATTATCTAATAATTCATCAAAGACCCAGTCACTTGGGTTGGGGTTTGTCTCTATAAATAAATTAATATAGAATTTTCGGATTTCTTCTTCACTACCAATAAAACAAAGGTCAGAATAAGAATAGTTTAGCTTATAGACACCATCTAATGAATCATTTAAAAATCTTATACTCCTCTGTGTACATATGTGTATATTGTTTTTCTAGATACATTCAGATGAAACATAAGTTCGTTGATATTAAGCCGTTTATTGTTGTTATTATATAAATAAGTCATCAACTTTAATCAATCTTTTATCTTGTTTATTTACTAGCATGATTTCATCTCCCAAAGTAATATCGCTTTAATCAAGTATCTCATTTATTACATATAAATCAATTTAAAAAATATCTTCAAATGGCAAAAAAAGAAGAGAAATTTAAAAATGACGAGCTCATCTTATTGACTAGCTCATCTTATTATGTTATAATCACGACGAAAACTGATATTGATATAAGAAGATATAGAAAAAGACCAAGATTATCTATATAAGTTTTTATCAATGATTTTATTCGAAAATAGCGTAGTTTGATCTTAAATTCATAAGTATTAGCTTTAGTGTAGGCATATGATTTGAAGAATTAGAAAATCTTAGGCGACATTAAGGGTGTGTGGATTAAACCTAGGAAAATACAACTATTCATAGCATACAATTTAGGTGTATATCCACATACAATTGTTTGTTTTTATAATACTAGAGCTAAATACTTGTAATACCATAATAATAATCTAAGAACACATCTATAAGCTCAGCTATGGTATTTAAGAATAAAATTATTGTAATCAAAAAGGAATTTATTTAAAGGAGGACAATATGAAAAATAATATTCAAAAATTAGTTGGAATGATACTGACACTTGTTCTTTTGCTCACAAGCGTCGGAGTGAGCAATGTTTCTGCTGCAGATAATAGCGGAAAAATTACGGTAACAGGAGCCCAAGAAGGTAAAAACTATAGTCTTTATAAGATATTTGATGTAAGCCAAAGCGATGATAATTTATCATACACTATTGCAGAAGACTGGAAGGTTTTTTTCACTGAAGGTGCAGGGGAAGGTTATATCGTAGATACAAATACATCAGATGAATTAAATCCAATTGTAGTTGATGACCAAACAAAATATATAAACATAACAGAAGATAATATTGCAGACTTTGCACAAGCTGCCAACGCAGCCCTACAAGGTAAAAGTGTAGTAGCTAAAGAAACAGCAGAAAGTGACACAGTAACATTTACTGGCCTAGCACTAGGATACTACATGGTTCACCCAGAAGGAGCGGCTTCTGGAACAGATAACCCAAATTCGGTTATCTCATTAACTCTTACAAAGCCAACGGCAGAAGTAATAGTAAAAGCTACTTATCCTACTGTTGAAAAGACAGTTGAAGAAATATCTTATGATTATGGTGAAGCAATTGAATATACATTAAAGGGAACAGTTCCTGACACAAAAGGTTATAGAGAATATAAATATACAATTACAGACACCCTATCTGATGGACTTACACTAAACACAGGAAGTGTAAAAGTTTATGTTGGTGAAGATGAGCTCACTACAAATGTAACACTTACTACAGATGCAAACAAGATAGTCGCTGAATTTGATATGATGAAGCTACAAGCTCATGTAGGTAAGGAAGTTAAGATCACCTATACAGCTTCATTAAATGAAAATGCTGTTATCGGTGTTGAAGGTAACCCTAACAAGGTTGTACTAGAATACTCAAACGATCCACACAGTGGCACAACAGAAACAACAGAAAAAACTAAAAAAGTATACACAGGTGCTATCAAAGTAATAAAGCACGAAGAAGGAGATGTAGATAAACTTCTAGCTGATGCTAAATTCAAGCTTAAAAAAGCTGAAGATAAATTCTACAAGTTAGTTGACGGAAAAGTCACTTGGGTAGTTGAAGCAGAAGCTGATGAATTAACAACAGGCGATGATGGCATTGTTGAGTTTAAAGGCTTAGAAAACGGCACATATTATCTAGTAGAGACAGAAGCGCCTGCTGGATATAACAAGTTAACTTCTCCTGTAGAAGTAGAGGTTGATTACAAAACTCAAACCAATACCAAATACCAAGAAGCAAAAGTTGCTAACAACTCTGGTGTAGAGCTTCCAGGTACTGGTGGTATAGGTACAACAATATTCTCAGTTTTGGGTGGAGCGATCATCTTAATTGCACTATCTAGTCTTTTAAAGGGAAAACTTAAAAGAGAAAGGAACTAAATAAAACATTCATAGGGCTGGTAATCCACCCCTATTGGATTAAGACGCATTTATGGAAATAAGAAAAATAATTTTTCTTCGTATCTTATTATTAATTGGGTGTAGTATTTTTTTCTATCCGACTATAAGTGATTATATAAATAATATCACCCAATCTAGGGCGATTGTTGCCTACCAAAAATCCTTAAGTCAGTATGACGGACTTGAAATAGAAAAAATAAGAGAAAAAGCGAAGACCTACAACAAAAAACTATTAAATATAGACCATCCTTTATCAAACCCCAGTTCATTAGAAGAATATAAGGAAAACCTAGATCCTTTCAAAAATGGGATGATGGGAACCGTAATTATAGAAAAGATAAATGTCAACCTCCCAATATATCATGATGTAAATGAAGGAGTTATCCAAGTGAGCGTAGGACACCTTCCAGGTACTTCCTTACCTGTGGGAGGCAAGGGAACTCATTCTGTGATATCAACTCATAGCGGACTTCCATCAGCCAAACTATTTACTGACTTAAATAAACTGGAAGCTGGGGATGAGTTTACTATATCGGTATTGGGTGATGACTTAACTTATAAAATAGATCAAATAGTTACTGTTTTACCCCATGAGACAGAAGCCTTAAAAATTGATGGTGATAAGGACTATGTCACTATGTTTACATGTACACCCTATGGGATCAATACCCATAGGCTCTTAGTAAGGGGTGAAAGGGTAATTAAGGATACAGATAATAAAGAGGCAGAAACTCTTAAAAAGGCAGAAAAAAATATTAAAAACCACTTAATTAAGATGTTAATTTTCGTAGGAATATTCCTAATTATTCTTCTTACTATTATAAAAGATTTAGTTTCGATAGTAATAAATAAGAAAAGAAAAGTGTAAGAATGAGAATGGAAATTTACCTAGAACAAGAATTACTGGAGGTAAAAGATGAATAAAATTAAAAAAATCCTACCATTATTTCTTCTGTGCCTAGTTATAAGTTTTATTATATTTCCTTCAAATATCCTGGCTCTAAGTGATTTTGAACCTAATAAGGACGTCGATTTTACTTTAGATTATCAAAAAGATGGTAAGAACTTGCCTGGAGCGACTTTTGATATATATAAAGTGGCCGATATAGATGAGGATTCAAATATTAAACTTAGGGAAGATTTTAGTAATTACCCAGTTGATTTTAATAAAGCAAAGCAAAATGAGTGGAATGATTACGCCCTAACTCTAAAAGGATATGTACAAAGAGATAAAGTTAAACCCATGGTAACAGGGATGACGGATGATAGGGGGATTTATAAGAGCAAATTAAAGACTGGCTTGTATCTTGTGGATATAAAACCACTAACTATAGATAATTATACCTATGAGTCTAGTCCCTTCTTAGTCCTATTGCCTAGTCTAGACAAGGAAACATCTACATGGAACTATGATGTCATTTCAAAGCCAAAAATAAAGAAAGATGAAAAAAAAGACTTATCTAAAAAGGTCATAAAGGTATGGGATGATAAGGGCTATGAAAAATCACGTCCTAAAGACATAAAAATAGAACTTTTAGCCAATGGAAACCTAAAAGAAGTAGTAACCTTAAGCGAAAAAAATAGCTGGCAACATACATGGTCTAAATTAGATGGCAAGGTCAATTGGACTGTAGTAGAGAAAAATGTGGATAGGGATAAATACAAAGTATCAATAAGCGAGGAAGGTAATACTTTTATAATAAAAAATACTTATAAGGTGCCAAAAGTACCTCCTAAAGAACCTCCTAAAACATCTCAAAAACCAACAGAAACCCTACCACAGACGGGGCAGTTATGGTGGCCTGTATTTTTCCTTGTTGGTATAGGCTCGATTATGATTGTATTAGGCTTTGTTCAAAATAGAAGAAAGGAGGTAGACAAATGAAAATTAGAATAAAAAAAGCATTATGGCTTATCCTAGCCTTGCTAATATTACTTTCAAACTCTCCTCTTGCTATTGCAATAGGAAATAATCCTATCGATGAACAAAGAAGTAATGAGCAGTCAATTTTTATGACTAACACTCAAGATTTTTCTGATAATGGTCAAAATAATAGTAGTGAAAATCAAAATTCGACTACAAATAGTGATCAAATGTTGGATGCTTATACTACAAATAGCGTTGATTTTGTTGATAAGATAACAAACATTAGTATTTCTAAAGAGGTAGGAGGATTATGGGTACCAGCAACTGAATTTGAGGATGGGGATGAAGTTAGAATAAATATAAACTATTCTCTAGAACCTGATGACCTAGCAGAAAGTAAAAAAATCCACTACCAACTACCTGAAGGAATAAAGCTTTCAAAAGAAGAAACGGGAACAGTTTATTCAAATGATGTTGAAGCCGTTGGTTCTTATAAAATCGGTACAGATGGGAAAATAGAAATAACTTTTAATGATGATTTTATAGAATCAGAAAAAGGTATTGATGGATCTATAAGCTTTAAAGCAACAGTTTCTAATAATGGTCCAGATGACGATGGGAAGATTAAATTCCCAGGTACAGATTATGAAATAGAAATCATCCAACCTACAACACCACCAGAAGAAAATAAGTACGATATTAAAACTGAAAAATCTGGAAAGATTTCTGATAGTAAGGTTAAAATTGACTATAAGATAGTCGTCTCCACTCAAAAGGGAACAGAAGATGTCATACAAATAGAAGATTCAATATCTGGGTGGAATTCTAATACAATTAATTATAGTCAAAATCGTGATATAGTGGTCAAAAGAATTGATACTAATGGTTATAGTTCAACTGTAAATAGCAATCAATATAATCTAAGCTGGAAGGATAATGAAGAGGGTTTTACAATCGAAAATCTTCCTAAATTAGGCCCAGGCGAAAGATATGAAGTAACTTACAGTGTAGGAGTTATCCCTAAAGATCCCAATGCTGACGTATACCAATTAAGCAATAATGCTAAGGCTAAATCAAATAACAATGAAGATAATGGCAACAGCTATATAAGTTGGCATAAGAAAAACATTAAAAAATCTGGATCCTATGACCCAAATAATGGTCTAATCTTATGGTCAATAGAAATCAATCCCGATGGACTAGACCTAACAGGCTGGACTTTTAAGGACTTGGTATCTGGAGAAATCCATGGAGATGTTATGCTCCGTAAAGACTCAGGAAATTATGAATCAATTGATATCACTGATTCTGTCACTGAAAATGGAGAGATCGAGTATACTTTCTCAAATTTTCCTGACGAAGATGCTAAAAGGTCAAAATATACTATCTATTTCTCTACCAAAGCAACAGAAGAAGAAAAACAACTAGGGGAAGCAAAAAACACGGCTACTATTAACGAGGAAAGTGATGAAGCCATAGTTGACATTCCAAAAAGGGAATTAGACTTTCAAAAAACATCTGAAGGAAATGAGTTGGCCGAAAATTCTAGTGATTTATTAAAAAACTCATGGAAAATTAATATCGATCTTCCAGAAGGAAATATCACAGAGTTTATCTATGAAGATGAAATTCTAAATGCTGTTGATGAAAAAGGCAATGACTTAGGGGCAGATAGCCACTATGGAATTGCTTCAGAATTAGATGGAATATTTAAAAGTGAAATTGATTTTCACGATCAAAATGGAGAAAATGTAGACAAAAATAATATTGAGATAAATATTGAATATTTTGACAAAGAGGGCAATGAAGTTTTAGCGAGTGATTCTACAACTAAAGTAAAATCTTTTAAGATTACTGTGAGCCCAAAAGCAGGTGAGTCTTTCCAAGCCAGATATATGAAAACTGGACTCTATACAACTTATACAGATTTATCTAAGGCACATGCAAATGCAGAAGTGAAATCTGAAAATAAGGGTAGGATTGCAGATATTGAAAGATCTGCTGAAAGTAAGTACAAAAAAACTCCAAAACTTTCCAAGAGTGTATTCAATGGCAAAGACATTTATGAGTATGAATCTTCTGAATTAGCCTATAAAGCTATTAATGGAAAAATAAAGTATAGGGTAATGCTTACTACTTCACAAGCAGATGCTAATAAAGACTTAATATTAAAAGATTTCTTACCTGAAGGAGCCAAATTTGTTGAAGGCTCATTAAAAGTCTATTATTTTGAAAGTGAATATCATCAACCAGAAATAATCTGGTATGATGGTGGACAATATAATATTAATGAAAACTCTTCATATAGCTTGAACGAAAACAATTTAGAAATCAAAATAGAAGACTTCAAATTTTCTGAATCGCTTCCTCAAATTGTGGTATATTATGAACTAGACATAAGCCAAGATAGTCACTGGGACGATGTAAAAAACTTTGAAAAAGACTATCTCAACAAAGTGACTTGGGGAAACGAAGAAAGTCAGACAGTGACCAAGATAAAGAAAGATCCTGAAAGGATTGATAAAAGAGGAGTCCAATTAGATGAAAATGGTGACCCAATCTTAGGTCCTGATGGGCAGGTAATTGAAGGGAAAAAACCAACTGGTAGGATTAAGTATACCATCCCAATAAATCCGGCAGGAGAAGACTTAAACAAAGGATCTAATACATTGACCTTGAAGGATAAGTTTTCTGGACCTGATAACTTACAGGCCATGCTAGACATCGAATCTGTAAAATTGTACAGATATGATCCTAAGGCAGAAAATAATAAAGGAAATCTGCTAAGTGAAAGTAATTACACTCTATCCTATAAGTCAGATAGCAAAGAGTTGACATTGAAGATTCCTGACGAGATGGGCTTGGTTTTGGAATACGAATATACCATAGATACTAAATATGCTGGAAATCCAAAGGTTTCTAATGAAGTATCACTAGATGGAGAATGGTCGAATAAAGATGAAACTATTTTGACAGAGGTATCGTCATCATCTACTGCAAGCAAGAAACTTATACAAATATATAAGGTAGACAGTAATAACTTTAAAAAGATATTACCTGGTACAAAATTTAAACTAGAATACTGGGATAAGCAAGAAAATGATTGGAAAACTCATATAGAGGAAGTCCTAGTTGGCAAAGGTGGCTATATCGAGTGGAACCTAGCCGGGGCCGGTAAAGACCTAAAAGAGGACACCCTTTATAAATTAATCGAAACCGACCCAGTAGCAGGCTACCAGATAATAGAAAAAGAGACTTATATAATATGGAAGGGTGAATATTCAAATTTTGATACATCCTATGATAACTCTGGAGCAGCAAATGCTGGTATAGACAAAAATAAGATAGTCGAATTTGCAAATGGCGGTGGCATTCACTACATTACAAATAAGTATACTGAACTTACTGTAAATAAAATTTGGCAAGACTCACAAGGAAATGAAATCGAAGCACCAAAAGATAAAAGTATCAATATTAATTTGTACCGTAGTATAAGAAAACCAGATGGATTTAAGGTCACGGTAAAACTAGAGTCTACAGCATCCTGGCTTGATGATGACCAAAAATATCAAGAATATAGTGTAATAGTTAATAAGTCTACTGATAGAGGTATTACAATTACTTTTGAAGGCTGGATGGGCGATCCAGAATATTCATATGATGGAAAGCAAGGAACCTTAGAGAGTAATGATGCAACTTTAACTATTCCATCTATCACTAAAGATACAGTAGTTACAATAACCCACAATAATAAGCCTGTGGCTCCAAACTTTTTAGATTATGAAAGACCAGAGTTTACAGAAAGTAAGGAATTAATAGAAGAGATCACTTTAAATAGTGAAAATAACTGGGCAAAAACATGGGACAACTTACCGGACCAAGATGATGATGGAAATCCATATTACTATACAGTTGAAGAAGAAGCTATCTCTGGTTATACAACGACTTATACCAATAACGAAGGTATCCAACAGGGAGACATTTATGTAATTAATACTGAATATGAGGATAAGGACTATGAGCTACCAACTACAGGCGGACCAGGAATAAATTTCTTAAGAATGACAGGATTTTTTATCATAATAACTTCTTTTGTTATCTATGTAAGAAAGAGACGAATTCAATGCGCAAGCTAAATAAGTTTTTCTTATTTGGGACAATTTTTATCATAGCGGGTCTCATGCTTTTTTCTAAAAATCTTTGGGAAGATTATGAGGTTGGCAAAGAAACTGAGTCAATAAAAGAAAAACTTGAAGAGAAGAATATTGCAGGAGCCGAAAATCCAACTGATGATAGGCCTGACTATGAAAAAAATCCTCATATGGAAATGCCAAAAGTCATAATAGATGGCAATGAGTATATAGGATATTTGATTATACCAAGCTTAGGGCTGGAGCTTCCAGTTCTAAGCTCTTGGTCTTATCCTAAGATTAGGATAGCACCAGCAAGATATGAAGGATCTGTATATCTAAATAACATGATTTTATTAGCCCATAATTATAGGGCCCACTTTGGAAAAATACACCTGCTTGATACCGGAGACCTAGTTCAGTTTAAGGATATGGATAATAATTTATTTGACTTCGCTGTTGAAAAAAAAGAAGAATTACACAAGATGCAGGTTGATGAAATGGTAGCTGGGAATTGGGATTTGACCTTATTTACTTGTACACTTGGTGGAGAAGCAAGGACAACTATACGATGTAAAAGGATAGATAAATAAATTTGTAATCTATGATAAATCCATATAGACAAATAATTTAATAATGGTTTATTATATACAAATGAAGTATGTATATACATTAGCTATCATTGTTAAATAGGATTAAATTAATAATATTTTAAGCGAAATGTATTCAAGGGACTAGAACCCGCTTATTTTTATTAATCTAGATCCTTATATCCATAATATATTCAAGTGAGTAAGGAAAATATATATGGAATTAATAATAAAAGAAATCACAGATAAAAAAGAAAAAGAAAAAATCTCAAGAGAAATCCTAAATGACCTACCAGAATGATTTGGCATGCCTGAAAGCACTGAGGAATATATTACAGATTCGCAAGATAAGCCATTTTTAGCTTGTTATGCGGAAGAAGAACCAATTGGATTTGTAGTCTTAAACCAAACAAGCTCCGACTGTGCAGACATATTTGTAATGGGAATTAAGAAAAAATTCCACCGTCAGGGCATAGGTGAGAAATTAAACGAAGCTTACGAAAGCTTGGCAAGAAAACTCGGCTACACCTACTCCCAGGTAAAAACAGTAGAAACAGGCCACTACGAAGAATACGACATAACAAACGAGTTTTACCAAGCCATGGGATATAAAAAACTAGAAGTCTTCCCAGAACCATGGGACGAACGGAACCCTTGCCAGATTTATGTAAAATATTTGGGGAGCTAGTAAATTATAAAAAATAATAAGTTAGTTTGATAAAAAAATTAAAATGTATTTAATTAGGGTCTATGATTTTCGGCTCTGTGTCAATTATAGGGGTGAACCNTAAATGAAGAGTGAGTAAAGCTATACTCTTTAAGAAAGAGCTTTAATTTAAAGGCNTCTTATTTCTTTTCACTGACGCAGTACAAAGAAACCACAAAGTAAATANANGGTATAACAAAGGGCTCTATACAAATTGCTGGGGTATGAATATAACTTTGGGGAAGCAAAAGTATGACATATGCCTTAAATCTGTAATGTTGAATTTACTATATAGCCATTTTGCAGGTCATCGAATATGCTCAACACTATTCTAGTCTCCTTACTATTGTAGGAAATAGTAATACGGAGACTACCACTGGAAGGAGTGGATGTAGATAAATGACGAACATTTCTACGAAAAAAGAGATAAATGTTCAATATAGTGTTGACAATTTTCTTAAGCTTTGCTACTATAAACGTGAAAAGAATATTGCTCATATAATACCGAAAATATGGTTCGGAAGTATCTACCAGGCGGCCGATAACTGCCTGACTATGGGTGACTACATGGCACAGATAGCAATTATTTTAGGTTGTAAATTGCTCAAGAGTTTTAACTTCGTTAAAAGGCACATGGTTCACTCTGGTCTAGTGTATCATGTGTTTTTTATTTATATTTACTAATACTAATACAGACCAAAAAAAAATAAGGGGGAGTATCCTATGGTGTTCGAAAAGCTTTTTAAGCTTAAGGAGAACAAAACAAACGTAAGAACTGAGCTATTAGCTGGTATCGTTACCTTTATGACAATGGCCTACATCCTGATAGTTAACCCAAATATTCTATCTGAAGCAGGCATGGACTGGGGTGCAGTATTTACAGCTACTGCCTTGTCAGCAGCTATAGCATGTATTGCAATGGCATTCTTTGCAAACTATCCAGTTGCCCTAGCTTCTGGTATGGGCCTAAATGCATTTTTTGCAGGAATGGCAATCAAGCATGGCTCGTGGCAAATTATGCTAACAGCAATTTTTCTTGAAGGTATTATCTTTATACTACTCTCACTAGTTAACTTTAGAGAAAAGATAGTCGAAAGCATACCAGACAACCTAAAACATGCAGTAACAGTTGGTATTGGACTATTTATTGCCTTTATAGGCTTTAAGAATGCAGGTGTTATAACTCCTAACGAAGGTACAATGATTGGATTAGGAGACATGAAGAGNNTGACAGTAATACTGTCATTAGTTGGGCTATTACTTACNATATTTATGGTTCACAAGGGTATAAAGGGAGCTCTACTATGGGGTATTCTTGGAACATATGCAATCGGAATTGTACTACAATTAACAGGTGTATATGTGGTAGATCCTGCAGCTGGTATGTATGACCTGATTCCTGATGGCGTAGTAAGTCTTCCACCATCTCTTAAGTCAACCTTCTTAAAATTTGATTTCAAGGGAGCTATCGAGTTAGGTTTTGAGTTCATAGTAATTATGTTTGCCTTCTTATTCGTTGACATATTTGATACAATCGGTACTCTAATAGGAGTAGCTACAAAGGCTGATATGCTAGATGAAAATGGCAAGCTCCCCAGAGTAAAGGGTGCCTTGTTAGCAGACGCTGTAGGTACAGTAGCNGGCTCTGGCCTAGGTACATCTACAGTTACAAGCTATATAGAAAGTGCATCTGGAGTAGCAGCTGGTGGCCGCACAGGTCTAACTGCACTAACCACAGGTCTACTCTTTATAGTTGCCTTGGTATTCTCACCAATATTCATGGCTATACCATCTTTTGCAACTGCACCTATACTTGTTATCGTAGGCTTGTTTATGATGACCTCAGTAACAAAAATTGATTTTGAGGATTATACAGAGGCAATGCCAGCCTTCTTAACCTTGATAATCATGCCCTTGGCAGGTAGCATAGCAGACGGTATCGTATTTGGTATGTTATCTTGGTTCTTATTAAAGTTATTCTCTGGCAAAGTTAAGAAGATACCAGTAACTATGTATGTTCTAGTAGTGATCTTCTGTGTCTACTTGTTTGTATAGATAGTTAAGCAGATAGTGAAAAGCCCGTTAGCTAACGGGCTTTTTTCTATATATGGCTTTTAAACTCATCGATATCTATCTCAGGAAATTCAGAATAATCTTGATCGTAAGGGTGATAATCGTAATAGGCTTTAGTTCTTAGGACATTTAAGCCATGGGTTATTCCTTCCGGGAATATGGGTTCATCCATCGAAGCATCAATTACAAGATAATTATTTTCAAAATCAGTCGGCTTTATCTTGAACACCTCCAACTATTTTATTATCATTAGTTTAACTCTACAAATTTTCTTTATGCTACTTAAATTTAAAAGCTTTTTACTAGGGAGTGGTTTTTTGGACAAGGGCTACATACAAGTATACACAGGTGATGGTAAGGGAAAGACCACTGCTGCTTTAGGATTAGGATTAAGGGCAGTAGGGAATGGTCTAAGGGTCTTGATGATACAGTTTTTAAAGGGCTGGCCAACGGGTGAGTTGGCTGCAATAAAAGGGCTTGAGCCTAACTTTAAAATTATAAGGTTTGCTGAAACAGAAAAATTTATCTTTCAAATGAGTAAAGATGAAAAAACGACACTCAAAGAGAAAATTAATGATGAACTTAAATGGCTTTACAAGGAACTTGACACAAACCCATGTGATTTACTAATACTCGATGAGATACTAGGTTGCATAGATACAGGTCTAGTAGATATTCGGACCCTACTAGACCTAATTAATAAAAGGCCTGGTCGTATGGAAATAGTCCTTACAGGTAGGAATGCACCAAAAGATATAATAGATAGGGCAGACCTTGTAACAGAGATGAAGCCTATCAAGCACTATATGGACAAGGGTGTAGCAGCACGCAGGGGAATAGAATATTAATTAAGTAGTTAAAACCGGAGAGCATGTTTACTCTCCGGTTCATTTTTTGCTTATATTCCTTTTGGGACTAAAGTCTTTAACTCTTACTGTGCCTATAGTTTGAATACTGCAATTGCCTCTGACAAATCTTTTGCTGTCTTATCAAGCTCGCTTGCAAAGGAGGCTAGCTCCTCGATGATAGCAAGCTGCTCTTGTGTAGAGGCAGAAGCCTCTTGAGAGGAGGCAGCAGATTCTTCTGCTACGGCTGATACGTTCTCCATTGTACCTACCACATGGTTNTTGCTATTTTCTATATCCTCTACGACATCTGTTATTTGGCCTATAGCAACAACTAGATTTTCCATAGAGTCATTTATAGTATTAAAGATATCAACTGTGGTCTCAACTGCTTTATTCTGGCTTTCTACAACCTTTTCAACAGAACGTGCTCTCTCAACAGTCTTTCGAGTTTGATCCTGCGTTTCCTTAATAATTGAGGATATCTCTGTTATTGCTTCGACTGTTTGCTCAGCTAGCTTTTGTACTTCTGCAGCAACGATTGAAAAGCCCTTGCCATATTTTCCTGCTCTGGCGGCCTCTATAGAAGCATTCAGTGAGAGTAGGTTGGTCTGCTCAGCTATATCCTCTATGACCTTTATTATAAGGCCTATGGAGTTGGATTGAAGGTCAAGTTTTTCTATGTCGCTGACAATAGCACTTGTTATCTTAGTGTTTTCCTTGGTAGTTAAGCCAAGCTTTTGTACGGTTTCAAGTCCCTGATTTGTTAGGCCCACTGTCTGGTTGGATACTGATTCAATTTGACTTGCATGCTCAGATACAGTACCCATCTTATTGGCAAGGTTGTGCATCATAAAGACACCCTGCTCCATATCGCTTGCCTGTTCACTAGCTCCCTGGGAGATGTCAGATACGACTCTTGATATCTCGTCTGAGGATATGGAGACCTGCTGGGCTGTGGTAGAGACTATAGAGGCTGACTCTATAACCCTTTGTGTAATATCAGATGCCTTGCTTATAAGGTTACGCATACTATTTATCATAATATTGATACTATTNCTTAGCATACCTAACTCATCGCTACGATTTACATTGGGTGTAACGGTTAGATCTCCTCTGGCAGCAGCCTCTGTTGAAGCTATAACACTACTGATTGGCATACCAAACCTAATAGCTAAGAACACTCCAAGCAAGAGGGCAAATATTACTGCCATTAGGGATAGGTATATGGTAAGTGAACCGATCTCACCAATAGGTGCCATCAACTGCTCATTAGGTACTAGACCTACTAGAGTAAAGCCAGTTGGATATAGGTTGCCTTGTCTATCAGTTCTATTTATTTTTGAGTAAAACATGAGATAGTCTTCATCTTTGTATTTTATAAGATGGGACCCTGTATCGTTGGTAGAGGCCTTTATTTTCTGGTAAAAGTCCTCCTTTACTATATCATGGTTCATTATAAAAATTTGCTCTAAAGGATCTTTAGCTTCTTCGTCCTCGCCCTCTTCGCCTTCATTTGTTGCATCGTCCTCTTGTTCATTATCCTCTTCTAAAAGGTTATAATTGGCGAAAACTCGATCTTCTGGGGAGAAAAGATAAACCTCACTACCTTCACCTAAATCAATACCATCTAGTAGCTCTGTAACTACTTCATACTTAACGTCGGCCATTAGAAGGAAGGGTACATCTAATACTGTTATACCTCTAAGGGCACAGAGTGAGTAGGTCTCATCTGGCTTGGCGAGGGTTTCATCTAGCTCCTTGTGGAAGGCTACCCATATAGTTTTACCTACATTTTCAGGTTTAAAGGCTTCTTTGTACCAAGCAGTTTCCTGTATTACTTCTCTATCGTATTTATATACATTAATCTCATTAGTATGTAGAGTACCACGACTATTTGGGCCAAGTACAAATAATTGCCTTATATATTGAGAATTACTATTATAGATAGCTGTTAGGGCGCTCTTACCATCTGATGTAATTTCAGTAATTTTCTCTTGATTTTCGCCGGGTTCACTTGGTTTGGTAGCTTCCTGTAATTGCTTTTGTATTTTATCATTTGCTATGATTTGCATGAGAGCAGAATTAACATTGTCCATTAGCAGGCTAAGGTAATTGTTACTAAGCTCTAACCTTTGGGCTGTGGACTCATTTATAGATTCCCTTAATGCGCTAGAAGCACTATTGTATGATAAATACCCAAGCAGAGAAATAGGTATAACCATTACCAAAAATGCTGCAATTAGTTTGTAGCGTAGCCGATTTAATTTACTGAAGAATGATGAAAAGCCAATAGATTTTCCTTGGAAAGGATTACCTACTCGTGTAGTATCCTCGCTTCTTTTTACGGACATGAGGTACCCTCCTTGGTTAATATTATTAATTATAGTGCTTTATTCTACAATTATCGCAGTATTCCTGCTAAAATGCAAATTTTTCAAAGAAAACTGACCCAAAGGGTCAGTTCAATTAGCCATTTAAAATTATTGCTTTCTCAGTATACTTAAGTAGTAATGGCTAGGCCTAAAGGCTTGCTTCTACAAGTCGCTTAAAGCTTGTCACAAAAGCTACTAATAAGGGCTTCCATAGCCCTGTTTTCATCCTGCTGGTCTATGACACAGGAAATTTTGGTTTCCGATGTTGTTATGATTTTTATTTTAATGTTGTTCTCAGCTAGGGTTCTAAATAGTTTGGCAGCAACTCCAGCCTGGGCCTCCATATTCATACCTTCAACAGTTAGCTTGGTTATATCTGCATACACATCAGTTCTAACCGTGGCCTTTTCTTTATTGTACCTGCCTATTACCTGTATTGCAGTGCCTAGATCTGCTAGGGGTAGGGTAAAGGATAGGTTAATTAGTCCATTAACAGGTGCAGTTTGACTAATCATATCTATGTTTATATTTTGCTCTGCCAGGCTTGTAAAGATGTCTGCTATAATAGAGGGTTCATTAGGTAACTGGTTTATAGTTATCATGGAATCATCATTACTGGTCTGGATGTTGGCCGAAGATAGCTTTGACTGGAGTGCATCCTTTATATCATATAGGCCTGGGGCCTTATCGACTAGGAATTTGGCCGCAAAAATAGCACCAGTAGCGAATATCTGCCTGGAAAGGGCAGTATGGCTAATCTCAAGTATCTCGTCCTTGCCTGCATATATAACTGTATGTTCACCTGCTATTGTACCAGCCCGTATAGAATGTATCCCTATTTCATTAGACTTTCTTTTTTCACTAGAAGAATACCGGCCATATACATACTCCTTAGGTTTCTCTAGGCCTCTATTAATTGATTCAGCCAGCGCGAATGCTGTGCCACTAGGGGAGTCTACCTTTTGATTGTGGTGCTTTTCGATTATCTCAATATCAAAAGAATCTGCTAAAAGCTCACTAGTATGCATTACAAGGTCTCGCATAATGTTAATCCCTAGACTCATATTTGCTGCTGTTAATATCGGTATTTGGCTAGAGGCCTGGTTTATTATATCTAGGTATTCTTGAGCCAACCCTGTAGTTGCTATAATCACTGGTAGCCTTTTGTCCTTGGCATAGTCTATTAATCCCGGTATGGCATCAGGTCTAGAAAAGTCAATTATTATATCAGCCTCTTCATTTAGGTCATAGGGATTTTCATATACAGGAAAGTTATAGTCGAATACATCTGGATTTTTGTCAATCCCTGCAACCGCCTTAAGCTCTGGATCATCCTCTATGACCCTTACTAGTTGCCTGCCCATTTTTCCATTAACACCGTTTATTATTATTTTCATTTGTACTCAACTCCATTTAAATAGGGCTTTGTATTTATTATATTAGACCATATTCTTTCATACTGCTTGTCAGTGTTGAAAGGGCCTGGTCTGAAATCTCATAAAGGGGGGCTCTCAAGGGGCCCATATTCATTCCCATAAGGTTCATGGCGGTCTTGACAGGTATGGGATTAACCTCAGTAAATAATGCCTTTATAAGAGGAAAGGCCCTTAGCTGAGTCTCCAAGCTCTTTTCCATGTTGCCCGACAAAAAGTCTGCTACCATGTTATGGACATCAGCAGGTATTATGTTGGCAGCTACAGATATTACACCCTTACCACCACAGGCTAACACTGGTACTATTATATCATCATTACCAGAATATATATCTATATAGTCTCCGCATAGGGCAGCCATCTCGACCACCTGTGCTAGGTTCCCACTAGCTTCTTTTATTGCCTGTATGTTTTCTATACTAGCTAGGTACTCAAGGTCTGCTGCTGATATGTTACAGCCAGTCCTACTAGGTACATTATATAGGATAACAGGTAGGCTAGTTTCAGAACATATTGCTTTATAGTGTTCATATAGTCCTCTCTTGTTGGTCTTATTATAATAGGGGTTTACTATCAAGAGTGCATCTACACCAAGAGATTCAGCCTCTACTGATGCCCTGATAACCTCCTTGGTGTTGTTTCCACCAGTACCTGCTATAAGAGGTATCCTGCCCTGTACTTTTTCTACCGTGTAGCTTATTAGGTCCCTTTTTTCCTCTTTAATCATAGTAGATGGTTCGCCTGTAGTCCCACATGCTAGTAGGGCATCTGTACCCTGGTCTATCTGAAACTCTATGCACTTGCCAAGTGAGTCAAAATTTATCCCGTTTTCAGTAAAAGGTGTAACCATAGCTGTACAGGAACCAGTAAATATACTCATTTATGCCACCTTCCTCATTTTTATTAAAGCCTAAGAATTATTCTTCTTTAATGTACCGCTTTCCCAGTAGCTTATTAGCTTTTGGGCTATTTGTACTGTATTTGTTGCAGCGCCCTTGCGGATGTTGTCAGCCACAACCCAAATGTTAATACCCCTATCAAGGCTATAGTCTTTGCGTATTCTACCAACGAAAACCTCATCCTTACCTTCGGCATCAATTGGCATAGGATATAAGTTTGATGAAGGATCATCAAGCACTTTGACCCCCTTAGCCTGAGCTAGGGTTTCTCTAATATCACTGAGCTTAAAATCCTTTTCAAACTCAATATTTATTGATTCACTATGACCGTGAAAGACAGGTACTCTAACAGTGGTAGCTGTTATCCTTAAGGTCTGGTCGCCTAAAATNTTTTTTGTTTCATCAATCATTTTAAGTTCTTCTTTTGTATATCCACTTTCATCAAATACATCTATATGGGGTATACAGTTTGCAAATATTGGATGGACAAATTTTTTAGGTTCTTCGCCCCTAATACCCCTTTCAAGGTCCTCGTAGCCACCCATTCCTGCACCTGAAACAGCCTGATAGGTTGAGTAAACAATTCTCAATATCTGGTACTTTTTATGGAGCGGATAAAGGGCAACAACGGCTTGAATAGTTGAGCAATTAGGATTGGCTATAATACCCTTGTGAGATAGGATAGCTTCTGGATTTACCTCTGGTACAACCAGGGGCACTTCCTTATCCATACGCCAGCTACTACTATTATCAATAACAACAATGCCCTTTTCTGCTGCAATAGGAGCGTATTTCTTGCTGATGGCTCCACCTGCTGAAAATATGGCTATATCAATCTCTTTGTTGTCAAAGGATTCTTCGGTTAGTTCTTCGATTGTATACTCCTTACCTAATAGGGTTAGCTTCTTTCCAGCAGACCGTGCCGATGCAAAGAAGTAGTAGTTTTTTACGGGTAGCTCTCTCTCGGCAAGCAGGTCTATAACCTTTTGCCCTACCATACCGGAAGCGCCAACCACTGCAAGATTGTATTTACTCATAGCTTTTCCTCCTATTTATCATACAGCCTATTTTATGCTATGATGAGTCACTTTGGAATGCTATAAACCTTGTGCCTTGTTACAATAAAAAAAACGGCTGTGGTCTACGCAGCCGCTCTCGTTTTCAATACAAAGTAATTTTTGTATGTTATCGAAAGCAGATAGCGCTCCATCAAAGCAATGTTGACGACAGTCCGTAAGCTATTAACTTACGGCCCAGGAAACTAGCCAGGGTCTAGCTTCCTTCGGCAAGTTTTCCTTTCATATGCCTTCATCAAAGTCCCTAATCCTCCAGCATACTAATGATAAAACCTGCTCCTCAATCTACTTATAACTTGCTCATATAATATCATTCCTAGCATCTAATGTCAAACCTAGAATGAAAAATAAGTCAATAATAATTTTAACTGGTAGAGAAGCTCTATTTNGATGCTTAACTTATTTACCTTAGTCCTATNATAATATTGAAAAGGGAAGAGAATCCTGTTACAATGGTTTTAATTTCGAAAATGGTAATGGAAGGAATGTTTTATATATGGGCGGATTTTTCAATAGGATGTATTATGGCAACCCTAACAAGCCTGACCTAAAAAAGGAACATTTAGAGGGGAGCCGGATAAAGCTGTTTTTCACTGTCCTACAGGTTCGAATTTGGCAGTTGATCCAGCTAAGTCTTTTATATTCAGTGTTTTGGATACCTGTGTTTTATATATACTTTATGCTGCTTGGAGCATTAGCAGATCAAAAGATAGAAGTTGTCGTAAATGAAGTCCTCCCAACCTTATTACTATTATTTATACCCTGCTTGACAATAACAGGCCCAGCCACAGCTGGAGTTGCCTATGTGCTTAGAAAATGGTCAAATGATGAACATGCTTGGGTATGGACTGACTTTAGGGATGCCATCAAGGCAAACTGGAAGCAGGGTCTAGCTATGATGTTCATAAATGGTGTTTTAGCATTTTTGTTTTATAATAATCTGAGATTCTACCAGGCTCTAGCAATTGAGAATGACAGTATCTTTTTCTTTATTTTACAATACTTGATACTGGTCCTTGGTCTGCTTTATGCTATGATGAACATATTTATATATCCCATGATAGTCACCTACAAGCTAAAGCTAAGCCAGATTATAAAAAATGCTTTTATTTTAACTATGGTAAAGCTTCCACGGACTATATTAATCTTTGCATTAGTAGCTGTAATACTTTTTCTTTGCCTATCCTATTTAGTAGGTGTAGTTGTTCTTATTGTAATTGGCTTTGCCTTTATAGGCCTAATAACAGCCTCATATTCCAATTGGATGTTTGACAAGTATATTAATAATAGGCAGGTAGAAGAACAAGCAGAAGGTTCAAAGGCAGAGTAAGGCATTCTATGAGGTGATTGCTTGTATAGAGATTTTGCTTATGTTTACGATGAGCTTATGAAGGATGTAGATTATGATGCCTGGGTGGATTTTATAGAAAAAGTTTTTCAGACCTACCAGGTAAGGCCTGAGAGGATAGTGGATTTAGCCTGCGGAACAGGTAATATTACAAGCCGTCTAGCAAGCCGAGGATATATGCTAACGGGCGTTGACATATCAAATGAGATGCTGGGCATAGCAAGGGAAAAAAGTAGAAAGCAAGGGCTTTTCCTTCAATATATAAACCAAGACATAAGGGAACTTCAGCTACATGGGCTCGTTGACGTGATTGTCTGCATGTGTGATGGAGTAAACTATATTCTAGATGATACTGACCTTAAACAGGTATTTGAAAGGGTATATCAATACCTAAGACCGGGGGGCTTGTTTTTATTTGATATAAGCTCACACTACAAACTAAGCGAAATTCTAGCTAACAATTTAATGGCTGAAACAGAAGGGGATGTAAATCTAGTCTGGTTCAACAATTTCGATGAAAAAACCAATATTTTGCAGATGGACCTGACCTTTTTTGTAAGACAAGGAGACCTCTTTAAAAGATTTTATGAAACTCACTTTCAAAGGGCCTACAAAAATAATGAAATAATAGCCCTCTTAAGGCAAGTGGGATTCAATATTGATAAGGTTTGTGCCGACTTTTCACTCGATCCTCCAAGCAAGGATTCGGAACGAATATTTTTTTGTTCAGTCAAATAAAGTTCAACTATGCAAATAATATTAGGAAAAATGCAAAATATAAATAAAAGTTTGTTTGACATTTATAAATTGGTGTGCTACACTTAGACCGTATTAATATTTAGGAGGATTGTTTACGTGGAAAGAGGAAAGGTCAAATGGTTCAACGCAACTAAAGGATTTGGATTTATTGAAAGAGAAGACGGTAGCGATATTTTCGTTCACTACTCTGCAATAAATACTGATGGCTTCAGAACACTATCTGAAGGCCAAGAAGTCAGCTTTGATGTAGTAGAAGGCGATAAAGGCCTACAAGCATCAAACGTTGAATTGGTTTAAATGTTTCGAATATAATATTTAAAGCCAGTGATTACCCCGGTGATTTCACCGGGGTATTTCAATAGATGGAGGTATATTTATGGATTATGTAGTAAGAGCAACAGCAGCAAAAGGACAAGTCAGGGCCTTTGCAGTAGATTTAACAGAAACAGTGAGAGAGGCAGCAAAGCTTCACGATCTATTTCCCCTTGCTTCGGCAGCACTAGGTAGAACAATGGTGGCTGCGGTTATGATAGCTGCTGATATGAAAAGTGCAGATAATTCTGTATCGATAATAATTAAAGGTGGAGGACCCCTTGGTAATATCATAGTAACTGCCAAGGCTAATGGGACAGTAAAGGGCTATGTAGATAACCCATATGTTGACCTACCCTTAAACAAGTATGGCAAGCTAGATGTTAGGGCTGGTGTTGGAATAGATGGTATGCTGACAGTTATAAAAGACTTGGGTCTTAAGGAACCTTATGCTGGGCAGATTGAGCTAGTTTCTGGTGAAATAGCCGAAGACCTTGCCCACTACTTTTGGTCTTCAGAACAGCAGCCTTCAGTAATTGCTTTAGGCGTTTTAGTAAACCCAGATTCTACGATAAGGGCTGCGGGTGGCTATATTGTTCAGCCTTTACCTGGTGCAGATGACCAAATAATAGACAAACTAGAAAAGGTGGTTGGACAGGCAGCGCCAATAACCACTATGATTGACCAGGGTATGAGGCCAGAAGATGTCCTTGACACCATCCTAGGAGACATGGATCTTAGATTAAATGACAGGCTAGACTATAAATTTCTATGTGATTGTAGCAGGGAAAGGCTTGAAGGCCTTGTGCTTAGCTTAGGCAAACAAGAGATAGAGGATATTATAAAAAAGGAAGGCAAGGCAGAGATGATTTGTCATTACTGCAGTAGCAAATATTTGTTTGGCAGGGATGACCTTAACAGGCTGCTTGACCTTGCAAAATAGGACAAAATCAAATAAAAATAAATTAAATATACCTATACCTTTAGCCACATAATACATTGTGATATAATATAGCTATACTAGATAGAATAGGAGGGGAGTATGGCTAGGGAATTATTAAACAATACTTTAAGAAAAGTATTACCCTTTGAACAAACAGGAGATTTCTTTTACCGAAAGGCTAGAAAAAGCCTAGAGACTAACAACTATATTAATGCGCTTAATTATTATAGAAAGGCCCTTGAAAAGGAGCCTGATAACATAGAATATTCATTGGATCTAGCAGAAGTTTACACAGAAATGAGCTACTACAATGAATCAAATAGAATATTGTTTTCTATCCTGCAAAAGGACTCGACAGCCATCGAATGTTATTTTGGCATAGGCTGTAACTTTTTAGGTCTGCATGACTATAAAAAGGCTGAGGAGTGTCTTGAGAGATATCTAAATTTTGATTCCTATGGCCTTTATTCAGACGAAGCAGCTGACCTGCTAGAGATACTACAAAACCAAGACTATTATTTTAATCAAGAAAAGGAGACAGACCCTGAAAGGGCACAGCTACTAGCTGACGCCAGTAGAGGGAAGAGCTGTCTTGACAAAGGCGAGTTTAAAAAGGCCATAAGAGTATTAGAAAAAGTACTAGAAGGGGATAAGGATTTAATATTTGCTAGAAACAACCTAGCTCTTGCCTACTATTGTGATGGGGATATTGACCGAGCAATCAATGCATGCAAGCAAATATTATCAAAATATCCTAACAATGTTCATGCTAACTGTAACTTAGCTATATTTTACAAGGATGCAGGCGATGATGAGGCTAGCAAGAAACATATAAGCAGGGTCTTGGCCTTATCAGTAGACGAGCCTGAGGACCTATATAAGATTGTAATTACCCTGTGCGAGCTTAAAGAGCATGAAAAGGCTAATAAATTGCTAGAAAAGCTTATCCAGTACAAGCCCTACGATACAAATATCCTGCACTATATGGCTGTATCCTTTTTTAACCTTAAATCTTACAAGAAGGCCTTGCAGTATTGGGACAAGATAGAAAAGATAAACCCAGGAAACACGATAAGTAACTACTATAGACGGTACACAAGGGGGATTTTAGATGGATCTAGGAGCCATACTGACCTGGCCTATCATTTTCAGGTCCCCTACGATGAGATCATCAGAAGGGTTAAAAAAATTAACGAAATATTAAAACTATCAGATGCCGACCTAATGGCTAGGTGGACAAGGAATAAGGGCCTATATGACCTACTGAGTTGGGGTCTTGATCTAGATGATACAATTATAAAGCATGCGATTTTAAATCTTGTAGCCTCCTTTGCCGATAAAAGAGCTGAGAATTTCATAAGAGACTTTTTAATGACCAGTAGTGGAGATAAAGACAATATCAGGCAAGCCTTGACCCTATTAAAAGGGATTGGGGGCAGTTGAGCCTTATATGGCTATGATAGATGGGGAAATCGTAGAAATCAAGGTATCCTTAGAGGAGAAATACATACTAGAGGATCCCTTATATGATAGTATCCCAAGACTAGCCATTAATGGTATGAGAGAAAGAAATCTGACCGATATAGAGGATGGGGTAAATGCAGTTTGGAACCATCTATTACACTATTGGCATGATGTTGGTATGCCCAGAATACAAAAGCTTGAGGGCTGGGCTGCTGCTATTGACCTTTATTATTGTGAAAATACAGGTGTAAGGGTTAGCAAAAAGGAATTGGCAGAATACTATAATATATCCTATTCAACACTTTACAAAAACTATAGATATATTCAAGAAGCTGTATTGGATTTAGTAGAGTTTGATGTACGAGAGTAATCTATACAAAAACAAAAGTTAACAAATTGAATATAAATCAGTATAGGTCTTTGAAATGCAAAATGGGGGGAGTTCTCTTTATGAAAAGCCTAGTAAAGGTGTTAGGCATTCAAGAAAGAAAGGTTGATGGTCTACTACTAGAAAGTGGTGAGACCCTAAAGCTACCACTTTGTATATTGCCTAAGGACATTAAACCAGGCGATGTACTCAGGCTTGAGGTAAACTTTGATCCCTATGAGACCATACTAGCCTTGCATGAATAGTTATATCAAAGCAAATCNTGCATAAGCCTAAGCCNTTAGCAATAGTATGTACAAGGAGCTTATTGTAGGGGGCAGCTTATGAAAAAAAGCAAGGTCTTTATATTAGATGGCGTAAAAATTGCCATGGCCTATATAGGCACAGTGATAGGGGCAGGCTTTGCAACAGGCCAAGAGATTCTACAGTTTTTCACCAAGCTTGGCTACAATTCTATCTATGCAATACTTGTTGCTACTTTATTGTTTATACTAGTGGGACTAAAGATACTTTTGCTAGGCAATAAACTATCTACTCCATCATATGGCAAGCTGGTTGATCGAATCTTTGGACCAGTATCACCGCTAGTAAATATATATCTAGCACTGACTTACTTATTGATTTGCGCTGCCATGTTTGCAGGAGCAGGGGCCCTACTAAAGGAGCTATTTGGTGTACCTTATATTATAGGTGCACTTTTTATTGCCCTTACTACTTTAATTGTATCCTTATCAGGTATAAGAGGGATACTAGCTGCTAATGGATTTATTGTACCCTTAATTGTAGCCTTTACTTTTATAATATTTATACGGGCTATGAATACTAAAGATACAAGTATAGTAGCTAACCAGCTCTCTTTAGGGGAGATATTCCCCTTGTTAAGGGCAGCCCTAAGCTATGCTTCATTTAATCTAATCCTGTCAATAGGTGTATTAGCACCTTTAGGCGCATCGGTTAGGGATACTAGATCACTATACATAGGCTCTATCTTAGGTGGGGGCATATTAGGACTACTGATGCTCTTTAGCAATATCTCTATGCTTTACTATGTTCCGGTTGTCTTTAATAGAGAGCTCCCGATAATAGCTATAATAGAGGGGCTAGGCAGGAGATTTATCCTCGCGTATGGGGCTATCATATGGCTAGAGATATTTTCTACAGCTATTGGCAACTTATTTTCAATAGATACAGTCATAAGGGATAAGCTAAAAACAAAGTCTAGCCTTCCTGCTATAGTACTATCGGGTCTTTCTCTTCTCTTATGTCTGTTTGGTTTTTCCAATATTGTTAAGTGGTTTTATCCAGCCCTNGGTGTTTTAGGCTTTGTGCTGGTGGGTATGATNTTTATATATTCCTAGTGATAGAGTTAAAATAATAGAAAGGCTGATACTAATGAAGAAAATTGTTCTAGCAGGCGGTTGTTTTTGGGGAGTAGAGGAGTACTTTTCGAGGCTTCCGGGCCTTGTGTCAACTAGGGTAGGTTATGCAAATGGCCATACTAAAAACCCATCCTACCAAGAGGTTTGCACTGGTACAACAGGTCATGTTGAGGCCTGCTTGCTAGAATTTGATGAGACAATAATTAGTCTAGAGGAGCTACTTGATAAGTTTTGGTCCATAATTGATCCTACTATTAAAAATAGGCAGGGAAATGATATAGGCAGTCAGTACCGAACAGGTATATACTATCTTGACAAAGGTGACTTAAGCCAGATACTAGAATCTAGAGATAAGCAACAAGCCCTTTACAATAAACCTATTGTCACAGAGATACAAGCCCTTGGGTCCTTTTATGAGGCAGAGGAATACCACCAGGCCTACCTTAAAAAGAACCCAAATGGCTATTGTCATATAGACTTATCTGGCATATAGGATTAACTCACTAATCTAGTATAGCTTAGTTGTATACTTGGTCTAGCTCTTGTGGACCCTCTTGCATGGGACCACCCTGCCTTTGCTCCTTTGAAATCTGGTTAACCCCTAGGAATATATACAAAATGGCTAGGCCCCAGTATATTAAGGTTTGTAGGATACCTAAAGGCTTTCCTGCTAGGGCATCTACTATGTGCACCAGCATAGGTAGGGTAGAAGCATATATTGCAACATTCCAATTGTTCCTAAAGCTAAGCCTTACAACATTAAAAATAGCAGCCGCTATCATAGCTACTAGTGTTAGTAGCAAAATCCCAAGTTGCTTTATTCCAAGTCTAATAAAAAACCATATGAATAAAAAGAGCCAAGCAAATATCTTAATCTTTGGAAGTAAGTTAACTAGATGTTCTTTGTTAAACTCCATCGGGAGGCTAGAAAAGCTAAGCCTATCTCCCCTTCCATAGCTATAGGAGATCATCTCTTCTTCAGTTATTATAAAGCCATTTATAATATTATGCTGGCTTGCTAGATCGTCAGCATTCTTACTGGTATCGATGATAAACTTAAAGCCTAGATCATCATCTCCACGTATGTAAGGCATTTCCCCGTAAAATTTAAAGCTGCCATTTGATAATTCGAAATCAGGGACATCTTCTGTTATTTGGTCTCTTGTTATCTGTATAAAGTAGTTAACTTCAGTCACAACCCTGTAGGTGAAAACTAGATATGACACAAGAAAAATAAGTAAAAGGTAAAGAAAGCTTTTGCCAGGCTTTAGCCTAGATAGTTGGCCATAGGACTTTAAATTTCCAATACTATTNGTAAATCTTTTAATTAAACTCATTTCTACCTCCTAAATAGCTGATAATAATTATATTATATATTTGATATGAGTATAAAACAATACTAGTATTTACTTAAATTTGGATATAAGGCTTTTAATTAGTAGGTCCTTATCGTTCATTTTAGGGTTCTTTAGTACTAGTTCATGAGCCAAATCTAGGGCTAAGCCTACAAGTTCAGGNCTATCTGACCCTATACCAGCAGCCAAAACATCCTTTCCTGATATGGCTAGATCTTTTAAATCTATGGGATCATTATCCTCGACCACCCTTATCATAAGACCATATAGTTTCTCGTACCTTGCTCTTGTATTCTTATTTTTATTTACATAGGCCTCATGCATATACCAGGACAGGAGTTGTTTGGTTGTCTGTCTACCAGTAAAGACCAAGAGCCTTCTCATGGCATAGGGGCTTTCATCCATATCTTTAAGGATTAAATAGCCTCCTACAAGCCTTTTAACCTGAGAGATTAGGGCCTTTGGATACCGCAAGCTAGCCAGCTTTTCTACCATATCAGTAGCATCATCCATAAATAAGTAGTAGATAAGGGCTGCTAGCCTTAGGGGCAATTCTGCCTTTGAGAGCCTTATTATTTCCAGACTAGCTCTTGATAGGCCCCTATTTGTCTTGAAAGGGAGGATTATATCAATAAGCTTAGTTTCCTGAGCTAGCCTAAGGCCTAGGTCTGGCCTAGGAGACAGTAATAGTTTTGTAAACTCATCATTTATTCTTTCTTTGGATATCAAGGACAGCAGCTGNTATGATTCAAGTATCGCCTTATAAGTGTTAGCTTCTAGCCTAAAGCTTAGCTGAGAGGCAAAGCGCAGAGCTCTTAGTATTCTAAGGGGATCTTCCTCAAAGCGATGTCTTGCATTAGCAACAGACCGAATGATTCCAGCCTCTAGATCAGCCCTACCCCTAAAGGGGTCAACTAGGTCTGTGCTTGTTAGGGGATTGTAGGCCATGGCGTTAATAGTAAAGTCTCTTCTTGCTAGGTCACTGACTATATCATCGATAAAATAAACCTTGTCAGGATGTCTCTTGTCACTATAGGCACCCTCGCTTCTCATGGTTGTTATCTCTATTGGTATACTATCGATAATAACCCCAATAGTACCAAAGCTTTTGCCTAGCTTGTAAGATCTATGGTCACTAAACAGGGCCTCTATCCTAGATGGGCTAAGAGAGCTACTGATATCATAGTCGGGTATGTCTCTTTTAAGTATTAGGTCCCTAACTGCTCCACCAACAAGATAGGCTTTTCCGCCATCATCCATTATCTTCTTTAGTGCGTATATGATTTGTTTGGGCAAGTCCATCTTATATCACCTGGCCTATCTATTTTAGAGTAAATTGCCTGCTTGCTGGTGGTGGTTTCCCATAAAGCTAAGANTGTATTTATGCTAAATAAGTTATTCAATNCTTTAACTTTTAACAGTAGTCTCTTGCTATAGGAGCTTAAATCTATAATACCACTATAGCTATCATGATAGGTAGACTAAAAATAAGGATTTTCTAGACAGGACCAGTGCTTTTTTAGTTAGGCTAGNAATGGATAATTCTCTTATACTAATTTCCCTATAGTAATTGGCTACCTTTAGTGTTATGATACAAAATAAGGGAGAACAAATGAGGGGTGAGGCAATGGCTACTATTAGATCCAAAAAGAAGCTTTTAATAAGCCTTATATTTTTTATTGTCTTTTCTATCAGTTTCCTAGCACCATATAAACTAAAAAATAGGTCTGACTATATTGTAAGCAGCTACAATACAAATATAGTCCTTAATAGTGATGGTTCAGCCTACTTTGAAGACCAAGTCAGCTATAGGATAGTAAAGGCAGGCCAGCCCCTTGAAAAGCAAATGCACTTAAAGGATGCTTCTAGTATAGAAGACCTAGAGGTTATAAGGCTAATAGCTAGGGGAGAGGAGGCAGAAAAAGAAGTTGCCCTAAAGCCTACTGATGAGGATTTAAAAGCAGATACAGAGTATTATGAATACATAGAAATAGATAAAGATGAGAACCTTTATNCTATTAGACTTTCTCCGGATACAAAGCGTGGGGACAAGCTAACCTACATATATAGGTATAGGCTTGAGGACTTTGTATTCCTATACAAGGATACAGCGGCCCTTTATTGCAAGTTTATAGGCAGTGACGATCCTATTGACTACCACAAGATAAGGGTCTCTATCAAGTTTCCCCAGTCTAATACTTATTCTGTTGAAGGCTATATAGGGGGAAGCTTATACAAGGAAAAGGGAATAGATGATAGGGGTAATTTCATTTTTGAGGTAAAAAGGGTAGGGGCAAGATACTCATTATTTTTAGATTTACTTATGCCCCTTGATAACTTTCCCCAGGGTCGCAAGTTAATAGACAACTTAAGTAGGGCAGAGCTATTAGATGNGATGAAGAGTTCAGAATTTATGGCAGATAGGAGCCATAGTAGGTATAGAGACTGGCTGAGATTTTCAATAATAGGTGCAATATTTTTAAGCTTTTTTATGACAACTATACTTTTTTGGGTATATAAGGCTATAAACAAGCTAAAGAAAAGGGAAGATAGATCAAAATAAAAAAGCTAGAAAAGGAGATCTTGGCCTATGAACCCATCATTTAGTTATTTAAGTTAAAAATTAAACAAAAAGCAGTGGGAGGGGCAGGTTAATCATTTCTAGCGCCACAGCCACTGCTTTATTTATTATTGCCTCCATTTAAGGTATCTTTTCTCCAGCCATACAACAGCTTGGTACATTAGGGCAGCTGCAATTGCTAGAATAAAGACGCTAGACATAACTAGGTCTAGCTTAAAGACCTGACCACCATATACAGCCAGATAGCCTAGGCCTGCCCTAGATACTAAAAACTCTCCAGTGATAACACCAACCCAGGACATGCCCACATTAATCTTTAGGACTGAAATTATAGTAGGAATACTAGCAGGTAAAACTACCTTCCTTAAAACCTGTAGTTTTGTTGCGCCAAAGGTCTTAAGTAGTTTGATCCTATCTGGGCTGACCTCCCTAAAACCATTTAGGACACCAATTATAGTTACGATAATCGATATGAGTAGGGCCATTACGACAATAGAAGCTGGCCCTGCCCCAACCCATACAATGATAATAGGTCCAAGGGCTACCTTTGGTAGTGAGTTTAGTACAACTATATAGGGGTCAACAACCTTAGCCAAAAAGTCTGACCACCAGAGGATAACAGCTATTGCGGTTCCTAGCAGGGTTCCAGTAGTAAAGCCTACTATAGTCTCTATCATTGTGACAGATATATGCTTAAATAGTACCCCTTCATTGGCTAGATCAATTATAGTCTTTACTATTCTAGAAGGTTGGCTACTTATAAAGGGGTCAATCAAGCCTAGCCTGGCTGCAAGCTCCCAGAACAAAAAAAGTAAAACTAAAAGCGTAACCTGGGTGATAGTGATGGAGGTCTTATACCTTTTAACCCTTTTTACATAGGCCAGATGTTCCTTAGAGGGTGTTTTATTACTAACTGACATGGACATCCAGCTCCTCCCATATTGTATTGAAATACTCTCTAAACTCTGGAGCCTTTCTTAGGCTTACGGGGTTTCTATCCTGACCACTTAGCTTTATACTATGGCTACTTTTTATTAGGCCAGGACGCTGACTAAGGACCAATACCCTATTGCTCATGGATATGGCCTCTGATATATCATGTGTAACCAAGAGAGCAGTCTTGTTCTCTCTTCTGATTATTTCAGCCACCTCATCAGAGAGGGCTAATCTAGTTTGGTAATCTAGGGCTGAAAAGGGCTCATCTAGCAAAAGTATTTTAGGGTCAATTGCCAAGGTTCTAATTAGTGCCACTCTTTGCCTCATACCACCTGATAGCTGCCGGGGATAATGCTTTTTAAATTCTGAAAGACCATAGGTATCAAGTAGCTTATTAACCTTTTCCCTGTTTTCATCGTTATCCTTGCCCAGGACCTCAAGGCCTAACATTACATTTTGAAAGATATTGCGCCACTCAAAAAGATAATCCTGTTGAAGCATATAGCCCACCATAGGGGAGGGCCCTTCAACCTCTTTACCTTGGACCAGAACCTTACCAGAGCAAGGCTTTATAAGACCTGATATCAATGAAAGTATAGTGGTTTTACCACAACCGGAGGGGCCTACTATTCCTATAAACTCTCCTTCCTTTACATCAAGATTGATATTTTTAAGGGCGGGTGTTTCCCCTTCTAGAGTCTGATAATTCATGCATACATCGACCAGCGAGACAATGTTATCATCTATCATATATGGCAGTCCTCCTTTGATAGTTACTTACTACTTTATTGTATTCCCCATATAGGATTTTGTTCAGTTTTAGCTATGGTTAAGGTTATTCAAATATATATAGTACAAGTTTATTTAGTCAAAGTAAGCTGCAAAATAAAGAAAAGCACAGGTGTTAACCTGTGCTTTTATGCTAGTTTGATAAATATTACCCTTTTTTAAAGGATCCTATGTTTAAGTATTAATTGCGCCTATACCTTTATGCTTGTACTTGTTTCTTATCTTTTGCTTTAAGTAGTTTGGCAGCAAGCTGTATTAATAGTGCCAAAAGGAAGCCTGCTATAGCAGATATAAAAAAGTACATAACACCCATCCTGTCAAACAAATCTTCGGTTCCATTTACAAACTTTATAAACATTAGTATAAAGCCAATAGCTAGACTAGACAGGTAAAGGTAGAAGGATAGCTTTTGTCTAAAGCAAAAAAACAATACGGATGCAAGACTAGTTAAAAGGGCAGCTATTAAATATGACCTTATATTAGGACCACTTATATTTATTTTTAAAAATATCTTTATACCAAAGTAAAACAGGGTAAAGACAATAGCAAAGGTGCTTATTCCCACTAGGATTATCTTATTTCTCTTTGACTTATTCATTAAGTAAACTCCTTGTATATTATATTAGTTGTGTCATTGCTACTATTATAGCAAATGCACAGACAGCTTGTAACACCTTTTTATAATAAGCTTTTGGAGTTGACATAGCTACAATAGTTAGGCATTATGATAAGGGTATAGTATTATGGCTAATAAATAATATAAAACGAGCTAAATAA
>JGI24712J26585_10000472_pt1 | contig 34568 bp, 25 predicted proteins | sample BioPla3DNA2_FD_26585 | JGI IMG/M metagenome (IMG submission 26585)
GGTCTTGTCGACCCGGAACTTTCGATAATGGCGGTTATCGGTTCTGCTTTAGCGTTTATTTTCAAGCCTCTCGGCTTCGGTACCTGGCAGGCTGTCGCTTCGTCGATCTCCGGATTTGTGGCGAAAGAAGCCATAGTTTCGACTATGGGCGTGCTGGCGGGACTTGGCGAGATCGCAGAATACGACCCCTCGATGCACGCGCAGTTCGCAGCATTTTTCCCGACCGGAATAGCCGCGGTTTCTTTCCTGCTCTTTAATATGTTTGACTCTCCTTGCCTTGCCGCAATATCAACAATGGCGAAAGAGATAGGCAGCCGGAAATTCTTCTGGTTCGCAATACTCTTCCAGAACTTGTTTGCATACGCCGTATCTCTTATCGTATATCAGATAGGCGGACTGATAACAGGCGCGGTAGCTTTCAATCCGGGTACCGTCGCGGCATTTATTCTCGTCGCGCTGTTGCTCTTCCTGCTTTTCAGACCGGCAAAAAAGAAATCGGGAGATTATAAGTCGGCGCCGGCTGCTGCTTAAACGCTGATTAGCTACTGAAATCGAGGTCATAAAAAATGATTGAATGGCTATCTTCAAATATTCCAAATATTCTTATTGTAGCCGCGGTCATCTCCGCTTGCGCCGCCGTTATAGTTCATGAGATAAAAATGAAGCGTAAAGCAGAAAAGTCGGGCGGCAGCTATTGTCCCGGCTGTCCGGGCAACTGCTCCGGCTGTAATGTTCACCACAGAGTCGAAAGAGAAGAAAAATGACCGCAGCAGCGGTAACGGTGATAATATTGGCAGTTATCGTTTCTGCGTTGATTAAAAGTTACATTCTCGGAAAATTTGACATATAAACACAGCGTCCGCAGCCCTTAAAAGCTGCGGACGCTGTGTTTATTATCGTTTTATAAAATATATCCCGCCGTTTTCATCGAGCCTGATTATCGCAAGAGAGCGAAGTTTGATACCAAGTTCAATTAATCGTTTTCCGCCCGGCTGAAAAGCCTTTTCGATGCAGATGCCGACCCCGGCGCATTCGGCTCCTGCTTGTTTTATAATTTCACAGAGACCGACGACAGCGTTTCCCGCCGCCAAAAAGTCGTCGAGTATAAGACAGCGATCGCCGGGAGAAAGATACTTTTTTGAAACTCTTATAATGTTTTCGTTTTGATGTGTATAGCTTTCAACTTTCGCGTGATAAACATCAGCGCCGAGATTCAGCGTCTGAGATTTCTTTGCGAAGACAACCGGAGGAAATTCGCCGTCATCTGTTTTAAAATATTGAGCAGCGATGCAAGCGATTCCGATGCCGGAGGCTTCGACCGTCAGAATCTTGTTTATCCGTTCATCGGCAAAAAGCCGTCCGAATTCCGCCCCGATCTCATTCAGCAAACCTATATCCATCTTATGATTAAGAAATCCGTCGACTTTGATAATGCCGCCCGGCTCAACTGTGCCTTCCTCTAAAATTCTCTTTTCAAGAAAATTCATATAGTCTTTTTTCCTCCGGTGAATTATAATCTTTCGCTGAAACCGCATATCGAAGCTACGGCGTTCGCCGTGCGGCTGATGTATTCTCTTACTTTACGGCTGAATATCTCAGGCGCGGTTTTTCCTTCGCTCAAAGCAAGGCTTTCCGCCGCTGCCGCAAGTTCTTTCATCCGCCCGAGCGCCGCCGCATATGGGAATTTTGCCGTCGCGTCTTCAAGTGAGGCTTCGTCCTGCCGCGCATAATCGGTTATATATCTCCCGAGCGCCCCGCATCGGAGAAGGGAATCAAGCCCGCTTTCGGTTAAAGTCACAAGCTCAAAGCTCATTGCGCGGCGGAATATTTGATAAACAGCGCATATTTCAAGCCAGATGACGGCATAGATAACAACAGTTATATCCTGATTGGTAAGGGAGAATATGATCATCGCAACCGCCGGCAGAAGCGCTGCGGCAATAAATGATATTATAGAGGCTTTGCTGTTTTTTTGCAAATAAGAATGTCTCTCGGTCAGCCCCGCGCTGTCAAAATCCTTGTCACAGCGGCTGAAAAAATCATTAAGCGTATCACGAGCGTAATCTCGCCGGTTTTTGAGAAGAGCTTTTAGCTCACCGTTTTCACTTTCGTCTATTAAACGGCAGATAGGCAAAAGCCGCTTCGGCGCCTTATCGGTATCGGTCACTTTTGCGCCGTCTTCGGTTATCGTTATTGCGCCGGAAGATATAAGCTCCGCAATGGCGCAGCCGATAAGCCGCTTGCGGGAGGAGACAAATCCGAGACTTCGTTTGTCCCCCGAAATCTCGCCATATTCGGGGAATCGGCAGACAAGCTGCGCAGCTTTGAAGCTGTCGATACCACTACCAGCGGTTTTTGAATACATCGGCGGTTTCGCGGGCTTTTTAATATGTCTTCCGATCCTATAAGGTTTGATAACGGCGTTTTTGACAAGCCTTGAAAGTAAGGGAGAAAACAGAAGCAGTACTGACACCGCGATAAGAGGGGTCAGTAGAGGGAAAACGGCATTTTTGGCTTTACTGTCAGCAGAATAGACGTATTTTGCTTCCTCGGCTTTGATTTTCTCTGAAAAATCGCCGGGGACAACCTTACCGCCGATAAAAAGGGAAGCGGGGGTTAATATTCTCGGTTTTATACTGTCTTTTATAGAGATATTCTCAGCGTTTATTGCTATCTCCGAGCCGCTGAATTTAACAGCTTTTGTGCCGGAAGGACCGTGCGGCCAGACGATTATCTCATCACTTTTTGCGCCCGAGGGAAGAAAGATATTTACAGAAACCGATTTAAAACCGCAGCATTCGTTTGCGATCGCCGATAAATTGATTTCCGCGCAATCGGAATGAATTTCCGCGATTTCATCAACCCGATATTCGATGATAACGGAACCGCTCTCGTCCTGCTTTGACATGCATACATCGACAAAGAGATAACCGCCGTCGGCAAAAACCGAAGCCGTACCTGGACTTTTTTCGGATTCATCAACATTTATCGGGCATTCCTGCGAATCAAGAAATACGGAAATGTTTTTCGGCTCATATTTTGATAAATCGTAAAATCTCCCGATACGAGTACATTCATCCCCGCCGAAGAGATAGTTTCTGTTTTCTCGAATTCCGGCGCTGCCGTCGGATTCCACGACAACGGTTATTTCGGCGCTGATGCCTTCAATCTCAACATCGGCATATAACGGAAAGGCAGCCGAGACAAAAATGCCTATTAAAACTGATAATATTACAGTTGCGATAAAAATATTTTTATGAGACATTACAAAACGGTAATTCCTTTGTATTTTCGGAAAAAAGCCGTGAAAAGGGAATTGTTTTAAAATGAAGGGGTGAAACTTACTTGACAATTATACAAAATTATGCTATTATTTCTATTATAAAAGCGTGGATTCTGCGCCTTCGTCGCTTCTCTTCAGCAGAATCCCTTTGGCAGAGAGCATCGAATAGATGCTTGATACGGGAACTATTCGTACCCCGTCGATTTCAGCCAACTTTTTCACATTTCTTGACGGCAATACTATCGTGCGAAAACCTAACTTTACAGCTTCGTTCACCCTTGGAGTTATATTCGAAACCGCGCGGCATTCGCCGGAAAGACCGATTTCGCCGATGCAGACAAGATCCTCCGGGACAATAAGATCCCGGTAAGAAGATATCAGAGCCAGAGCCATTCCGAGGTCTATTGCCGTTTCGTCTATCCTCAGCCCGCCTACGACGTTCATATAAACATCGGTAGTGCTGAATTTTAACCCGAGCCGTTTTTCGAGTACCGCTAATATAAGGCAGAGGCGGTTGTAGTCAACTCCGTTAGCCGTCCGGCGCGGGGAGGGAAAGGTGGTCGGCGCTGCCAAAGCCTGAATCTCCGCAAGCAGCGGACGGGTGCCTTCCATTATGCTGACCGCGCAGTTTCCCGAAGCGCCTTTAGGTCTGTCCGCCATAAGCATTTCAGAAGGGTTCGGTATCTCGCAAAGTCCCCTTTCCTCCATTTCGAAGACGCCTATTTCGGATACTGATCCGAAGCGGTTCTTCTGCGCTCTTATAATTCTATATGACGACTGACGGTCTCCCTCGAAGTAAAGCACACAGTCGACCATATGTTCAAGAACCTTTGGTCCCGCGATACCGCCCTCTTTATTTACATGTCCTACGATGATTACCGAAATATCGTTGGATTTTGCGGTTTCGATAAGCAGCATAGCAGTTTCGCGCACCTGTGTTACAGAGCCCGGCGCCGATGATACGCTTTCTGAGTAAACAGCCTGAATCGAGTCGACGATAATGATATCAGGTTTTATCCGGTCTGCTTCCGAAATAATACCGTCGATATCGCATTCGGTAAGGACATACATATCGACATCGCTAAGCCCGAGACGCTGTGCCCGGAGTTTAAGCTGGCTTCGCGATTCCTCGCCGGATACATAAAGTATGCGTTTTCCGCCGTTGCCGAGGCTGCCGCAGATCTGAGTCAGCAGGGTTGATTTTCCGATTCCCGGCTCTCCCGCAAGCAGAACAACGGAACCTGTCACCAGTCCTCCGCCGAGAACGCGGTCAAGCTCGCCCATCCCGGTGGAAGTTCTCATATATTCGGGAATGGTAAGCTCGCTGTATCGCAGCGCCTGTCTTTCGGCAGGCAAGGTTTTAGATGGTCTCCTCAAAACAGAGGGACCGGCTTTTGAAGCCGGTTCGACTATTTCGCCTTCCTCATCGAAGCTGTTCCATGATCCGCAGGAGGGACACCTGCCCAGCCATTTTGACGACTGATGACCGCATTCCTCGCAGAGATATATCTTTTTGCTTCCTTTCATTGACTTTCCTCAGTTCCCCTTCAATCTTTCAGATTGTTTCCCCAGGCTTTCTCGGTTTTTTCTGCTTTCTTGCCTCTGTATTGAGGGAAAATTCTCTTTCCGGTGGTACCGATCAGATAACCGGTTCCGCATACCAGTACCGCAGGCAGAGCGGCTGCAAGCTTAATCAGCGGGTTGTCGGGTGATATAGTGACTATTATACCGTTATACATACCGTTGAGAAATCCGAATATAGCCGAGCTTACCTGATATAGATTTAGCGCCCATTCCGGAGTTTCAGCTACGAATTTTTCGTAAGCTCTTGTGTTAGCCTCGTTCTGACTTTCGGTATTTGACACCGTTTCGTCGCCAAGTTCCTCGTCAGCCGTTGGAACTACTTCGCCTTGTATGTCGTCGTCCGATGTTGTTTTGACAATAAATTCTCCGGCGGAAAGCTGAGTAGGGGTGATTTCTCCCGAAGCGAGTTTGGGTATATTCATAAAAGATATCACGATAAGAACAGCGAGCAGAATATTGGGGATATTTGCTATAAGGCTCATTGCAAAACCCTTCCAGGGCTGCGGCTTTACATTTCTGTGTTCGACACGTATTTTGTCCTTCGCGCCTGCTTCCCATACCATCGAGTATAACAGATACAAATAGAAGAGAATCGCGAAGACGCTTGCGGCAAGAAGCAGGGATTTTGAAGAGGCAGTCGCCATCGCAAGCATGAGTCCGAAAACAGTCATACCGATTTGTATCAAAAACATTTTAAAGATGCCGTAGCCGTTTTCTTTAAGGAATTTCAGCATAATTTATTTTACCTTTATATTAATTTATAGAAAATAGAAACCGCGCGGTTTTGCCGCAAATGTATATTACAATTTATTATAACATATAAATCAAGAAATATAACCGCTTATTTTTGAACGATAGGAAATTGTTTTTTTAAAAATAGAAAAACTTTTGATGTCAAAATCGGTTATTTTTGCAAAGGCAGGTATAAAATGGAAATGCTTCCTGATTTTTTGAAAGAATACAGAGGACACCTTCTTGTAATAAAAGCCGACTCGGAACTTACGGTTGAACAATATCTGATAGACATCACTCTTTTCCTTAAATGGCTGACGATATCAAGAGCCGGAAAAAAACCGACTGACGAGCTCTTCTCCCAAACCGACATCAGCGGACTTGATATCGATATTATAGCTTCGGTCACAAGAGCGGATATCCTTGAATTTCTTGTATACGCCGCCAACGACCGTAAAAACGGCTCAAAAGCGCGGGCAAGGAAGCTGTCTTCGTTAAAGTCACTTTTCAAATATCTGACTGTTACAACAAGACAGTTGAAAAGCAACCCGGCGGCGAATATCGAAACTCCCAAAGTAAGACCGGCGCTGCCTAAATATCTTGAACTCGACGAATGCATAATACTGCTCGAAACGGTAAAAAACGATACCTCTTCAGCAACCAGAGAGCGGGATTACGCGATTATAACGCTCTTCTTAAACTGTGGGATGCGTCTTTCGGAGCTCTGCGGCATAAATCTCAGCGATACCGACCCGGAGCTGAAATCACTGCGGGTAATGGGCAAAGGCTCAAAACAGCGCGTAATATATCTTAACGATGCCTGCCGCAGCGCGCTTCGAGCCTGGCTTGAAGTCAGGGCAAAGAATAAGCAGATAAAAGCGGACAGCCGTGATGCGATGTTTATAAGCTCTCGTCACTCAAGGATATCGAATAAAACGGTTCAGTGGATGGTTAAGCGGTATCTCGAGCGCGCAGGACTCGGCAATCGTAATTTTTCGGTGCATAAGCTGAGACACACCGCTGCAACTCTGATGTACAGAGAGGGCGGGGTTGATGTTCGCGTGCTAAAAGATATATTGGGACATGAACAGCTTAACACCACTCAAATTTACACTCATGTTTCAAATGAACAAATGGAGAAGGCGATGGCGTCAAACCCGCTCTCCGATATAAAAGCCCCAAAATCCGGCTCCCTGAAAGTCCCCGGCGGATCCGAAGCAGACGCAAGTAAGGAGAATATCTGAAAAGATGAACGGCAGCGGGAATAAAAACAGAAAAAACGATAATAACGGAAAAAACAATTCAAATAATCCGCGCCCACGGGGTACCGCTCCCGGACGCGGTCAGAAGCCGGCAATAAACGCCTTCCTCCCCGACGAAACGCCGAAGGGAAAGCCGAAGAAAAGAGGTTTATCGGGAGGAGCTTTTCTGGCTTTGGTACTAATAGTTTGCGTGGCAATAGGCGCCGTTAGTGTCGGAGTATATGCAGTTTTACACGGAGCGGGAGAAGAAACTGATATCTTTAATACCGGCACTGCGCTTATAACCGGAGTCGGGGAGCTGCCTTCAGTCCCGCCGATTCAAAAGATTCCCGCGGTTATTTTAGGCGATGAGACCGAATGTCAAAACGCGCTTTTGGTAAATGTAACAACCGGGGCAGTCATCGCAGAGAAAAATCCCGACGAGATTGTTTATCCCGCTTCGCTTACCAAGATTATGACGGCTTTGGTAGCAATCGAAAATATTCCGGATCTCGAGTCAAAGGTTGTGATTGACCGAGATATGGTAGCTTATATTAAAGCTAACAACGCTTCGACAGCCGGCTTATACGCAGGTGAAGCTGTGTCTGCTCTCGATCTGCTTTATTGCCTTATGTTGCCGTCCGGAGCCGACGCGTCGCTGGGACTCGCAAAGCTTGCGGCCGACTCGGAAAAAGATTTTGTCAAACTTATGAATAATACCGCGGTAAGATTGGGTATGGAAAACACTCATTTCACCAACTGCACCGGTCTTAATGATATTAACCATTATTCGACAGCCTCCGACCTTTACAAACTGATATACTATGTGTTGAAAAACCAGACGATATATGATCTTTTTACTACCCTTACCTATAATACTTCGCCGACCAATTTTCATCCCGACGGGGTTTATGTGGTATCGACGATAAAGCGGAATTTTGATAAGGAAGGTCTTGATTTGGGTTATGTCCTCGGAGGAAAAACGGGATATACGGTACCGGCAAAACAATGTATGGCGACGCTTGCAAAAAAAGACGGTGAATATTATGTGCTTATAGTGCTCGGCTGCGGAGACGGTACTGCGCGGCGCGCTTCGCACGCGCTGGTGACTCACGATTTGTGGTCGAGATTTCTGGGCACACCCGGACCTGAATCAAATTCGGTAACAATCGGCTGAATTTAATATTTTACCGGTTGAAATAAGAGCCGGTAAATGATAGAATATATACGTTTAAAATAAATCTGAAAGTGGTGGATGATTTGACGCTTGACAAGCTGTCGGCCGGTTCGGTCGGAGTTATAACCGCAGTCGGAGGGGAAGGGGCTTTGCGCTGCCGTCTGCTTGATATGGGGCTGATTCCCCGTACAAAGGTAAAGGTAGTCAAAACCGCGCCTATGGGAGACCCTGTTGAGATAAGGCTGCGGGACTATGCGCTTACCATCCGTCTTGCCGATGCGGCGTTAATAAAAGTCAGACCTCTGAATGGAGATGGAGAAGAGAAGGAACCTGTCGGAGGTGCAGCAACATGACATTTGCGTTAGTCGGCAATCAGAACAGCGGAAAAACCACTCTCTTCAACCAGCTGACCGGCGCAAATCAGCATGTCGGCAATTTCCCCGGCGTCACCGTAGAATCGAAATCCGGTTTTGTTAGAGGATATAAAGATGTCGAGGTTGTCGACCTGCCGGGTATATATTCTATCCGCGCATATTCAAGTGAAGAAACAGTAACGCGGGATTTTATTCTGAATAACAAACCGGACGGGATAATCAACATCGTCGACGCAACAAATATCGAACGAAACCTTTATCTGACCCTGCAGCTTATTGAACTTCGAATCCCTATGGTACTGGCGCTGAATATGATGGACGAGGTGCGCTCCAACGGCGGTACCATTGACATCGAAATGATGAGCGAGCGGCTCGGTATACCGGTTGTGCCGATTTCTGCCGCAAAAAATGAGGGCATAGACGAGCTGATAAGGGTAGCATACGAGACCGCAAGTAAACGAGAACTGCCGAAGATATACGACTTTTGCTCCCCCGGTCCGATACACCGCTGTATTCACGCAATCTGCCATGTGATCGAGGATCACGCGCAAGACGCCGACCTTCCGTTGCGTTTTGCCACATCAAAGCTTATAGAAGGCGATGATGATAAAATTATCAGCCGTCTCAATCTTGACAAAAACGAGCTTGAGCTTATCGATCACTCGATAGTCGAGATGGAAAAAGAACATGGACTCGACTGCAACGCCGCTCTGGCTGATATGAGATATTCCTTTATAGAATCAGTTTGCGACGGAGCGGTGGTAAAAGCGCGTGAAAGCAAAGAACACCTCCGTTCCGCTAAAATAGACCTTGTTTTGACAAATAAATATGCCGCTATACCAATTTTCTTCGGAGTAATGCTGCTGATATTCTACCTGACTTTCAACGTAATCGGCAAGTTCCTTCAAGACCTTCTGCAAAGCGGCATAGACTCGCTCTCCTCCGTTACCGAAACCGCGCTTACATCGTTCGGAACAAACGAGATAGCGAAATCCCTTGTGATTGACGGTCTTTTTGCAGGCGTCGGATCGGTTCTTTCATTTTTGCCTATTATTGTCGTACTGTTTTTCTTTTTGTCAATTCTTGAAGATACCGGATATATGGCGCGAATCGCCTTTGTAATGGATAAGTCGCTGCGAAAAATCGGTCTTTCCGGCCGCTCGATTGTCCCGATGCTTATCGGCTTCGGCTGTACCGTTCCCGCGGTGATGGCGACGAGGACGCTTTCATCCGAGCGCGACCGTAAAATGACAATACTTTTGACGCCGTATATGTCATGTTCGGCAAAAATACCGATATACGCCGTTTTCAGCGCTGCGCTTTTCCCGAAATACGCGGCGCTGGTGATGATAGGACTTTATATATTCGGAATCCTTGTCGGGATTCTCATCGCCCTGTTGATGAATCATTCGATGTATCGGGGAAATCCGATACCGTTTGTAATGGAATTGCCGAATTACCGCTTTCCTTCGCCTAAAACCGTCGCAATGCTGCTTTGGGATAAAGCCAAGGATTTCATTACCAAGGCGTTTACAATAATATTCTTTGCCACGCTTGCAATCTGGTTTTTTTCTACCTTCGACATTCGTCTTAACCCCGTGGAATCTCAATCTTCTTCGATTCTTGCTTCGATAGGCGCTTTTATAGCACCGATTTTCGCTCCTTTAGGTTTCGGAAGCTGGCAGGTCTCCACTTCGCTTATAACCGGATTCATCGCTAAAGAATCTGTTATATCCACCTTAGGTATCCTTACATCGGCGCCGGGAGGGGTGGTAAATGCAATCTCACAGATGTTTACACCGCGTTCCGGACTCAGCTTCCTTATTTTCACTCTGCTCTACACTCCCTGTGTTGCGGCAGTCTCTGCCATCTGTCGCGAGCTTCACTCAAAGCTTAAGGGGATAGGCGTCGTTGTCTTTCAGTGCGTCACGGCATGGATTTTTGCCTTTATCGTCTATCAAATAGCCGGCTTATTTATGGTATAAACTCATGTCATGTACGGACATAATCCTGATTTTGCTGCTTTGCGCATGGTGCGTTGTCGCCGTTGTGATAATGGTTAAACGTCATAAAAAAGGCAAACATTTTACCTGCGGCGGCGATTGCGGCAGCTGCCCGATGAAAAACAGAGAGGACTGCGATATTCAAACACCAAAAGACAGCAGCGATTAACGGGTGAAAGACAAAATGATGCAAAACAGTATAATAGGAAAGCTGAGCGATAAAGTTAAGTCCGAGAATCTGCCTGTTTTCAGGATAGTTGAAATCGTGGGCAGCGCCATCTTAACCGCAGAGCTTAATCCGGCAAATGATTCGAACAATATTTACAGCGTTTCAAAAAGCTATACCTCATTCGCCTCCGGTCTTCTTTTCGACCGCGGGCTGCTCGATTACAAAAACTCGGTATACGAGCTTTTTTACGAAGATTATCCGGAAGATATAAACGACACCTGGAAAAATGTCACGATAAAAATGGTCTTCGATCAGACAGTCGGGATAAACCGCTTTTATCTTGATATGGACAGCGAGGATCTCTGGGGTTATCCCTATTCCGACCTAATAAGAAATGTCCTGCGCGAGCCCTTTATTTATGAGCCGGGGACACATTTTTGTTACAGCGATTCAAACTATTATCTTGCCGCAAGAATCGTGGAAAAACTCGGCGGGACTGATACATCAAAGCTTTTATGGGAAGCGTTGTTTAATCCGTTGAAATATCAATCTCACGCCTGGGCGGCAGATGCTTTCGGGCATTGCATGGGCGCGACCGGATTGTTTTTACGCACAGCAGACATGGCGAAATTCGGCAGGTTGCTGCGGGACGGCGGGGTATACGACGGGAAAAGAATCATTTCAAAAGAATGGATTGACCTTGCAACGAATCATAAAACAAAAGAAGGCTGCTATTCGCTCGGATTCTGGATTCAGCCGGGGGAAGGACATTTCTGCTGCAGCGGCGCTTTCGATCAGCTTATTGACATAAATCTCAACCGCGACAGAGTAGTCGCCTGGAGTTCATACGATAAATCCGGCAAAGTCAGAGGACTCAGAGATTTGCTGCGCGAAAACTAAACCGATTTTTAAAATGATATAGATAAATCGCAAGAATTGTGATATCATAAGTCCACACATAAATTAATAGGAGGTCCGCACCATGAAATATTCGGTTCAGCTCTACACTCTTCGCAGCGAAATAAAGGATGCCGAGGGGTTAAAGCGCATACTGCCCGAAGTACGCAAAGCAGGATACGAAGGAGTCGAGTTTGCCGGCACATACGGCTATGACCCGGTGACTTTAAAGCAGCTCTGCGACGATTCCGGATTGATAGTAACCGGAAATCTGGTCGGAGTTGACGCTTTTCTGCCGGATAAAATTGATTCCACCATCGCTTATAACAAAGCTCTCGGTCTGAATCTCATCGGCACAGGCGGCGGTCCGCACGGTACCGACGCCGACGCGGAGAAAACCGCATTAATATTTAAGTGGGCAAACAAGTACGGCGAAAATAAAGGCGTAAAATTCTATTACCACAACCATCAGACCGAATTTTTCCCGCTTGAATCCGGCCGCCTTCCGATAGACGTGCTGAAAACCGGCGCTTATCTTGAGATAGACACTTATTGGTCGTTTGTGGCAAAAGTCGATACCCGTAAGGTTATGCTTGAAAATCGCGACAGAATAGTCGCGCTGCATATAAAGGACGGCGTCGACGGAACTCCCTGCGCTCTCGGAGAAGGACAGAATGACCTTATAACAATAATAAAAACCGCCAAAGAAATCGGCGTCGAATGGCTGACCCTTGAAAACGACAACCCGACCCCGAACGGTCTCGATGACATAAAGCGAAGCTACGCATGGCTCGCCGCAAACGAAGAGAAATTCTAAAATACGCGGCGGCGAAAGTCTTAAAATCAATAAATTTCCCTTGACAAAACCATCGGAGTGTGATATAATATTAAAACGCTCCGATGCGGGTGTTATTCAATGGTTAGAATGTCAGCCTTCCAAGCTGAATGTGTGGGTTCGATTCCCATCACCCGCTCCAACAAGCTCCGGTCAAACGGAGCTTTTTTTTATTTTCGTTAATGATGAAAAAACCCCCTTAAAATTGAATGGCAGATGATAATTTATCTGCTCCGTTCAAGTTCAAGAGGCGTTTTTGTATGATATATGTCAATCAGCCCTGTCAAGACCGATGCGATTCCGCTCTTTATCGATATTCAGCACTTTTACGCGAATAGGCTGTCCGACTTCCGGCTTTGAGCGGCCGAATTTTGAAATGTGCAGCAGCCCGTCGGTATGAACGCCGATGTCTATAAAGGCGCCGAAATCGGTAACATTCCTGACAGTACCTGTAAGCGTCATTCCGGGGTGAAGCGAATCTAAATCCAGAAGATCGGCGCGCAGCTCCGGCTTCGGCAAAGAATCGCGTATATCGCGTCCCGGCTTTTCAAGTTCTCCGACTATGTCATTAAGCGTCGGAATACCGATTCCGAGAGATTCGGCAATATCTTCAACTCCCGCAGCGACAATCTTTGCCCTCAGCTCAGACAGACGCCCTTCACGGACATCTGCGGCGGTATAGCCGAACCTTTTCAGCAGCTCTTTTGCCGCGGGATATGATTCCGGATGAACGCCGGTGTTGTCAAGTATCTCGTGTGACTCGGGAACGCGCAGAAAGCCGGCGCTTTGAATAAAAGTGCGCTCGCCGAGCCGCGGCACTTCTTTAAGCTCCATCCTCGACTTGAATCCGCCTGAATCGCCGCGCTTCTTTACGATATTCTTTGCAACGGTGGAATTAAGTCCGGAAATGTGCGAAAGCAGCTGATAGGATGCGGTATTTACGTCAACTCCGACTTCGTTTACAACATCTTCAACAACCCCGTCAAGCGCGCGGTCAAGCTCCTTTTGCGGAAGATCGTGCTGGTATTGACCGACGCCGATAGCTTTTGGGTCGATTTTTACTAATTCCGCGAGAGGGTCCTGAAGCCGCCTTGCGATGGAAACGGCGGAACGCCTTGTTACATCCATATCCGGCAGTTCAACTCTCGCGTCTTCGGAAGCTGACCATACCGAAGCGCCGGATTCCGAAACAACGGCGTATTTTACCTCCTCCGGAATGGTTTTGAGAAGTTCGCTTATAAATATCTCGCTTTCTTTTGAAGCCGTGCCGTTGCCGAGAGCGATTACTTCAATACGATAATCTCTTATCAGCTTTTTCATCGTCTTCGCCGCCTCGTCGGTTTTCTTCTGCGGAGGATGAGGATAGATAGCCGATGTTTCAAGCACCTTTCCGGTTTCATCTACGACGGCAAGCTTGCAGCCGTTGTAATATCCGGGATCAAAACCCATAACTGTTCTGCCTTTGAGCGGCGCGCTCATCAGCAGACCGCGAAGGTTTTCGGAAAAAACTCCTATCGCCCCGGTGGAAGCGTTGTCGGTTAGGGTAGAGCGTATCTCGCGTTCAATGGAAGGTTTGATCAGTCTGTCATAGCTATCAAGTACCGCCGATTCAACATATTTTCTGGCCGGTGAGATTTTGGAAGATACAGTTTTCATGAGCAGCCAGTTGAGCGCGATCTCGTCTTCGAGTTCAATGCTTACCCTGAGCGCCTTTTCATTTTCTCCGCGGTTCATTGCGAGAACACGGTGTCCGGCGATGCGGCTGACAGGTTCCGAGTAATCGTCATACATGGCGTAAACGGGGTTGCCTTCTCCGGCTTTTTTTGCGTGGATTCTACCGTAATCCCATGTCATCACCCTGAGCTCTCCGCGCAGTTCGGCGGAATCGGCTACATCTTCCGCGATAATGTCGCAAGCGCCCCTGAAAGCGTCCTCTCTTGTTTCAACACCTTTATCCGGATTAATAAATCCGTCAGCTATAGCGTTAATGGAAGGCGAGTAGCTGTCAAGCTGCGCGTATAGTGCAAGAGCTAAATCCTCAAGCCCTTTATCCCGCGCATCAGAAGCTCTGGTGCGCCTCTTCGGGCGGTAAGGACGGTATAAGTCTTCAACGGCGGTAAGTGTTTCGGCCGAAGCTATCTTTTGCTCAAGCTCGGGGGTAAGCTTTTCTTGGCTGTTTATGGAATCTATTACTTCCGCCTTTCTGTCCTCCAACTTGCGCAGATATTCAAGCCGGTCGCTTAGGTCGCGGAGGGTTTTGTCTTCTATTGAGCCTGTGCGTTCCTTGCGGTAGCGCGCGATGAAGGGAATAGTGTTGCCTTCGTCCAAAAGCGCAACGGCGGCTTCTGTTTTATCTATCGGAATTTGCAGCTCATCTGCAAGAGTTTTGATAATATCCATTTTATATATTCCTCGCCGCATTTGAGCGGCGTTATTTGTTTATATCTGTTTCAGTTCTTTGTCTTTTCCGGCGCGGCTTTTAGCAAGTCTGTTTCGTTATCCGTCAGGAGCCTCCATTCTCCGATCTCCAAATCGGGGTCAAGGGTAAGAGAGGCAAATCGCGTTCTTTTCAGTTTTAAAACCCTGTTACCGACCGCTTCAAACATCCGCTTTACCTGATGATAACGTCCCTCTGTCAAAGTGATATTAACCTGCGTCGATCCGATTATCTCTATTCTTGCCGGCTTTGTGATCTTTCCGTCAAGAATAATACCGGATTCAAGTGTGTTTATCGCTTCATCGTCAAGGACGAACGCAAGCGACGCAAGATATGTCTTTTCGCAGCGATACTTTGGGGAGAGCAGTCGGTGAGCGAGCGGACCGTCGTTTGTGAGTATCAACAGTCCGGTAGTATCGCGGTCGAGACGACCGCAGGGGAACAGCCCCATCCGCGAATATCTTTCATCCACAAGATCAAGCACTGTCGGCGCCGACGGATCATCTGTCGAACTTATATAACCTTCCGGTTTGTTAAGCATGATATATGTATATTCCATATAAGGAATTATCTGTCCGTCCAGCGCAATCTCATCCAGACCTTCCTGTATTTTGATTTCGGGACGCGCCGCCGGTATGCCGTTTATTGTTATCCGTCCCTTTTTGACGGCTTTGGCGCATTCTTTCCGGGACAAAAGTCCGGCGCCGGATATATACTTATCTAAACGCATCATAATAAATGCCTCACTGGTTTATTTTCAGTCTGATATTTATTTTACCATAAAACCCCGAAAAAGTAAACCATAATCATGTTATCCTCTTGACAAATTCCCTTATTTGTGAGATAATTATACATCATATATTTGCTTTATACATAATTTTCTAAAAAAGAGGGAGGTTATTTTATGAATAATCCTGTTTATGCAAAGCTAACTTCAATTATTCTCGCAGCACTTGTCCTTTCTTCCGTCTTGTTAGCCTGCGGCGGTAAAGGGGATACCCCGGCTCAGAACGGCTCTGCTGACACTCAGACTGACGCCGAAACCATTGAAGAAACCACCGCTCCGGCAACCTCGGTTCCTGTCGGCACCGACTTTGGCGGAACTACTCTGAATGTAATGAACTATACCATGGAGAATTTTTATTTTGATGTAGCCGAAGAAACCGGCGACGTTGTCAATGATGCTGTTTATGAAAGAAACATGAAGGTTCAGAATGATGTAAATGTCTCTTTCAACATATTAACTAAAGATGGAGACGCCGCTTCGCTTATTGAAAAAAGTGTCACTTCGGGATCGAATGATTATGATTTCATTTTTGGTATTCAGTATGAATTCGTTCCGCTTGTCCTGAAAGGAATGTTCATGAATCTTGAAGGCGCGCCTTATATAGATATTGAAAAAGACTGGTGGGACAAAGATTATATACATGAATGTTCTATCGGCAGAAATAAGCGTTTCTTCATATCCGGCGATATAACATTAGGTCTTATCCGTCACCAGTCCTGCTGCTATGTAAACAAGCAGATGTTTGAGAATATTTTAGGTGATCCCCAGTCGATTTACACCACAGTCCTTGACGGAAAATGGACGCTTGATCTGTTCTCGGAATATGCATCAAAGTGCTATTCAGATCTTAACGGTGACAGCAAGTTTGACGAAGGCGACCAGTACGGCTGCGGTGTAATAACCCTCAACCTTACCGACCACTTCACATACGACGCCGGCGTTCGCTGCACCGAAAGGGATGAAAACGACATTCCGATTCTCGTTATGAACAACGAACGCACTGTTTCTTATGCGGAAAAAATTAAAAAGATTTATTATGAAAACGAAGGAATCAGGATTTTCTCGGCTGACTATACCTCACTGCACGAAACGATTCCGAACAAATTCAAAAACAACTCTCTTGCATTCATGGTCGGTTGGTTCTATATCTCCGACTACCTTCGCGATATGGAGGGAGATTACGCCGTCATCCCGTTCCCGAAATTCGATGAGACTCAGGAAAACTATCTCGCCTTGATTCATGACGTAGCTACTCTTGTTTGCGTACCGACAACCTGTGACAAGCTTGATACCGTGGCTGCCGTGCTTGAGCTTCTTGCGTATGAAGGTTACAATACCGTCGCGCCGGCTTATTATGAAGTCGCTCTTAAGACAAAATATATCCGCGATAATCAGGACGAAGCAATGCAGATAATGGATATAATCCACGACGCTTCGACCTCCGATTTCGCATATATCTATAACTACGCTCTTAATGGCATCGGTCTTATTATGAGAGATGTACTCGGTTCGAAGAAAGGCAATTTCGCTTCGACATATGCCAAGAAGGAAGTTAAGACTCAAAAACTGCTTGACGAGCTTATCGAAGTATATACTTCACTTGACTGAAAAGTGTAAAAATGAGACACATTGGTGATAATATACCTCGGTAAACTTATATAACTTTTCGTTTATCCTCTTGACAAAACTTCTCATTTGTGAGATAACTATACATCAGCACATTTGCTTTATACGTTTTAAAATACCAGAGGGAGGTTATTTTATGAATAATCCTGTTTATGTAAAGCTTACTTCAATTATTCTCGCAGCACTTATCCTTTCTTCCGTCTTGTTAGCCTGCGGCGGTAAAGGGGATACCCCGGCTCAGAACGGCTCTGCTGACACTCAGACTGACGCCGAAACCATTGAAGAAACCACCGCTCCGGCAACTTCAGTTCCTGCCGGCACCGACTTTGGCGGAACTACTGTTAATGTTCTGAACTCTTTATATTTCCCCACCGACGGTTTTTATTTTGACGTAGCCGAAGAAACCGGTGATGTTGTCAATGATGCTGTTTATGAAAGAAACATGAAGGTTCAGAATGACGTTAATGTCTCTTTCAATATATTAACTAAAGAAGAAAACGCCGCTTCGCTTATTGAAAAAAGTGTCACTTCGGGATCGAATGATTATGATTTCATTTTTGGCGTTCAGTTCGTAGTCGTTCCGCTTGTAATAAAAGGAATGTTTATGAATCTTGAAGGCGCGCCTTATATTGATATCGAAAAAGATTGGTGGGACAGAGATTATACACATGAATGTTCCATTGGTGAAAATAAGCGCTTTTTCATGTCAGGAGATATAACATTAGGTCTTATCCGTCACCAGTCCTGCTGCTATGTAAACAAGCAGATGTTTGAGAATATTTTAGGCGATCCTCAGTCTATTTACACCACGGTCCTTGACGGAAAATGGACGCTTGACCTGTTCTCGGAATATACATCGAAGTTCTATTCAGATCTTAACGGCGACAGCAAGTTTGACGAAGGCGACCAGTACGGCTGCGGCGTTATCACCGCCAATCTTACCGACCACTTCACATACGACGCCGGAGTTCGCTGCACCGAAAGAGATGAAAACGACATTCCGATTCTCGTTATGAACAACGAGCGCACAATTTCCTATGCCGAAAAAATAAAAAGGATCTATTACGAAAACGAAGGAATCAGAGTTTTCCCGGCTGACTATACATCGTTACACGAAAAAATTCCGAACAAATTTAAAAACAACTCTCTCGCATTCATGGTCGGTTGGTTCTATATTTCCGACTACCTCCGCGACATGGAGGGAGATTACGCCGTTATCCCGTTCCCGAAATTCGATGAGACTCAGGAAAGCTATCTCGCTTTGATTCATGACGTAGCAACTCTCGTTTGCGTACCGACAACCTGTGATAAGCTTGAAACCGTGGCTGCCGTGCTTGAACTTCTTGCGTATGAAGGTTACAATACCGTCGCTCCGGCTTATTATGAAGTCGCTCTTAAAACAAAATACATCCGCGACAATCAGGACGAAGCAATGCAGATAATGGATATAATCCACGACGCTTCAACCTCTGATTTCGCATATATCTATAACTACGCTCTCAACAGCATAGGTCTTATCATGAGAGAAGTCCTCGGTTCGAAAAAGGGCGATTTCGCTTCTACCTACGCCAAAAAGGAAGTCAAGACTCAGGCGCTGCTTGATCAGCTTATCGAAGTATATACCTCACTCGATTAAATATTGAAAAGAGGAGACGTATGTCAGTCATAACACCTTATTATAAGGACTTAAAAACGCTTCATGTCAACTGCCTTCCCAATCACGCCTATTTCATCCCGTATGAAAGCCGTGAGAAGGCAATTGCCGACAATCGCGGACGCTCGGCTTGGTTCCGCTCGCTCTGCGGCGATTGGGATTTCACCTTTTTCGATTCGGTAACCGAGTTTGACGGAATAGAAGGACCACATGAAACGGAAAAGATAACCGTTCCTTCAAATTGGCAAAGCTCGCTGTATCTTGACCGCGGATATGATGTGCCCAACTATACGAATGTTAATTATCCGTACCCCGTTGATCCGCCTCATGTTCCGGATGAAAATCCCTGCGCGCTATACACAAGAACTTTTACGCTGGACGAAGCCATTCTTCGGCTGAAGGATATTATCCTTACTTTCGAAGGCGTTGATTCCTGCTTCTATGTTTGGATTAACGGCAGCTTTGTCGGTTACAGCCAGGTTTCACACATGACATCCGAATTCGATATAACAAAACTGGTCCGGGAAGGCGAAAACGAAATATCGGTTCTGGTTATCAAATGGTGCGACGGATCATATCTTGAAGATCAGGATATGTGGCGTATGTCCGGCATTTTCCGCGAGGTATACCTTCTTTTCCGCGAACACGTTCGCATCGAAGATGTCTATGTAAAGCCGGAAGTCGCAGAAGATCTTAAAACTGCTTCGCTGAAAGCTGCCGTCACCTCTTCCGTCTCCGCAGAAGGTTCATGGGAGCTTATAGACGCAGACGGGAAAGCCGTCGCGGAAGGGAATATATCGGATATCTCCTGTGAAATCAATTCTCCGGAGCTCTGGTCGGATGAAATTCCGTATCTATACAAGCTGATTATCAAATGCGGCGCGGAATACATCTCCTTTGATGTCGGATTCCGCCGGCTTGAGATAAAGGACGGCGTTGTTCTGATTAACGGCAAAAAGGTCAAGGCTCGCGGCGTCAACCGACATGACAGCCATCATCTATTAGGTCACGCAACCCCATATGACCATATGGTACGCGATCTTCATATAATGAAGCAGCATAATGTCAATACCGTCCGTACCGCCCATTACCCGAACGACCCGCGTTTCATGCAAATGTGCAACCGGCTGGGATTCTATGTAGTTGACGAGTGTGATATCGAAACTCACGGGATGGGCGTTATCAAATGGAATTACCTTTCCGATTCCGACGAATGGACGGAGAGTTATCTTGACAGGATCCGTCGCCTTTTCGAGCGCGATAAGAACAATCCCTGCGTAATAATGTGGAGCCTCGGAAACGAATCCGGCTACGGCAAAAACCATGTAAAAATGGCTGAATATTTGAAGAGCCGCGACAGCTCGCGCTTTGTCCATTATGAAGGCGCAAACAAGGATTATACCGGCGGGGTGCAGCAGACAGCGGTAGTCGATATCGAAAGCCATATGTATCCTACTCCCGAATGGTGCGCCGAATATTGCGCAAACAAGACTTACCGCCAGCCGCTCTACCTCTGCGAATACGCTCACAGCATGGGCAACGGCCCCGGCGGGCTGAAAGAATATTGGGATATCATATATGCAAACGACAATTTCTTCGGCGCCTGCGTTTGGGAATTCACCGATCACAGCGTAGCCGTCCCGCAAGATGACGGCAGTCTGCGTTTCACCTACGGCGGAGACTTCGGCGACGAGCCGAATGACGGCAACTTCTGCGTCGACGGTCTTGTCTATCCCGACAGACGGATAAGCGAATCGCTGAAAGAGCTTAAACAGATGTATAAGCCCTTCAAAGCCGAGCTTGTCGACCCGGAAAATTGCCTTGTCAGAATCACCTCATATCGCTGTTTTACCGATATGTCCGACTGTGTTTTCATGTGGCGGATAGAGCGCAACGGCAAAACTGTTAAAAGTGGTATGCTTACTGCCGATCTCAAGCCCGGACAGTCAAAGGATTTCTGTTTCGATTATAATCCCGACGGCGGTTTCTGTTATCTAACATTAACGCTCGTAAGGACGGAAGATAAAGACAGATGGGGTAAAGCGGGTGACTTTATCGGTTTCGAGCAGCTCTGTCTCAAAGCCGATAAGCCTTTGCCTCAGAAGATAGAATCGAAACCGGCGGTCACACTTGAGCAGGGCAACTCTTATATTATCGTTTCTGCTAATGATAAGGTCTATCTCTTCGACGCAGCATACGGAGCTTTGATTTCAATCGAAGCGGACGGACGAGAGCTGCTTGAAGCGCCGATGACGCTGACGGTCTGGCGCGCGCCTACCGACAACGACCGCAACATCAAATGGGAATGGAAAAAACACGGCTTTGACAAGGCGGAGCAGAAATGCTACTCCATGACGGCGGAAACGAATTCCGATGGCAGCGTTACGGTGAAAGCGGATATTTCGCTCGGCGCAAAAGCCCTGGTTCCGTTTCTCCGCGCTCATGTTGAATATACCGTTTACGGCGACGGTTCGCTTACCGTTAAGACTGACTGTGACATTAACGAAAAGGCAAGCTTTCTGCCGAGACTCGGATATGATATCTGCCTGCCCAGATGGTTCGATAATGTAAGGTGGTTCGGCCGCGGTCCGGGTGATGCGTATAAGGACATGAAGCTCAACTCGGTTATCGGTCTTTTCAACGCGCCGGTTTCCGACCTGTATGAGCCTTATGTAATGCCACAGGAACACGGCGCCCATTGCGACACCAGATGGGTTCAGGTAAGGCATGTCGGCGGCTACGGGCTGTATGTTTCGGCTCATGGCGATACCTTCTCATTCAACGCTTCTCATTACTCAACGGAACAGCTGTCCGAAGCTAAGCACGACTGGGAGCTTGAATACGAAGGATGTACCCACTTGAATATAGATTACGCTCAGTCCGGCATTGGCTCAAATTCCTGCGGACCCGCGCTCGACCCGAAATGGAGGCTTGATGCTAAGAAATACAGCTTCAGCTTCCGGCTCTTGCCGAAGACGGCAGCCGATCTCTGCCCGTGGGAAGAACTGACTAAATAAATCAGATTTTAATAAAATCAATAAACAACCGGCGTCAGGATACTTTTCCTGACGCCGGTTTATTATAAGACTCTTTGCAAAAACTCAAGTGTTTATGCTGTCCTAAAAAATTGATTACTTTCGTTTCTTTTTCAATCTGAATTGAAAAACAGCCGATGATGTGACGGCAGCAGCGGAAATCACAGAACAGACAATGGGAACTGCAATATTTGTTTTTTTGCCGTCTGGCGAGGGAGCTGAAGCTGTTTCGGTATTATTTGTCATGTAAGCGGATTCGTCATCCTCAGATACCAAAGGTGAATCGTTCTTAGTGTTTGGATCAGACCAACGTGCGTAAAGGGTTATATCTTCCAAAAATGTAACCTTATCCCCGGACTCCACGGCAGCTCCTCCCGATTTATGCGCGAACCATCCGTCAAAGATAAAACCGCTCTTTTCCGGTGTCGGAAGGACAGGGAAGTTTTGCCCGAAACTAACAGAGAGAGGATCGAATATTCCGCCTCCTGCTGAATCAAAGGTGACTCTGATATCTTCGATCGCATATTCTGTGCTCATTGAATACGGATCATCTCCCTTTGAGCCCTTATATCCGTATAACTCGACTTCGGCGACATCTCCGTGGTTGCGATCGTTAAAATATCTGTAATACCTGTATCCGATGTTGTAATCGAACTCCGTTATCTCATGCCATTCCCAGCTGTAGGATTCCTCTTCGCTTTGCCATAATGTTATCCAATTTTGAAGATCGTTGGAACCCTGTATCATCGCTCCGTAGTATCTGGTAATCTGTGCTTCTCGGGGAAGTATCATGGCCATGGTAAGGGTATATCTTTCTCCCAGGTCAAGTCCGGCGTAGCACTCTTCTCTTGATGCCTCGGTAGGGTCATAGAAACTGTAAATATTTCCGTCAAAAGCGGCTGCCGCTCCTGTCTCTGGGATACCGCCCCAACCGATTTCTTCGCCTATTAACTCTCCTGTAAGTATATCGGAGCCGGCCGGGGCATCCGCGCCCGATGCGGGGTATGCTGCAAAAACCGGCGAAGCAACTAAAACAAAGAGGACTGCAATAAGTGTGTAAAACTCGATTGTCCGTTTTAAAAATTTCATCCCGCTGACTTCTCCCTTTTGACGCTTTGTTTTGCCGTTAAAAATGCGCTTCCGGCGGATAATAATACAATTATTGCGGTAACTGCAATCCATGGCAGGTTAGAAGAGCCGGAAACTGCCTCAGTTGAACCGGATTCTCTCAATACTATATCTCCGGCGACATCCGAAGCGTTTTCATCTGAGATTGCTGCGGGTTTATTTGAGTTTGCTCCGGAGGCAGAAGACCTTGCCAGTCCTCCCGCCTTCGGGTGAATCTTACCTGAAGTATCGATGAAGGGGCTGAACATTATGATTTCCCGACTTTTGAAAATCGAACCGCTGGCTCCTTCCCAAAATGCGTTGTTCGGTCCCGTGACTGCGCAGAAATATACGCCGTCTTCCGTCGGAGTAAATTCCTCATACATTGCTTTTATTATTATCTCACCGCGTGTCAGATCCGTTGAAGAGACTTTATACCATTGAACGTCATAGTACTTGCCCTGTATATCGGCTTTCAAAACAGCTTGGCCGTCAGCGTTGTTTTCAAGCTTGGCGTCAACTGATATCAGGTATTTTTCGGGGTTCCAAAGATTGTTATACCAATGATTGTATCTTATATTGGTAGCGTTCTTAATCCGGTCAGCCCAGTTACGATAGTTGTCGGGCTGTTGCCAGCGAATCCAGTTCATTTTCTGAGTAGCTTCGATTTCATCGGAATAGACATCAAGGTTAAATATGTCGACGGCGTCGGCTTTACCGAGCATTTGAGCTAAAACATACTTCATTCGCTCGTTTTCTTCAGCCATAATAGCCATGAAATCGCCCTTTTGCCAGAATCGCTGGTACCAGGTATACTGCTGATGCTCGTGGTATGAAAAGGTGGTTCCCAATAAGGTTTTGTCGTATTCAAGCGGGGAAGGACCGGTCTCAAAGTCCCAAACGGGACCGAAAGTCAGCTTTTCATATTTCGATCCGTCAACATCCTTGTACATATATGTACTGGTGCGGTATATTTCCCAGTTTAAGTAGAAAGCGTATACAAGAGTCTGCTGTGCGAAGCTTACGGTGTCAATGTATTCGCTGTAATGTTTTCCCTCGCTGTTGTAACCTGTAAGGTTGAAAAGAGCATTTTCAAACTGCTGAATGTAAAGCGCGCAGTATTGCACTTGTTCCTTTGTCGGATAAGAGGGGCTCTTGACATTTATATACATGCCGTTTTTCGTTTCAAAGCCATATTCACCATAATGACCGCACATTACTTCAAGCACATAACCTCCCGAAATGTCTATATCCTCAATTTCGTGATAAGCGTCGGGGCAGTATGAATATCTTTTAATTCCCGCAGCTATTGCCGGATCTGAGTCGGAGCGTTCATCCTCTCTGCGGCCGCTTTTATAAAGGGTATACTTTTCAAGGTTAGCAACACCGATGGCGCCGTTTATATCCATTCGCTCGGTAAGGATATAAGCCCCGCGGTATTCGCCGTTTATGTATAGATCAACATATCTTGCGCAGATATTGTAGTAATCTTTCCCGGCGATAGCGTTGTATGTATCAAATGCGGTGACATATGATAGTCCGGCAGGATCATAATTTCCCCATGTTCGGATTCTGAGAAGAACCCATTTTTTGGAGGCGCCTGCGCCCGGTATCAGCTCTGTTCTTTTACCGATATTTATATTATATGAGTTTTTGGTATTAAGATTACCGGACGCTTCGTAAGAGGTCAGACCGTGTCCCTTCATCCTGGTCATGTCACCGTCGTATATTATTCTCCCGTCAACTTCTGTAACTCTTAAGTTGCCGGCTTCGACGTTTTCTTTATAAGAGTTAATTTTTCTAAGCGCGTCATCTCCTCCGTCAAGCTCTATATAAAGCGAAGCGCAAGAGGTCGATTTCATTACAATAATGGAGTAGCGGTTATAGGTATCGGTACTTTCATCATATTCATAAATAAACGATTTTTCCTCGGAAAGATTCAGAGTTGCAATCTCGCCATTTGAATACAATATGCCGGTATCAGGGTCATAAAGCTTAAGTTTACCGTTATATTTCACCGGAATGGCGCTTAAATCGGCGCTGGACGGAAGAAAAAGGTAATGTTTTGTCGCCTTGGAGTATAATTTTATATCACCCGGCAGTTTTGAAACAGTTCCTTCTGACTGAGCTGCCACGGAAATAGGAGGAGGCGCATTCGTGGCGTTCAGCTGCGGTTTTGCCGCGGAAATCGAAAGCGTCAATACCGCTGCGGCAGCCGTCATTATAATTAAAGTAAATAACCGTATATAACCGGCAGAGAATCCGGTTTTATGGTTTTTATAGCGTTTTTTCATGTAGTATATACCCCCGGGAGCTACTAACCATGTTGTGGATATAATATTGTAGCATATTTTACGACCGAATGCAAGACATTAATAAAAATCTTGTAAGAAATAAATTAAAAATCAGTTAACTCATCAAATACGATTATGGTTTTTCAGAGAATTATAAAACCGGTTCGGAAAATAAAATATAAAAAAAGCGCGTCGGCATACGGCGCGCATTCGTGTATTAACGGTTCTTATTTCAAATGTTTTGCCAGATAAGCTTCAATATCCCCGACTGTTTTCATCTTGTCAATTTCTCTATCGGTAGCTGCGCAGCCGAGTTGTTCCTCGATTTCGATGAAAATATTTGCAATATCAAGAGAACTCAGACCAAGATCATCTGTAAGCTCGGCGTCCGGGTAAATTTCTTCTTCTTTTAATTTTGTGCACTCGACAATAATACCAATGAGTTTTTCGTTCATAATAAATCTCCCTCTTGTTCTTAGATAATTATACCACAGCAATGACTGTATGTCAATATAGACAAGACAGAATATTAACTTTTGATGTAACTTTATTGGAGCAGATATATTGTTAAAAACGGCAATTTAAACAAAAAACATTGACAAACAAGGGTATGTATGATATAATATTTTTTAACATAAAATATTATTTTAATAAGAGGGTAATATTATATCATGAACAAAAGAATCTTAGCGGCGCTTCTTTCGGCGTTCCTTCTTGCGGTTATGCTTGCGGGATGCGGTGATGGTAAGTCTGCGAATACTCCAAGCATAACAACCGTTTCCCCTGACACACCTGTTGACGATGGCGCGGAAACAACTACCGAACTGCGCCCGGATCTTCCGCAGGATGTAAAATTCGACGGATATGAATTCAAATTTCTCAACGGCAACCAGGCAGACTGGATGGTAACCTATGCAATAAGCGCGGAAGAGGAAAACGGAGAAGCGCTTAACGACGCCATCTACAGACGCAACCTTGCAACAGCCGAGCAGTTTGGCGTTTCGATAGTTGAAATAAACATTTCCGGTGCGGCTTCAACCGCTTCAAAATCGATTGCCGCCGGAGAAGATGCTTACGACTGCGTCCTGATAACCACCTTTGACGCCTTTACGTCAACAACGAAGGGCGAAGCGACTATATTCGGAAATATTCCGTATATCGACCTTACAAAGCCCTGGTGGGTGCAGAACAGCATCCGTGACACCTCAATTAACGGAAATGTATATTACGCGATAAGCCTTTTTGACACTACTCACTACGACGAAGTGCGCGGACTCATGTTTAACAAAACGCTCCGCGAAAACTACGAGCTTGACAACCCCTACCAGCTTGTTGAAGACAACAAGTGGGTACTTGACAAGATGAAAGAAATGGGCACCGCCGTCTCTCTTGACCTCGACGGAGACGGCAAATGGGGCAACGACGACCAATACGGTTACACCTCCTGGTCAAGAGTAGGTTCCGAGGCGCTTGTATACGGTGTCGGCGCGAAACTCAGCGTCACAAAAGACAGCGATGACATGCCGTATTTCGATCTTGCAAACACATATAACTACGACCGTTATCAAGCGATAACCGATCTGTATGCCACACCCGGTTTCCTCGCGCCATACGGCACTGCCGCAAACCACGGCGGTCTCGACCAGTTTATCGAAGGAAAGGTGCTTTTCTACAACGAAGCTGTCGGAAACACTCATTCTCTTCGCGACATGGACGCCGACTTCGGATTCATCCCGAGCCCGAAATATACCGAAGAACAGGAAGAATATTATCATTTCGGCGGAACGCCGTTTGTTATGCTTATACCTGTCACCGCATCCGACCTTGAACGTACCGGGATAATCCTTGAGTCGCTGAGTTTTGAGTCGGTTTCCACCGTTGTTCCCGCATATTACGATATTATGCTCAACGGTAAGATTGCCCGCGACACCGAATCGGGTCCGATGCTTGATATAATTTTCAATACGCTGTCCTATCCGTATCAGATAGCTTTCGATTACTGCGACACGAAAATCACTGATATGATCTGGAAAAACAAGTCAGACTTCGCATCGTATTTCGCTAAATATGAGTCTAATATCCAGAAAAGTATCGACAAAGCCATCGAAGCCTACGAAGCCGGAAACCAGTAATCTGAAAATAATCACACAATACTATTGAAGAAAACCGTCTTTCAAAGGCGGTTTTCTTTTTCATAACTTATTTCGGTTTATTCATATTATAGAAGAATTGAATATTGCTAAAACTTTTTGAAGCATAGGTATGCTTCCGGCTATATTCTTTGCGATGAAATTATCTTCCTTCTCTTTAGAAGAAAAACAAATCCCGAAATCAGCAAAATATTGAGAACCAAAACGACAATGCTGCCCTCAATCTTAGGCGCGCCGCCCGCGATCAATTCGTTTCCGGTAAATTCCGACGTGCATAGACTCGGATAATCGTCCGCAAGGTTAACGCCGCCGAGGATGACTGCTCCGGCGCAATTCCAGATAAAATGCATTATAACGGGAGCAATCAAGGACTGCGTATATTCCATTACAACCGTCATCAAAATACTCATTGTCAGAACATTCATAACAGGAATTATACCTGCTTCAAAAGCTCCTCCGTGCATGAGTGTAAATAAAGCGGTTGTTACTATGGCAGCAGCAAAAACGTTGTAATCTGTTTTCAGCATCTGGTAGAGATAGCCTCTGACAAGCAATTCCTGCATCGCCGCGTTGATGAATACCGAAATAATCCATAACCAAAGCATCGGAACGGAATTGTAAGCAACAATTTTCATTGTCCCGGATATCATTAATATGCCTGCCGCTGCTCCGATCCAGATAATTCCCGCCAAAACGCCGATGACGATATTTTTCACAGGATAAGTAACAATGCACAGTTTTATGCGTTTCTTTTCAAAAAGCCAAAACAAAACGGTGAAGCCGACAATAGATAAAAAGGGAAACATTTCCGACAAGAATCTCCATGCGGCACCGCTTAATGTATCCGGAATTAAAAGAAACGCGGGAACGGTTAACAGTGACCAACCGATAAAAAACAACAGAATTTTTCCGGTGGTAATCAGTATTTTTTTGATTTTCGTTTTCATGTCATGTAAATAATAGTGATTTTTTCACAAAGCATTACAGGCGCGCAGCACAGTCCTGTATAAATCAAGCTCATAATCATATGTGTAAGGATTCTCAATTTCGCCGCGCACCATGCGTCCGAAACCGTTCATCATAGCGTCGTAGCGGTCGAAAACGGCGGTTTCGGTATAAACGCCCCTGTCCGCCCATGCGTCGCTGAAAAACTCGATTTTACCGGTCCAAATGCCGCCCGGAGCTGACATTTCAAAGGGTTTTATTTCAACGGTCCCTTCGGTTCCGGTTACGACAAGCTGTCTTCGCGCAAATCCTCCGCGTTCGACGGCGCAGGTTTTAGCAAAGGAAACGCCTCTGTCGTATTCAAAAATCGCCATGCCGAAATCTTCTCCCGAAGCCCCAAGGTAACCTGTGGAGCGATTCAACGGAATGATTTTTTTTGGCTCACCCTGAATTCGATATATAAGATCGATCAGATGGCATCCGAGGAAGAACATCATCCCGCCCGGAAATGCTGAAAGCCAGCTGCGAACCGATTCCGGATGGCGGCAGTTCATCTGCGCTTCGACCGATATGATATCGCCGAGTTCGCCTTCCTTGATGCGTTTGAGGAGATCGATAACATACGGATTGTATCGGTACATATATCCGGTATGGAAAACGGTATTTCCGGCTTTAACTGTTTCAATTAATTCTTCAAACTCCGAAAGCTCGCGCCCGCCCGGCTTTTCCATATGAATATGCTTTCCGACTTTAGCAGCCATCAAAGCATATTTTGTAAGGTGTATTTCTTCTGTCTCAATCGCGACAGCCTCAATGGAAGCGTCATTCAATATTTCATCGACGGACATCTCTCGGAAGCCCTCAAAAAGCTTCATGTTGCCCGGAAATTTATCCCGTTCGTTTTCCGGCATCGAATATCCCGCGATTTCAAAAATATCGCTCTGTTTTTGAAGGCTGCCGAAAATTGGGTTCCCATGACTGTTGGCGCTGGTTCCTATCTGGGCAATCTTAATTCTTTTCATAATATCAAAGCCGTCCTTTCAGAAAATGCATCAAATAAGACTATATAACAATATTATATCCTTAATTACAAAAATGTCAATGATTTCTGTGAATATATAGTAAGAAATAAAAAAACCGGGACATTTGGCGTCCCGGCAATGCGATTAACAAATTTTATCTCAGCTGATATTTGTTGTTCTCATCCGCTATATAGGCGTTTTCGAGCAGTTCGGTAAGAGCGATGGCGTCGTCGATACCAAGTCCTTCCGGAGCCTTTTCGCCGGCGATAATGGCATCAAGGAAGCGGTTGATGGTGCTCGGTTTCGGCTGAGGCAGTCTCGGCTTGAACCAGTCGGCGCCGTAAGCGTCGGTTTTCGAAGATTTGAACTGAACATCGCCGTTTATGGAGATAAGAGTTCCTTCGGAACCGTAAATTTCGATCATTTCTTTGGTTGCGTAGGTAATAAAGCTGGTCTCGGCGATACCGATTATGCCGCCTTCAAACTCGATAGTTGAAACGGCGTTCTCGTCGACCTTCGAGCCGAAGGGAGCGGTGAATATGCCGTTGATGCGCTTCGGTTTGCCGCAGAGGTAGGGCAGAGTATACATCGGATGGCAGCCGAGGTCCATCATGGCGCCGCCTGCGGCGTCTTTCTTCTCAAACCAGTAAGCGGGTAGCCAATTACCCGAAACACCGTTGTGTCCGTTGCGGATACGGACAAGGCTAAGCTTTCCGAACGCGCCGGATTCGATCATCTTTTTTGCGAACTGAACGGTCGGAGTGCCGCGCATCGGATAGGAAATCGTAAAGGTAACACCTGCGTCAAGAATTGCTTTCTTTACATCTTCGCATTCGGCGACAGTCGGGCAGAGAGCCTTTTCGGTGAAAACATGCTTGCCGGCTTTGGCGGTCTTGATAATCACGTCGCGGTGAGCCGTGGTAGGAGTATCGACGATTACGGCGTCGATATCTTTTCTTGCAAGAAGTTCGTCGAGACACTCGACGAAGTCTACTCCAAGCCTGCCGGCCCATTCGGCGCCGCGGTTTTTATCTTCGTCCCAAACAGCGGCTACCTGAGCCTTGCCGCTTCTGTTGACTTCGTTCGCGTAGCCTTCGGCATGGACATGCCATTTGCTGAGCATTGCAACTTTAATCATAATTGTTCCTCCGCATATTTATTATATTTGCTGTTTTCCCTATTATAACACAATCATGAAATGAATTCAAGGCTTGCGGGAAAAATATTAAGTCAATACCGGATGAACCCAAGATTGTAAAATTTACACATATTACTTTTTACGGCTCAAATCTAATTGTATGATAATTAACAGTTTGCAAATCATTTTGACAAATTGTGTTATATAATTTGAATGAGATATCGTTTATAATATCTTCACGAAAGAGTGTTGAACAAATCATACAATCATGTTTTACGGCATTATGATGAAAGGACGGTAAAAACCGATGAAGAGAAAAGTTATTGCTTTTTTATTACTGACGGTTATGATTTTCAGTTATTCGGCCTGCGGCGATACCACGGCTGATGATGTAATGCAAAACGCGGAAACAAATATCGAGACGGTTCAGGAAACAACCGGAGAAACAGAACCGTTATTCAAGGATAATCTCCCCGATGATCTGGATTTTGAAGGAGAAACTTTCGATAACTTTGTCTATGAATCCAGCTGGCTTCATACCCGAATCGACAGGGAAGAGCAGGACGGTGATATCCTCAACGATGCTATTTATCTGCGTAACCGTTTGGTGGAAAACAGACTGAATGTCTTATTCAAAGAATCTATATCAAGCGGATTTACCGCAATGAATCAGGAAGCCAAAAAAATAGTTATGTCCGGGGAGGATATTTACGACGTTTTTTTCTGCGAAGATTATCCGACGCTGACTCTTGCCCAGATGGGTATGATCGTCAATTTCCGCGAGATACCTTATATCGATCTGAGCCAGCCGTATTGGAGCCAGTCGCTGAATCCGGAGCTTTCCATTCATAGCCGGCTTTATTTCGCATACAGCGATTTTAATTTAACTCCCTCCGACTATACGCATGTCCTTGTTTTCAACAAACAGATACATGAGAATTTCAATCTTAAAAACATATACGATCTTGTCAACAACGGCGCTTGGGATTATGACGAATATGAGGAAATGTGTTCGGCAGTAACGGAAGATGTCGACGGCGACAACGAAATGACAAAAACGGACAGATACGGCTATCTGTCACAGCCGAAGCATGTCCTGCCTTGCTTCTGGAGCAGCGCCGGTGTTAAATCGATAGCAAAAAACGAAGATGACATACCGGAATTCAAACTTACCGGGGATAAGAAGTTTGCCGAGGTAGTGGAAAGAATATTCACGATTACTTGGGATAACAACACTTGGTTCAGAAACAAATTCGCATCAAACAGTGATTTGACTTTAAACGATATGTTCGTCGGAGGTCAGGCTCTGTTCTTTGACAACACTTTGTTCTACATCGCGATACTCAGAGGAATGGAACAGGATTTCGGAGTTATTCCGTATCCGAAATATGACGAGAGTCAGGAAGAGTATTATTCAAGAGTCGAGGGCGGCTGCGTCCCGAGTGTTCCGGTTACGGCAGCCGGCAGGCTGGAAATGATAGGAGCTGTTTTGGAGGCATTGTCATCCGAATCGGCAAATTCGGTTATCCCCGCATACTTTGAAATTTCGCTGAAGGGCAAATACGCGCGCGACAACGAATCCGCCGAAATGCTGGATTTGATATACAGGACAAGAAGCTATGATCTGGGCGACACATATTGGTGCGAGACTCTCAGGGACGGTATATTCATGACAATGTTCGAAAAAAACAAGCGTGATTTCGTATCAAGCATGACTAATAACGAAAGCCGTATCAATAAGGCGATAAATAAAGTTATCGAAGCGTTCGAAAAACTGGATATTTAATTAGTCATAATTCAAATAACGTGCGGCAAAAGATAATTTTAACACCTGAAGCTGTTAATTTTTCCAAAACCCCTTGCAATTCATACTGATTTGTGGTATAATACCTTGGTATTATGAAACAGGCAGGAAGAGGCTGACGCCTTCTTTCGGTCTTACGGAAAGAGAGGTGCTCAAGCATGAAGCAGGGAATACATCCCGAATATCAGAACGTTACGATCAAATGCGCCTGCGGCAACGAAGTTCAGACGCGTTCGACAAACGGTGGGGCGATGCATGTCGAAATCTGCTCGAAATGCCACCCGTTCTACACGGGCAAGCAAAAGTTCGTGGATACCGGCGGGCGGGTCGACAAGTTCAAGAAGCGTCTTGCGGCCGCGAGCGCTATGAAACAGAAATAATCTAACGGCAGAAAAAATGCGGGAAGCGGGCAATACCGTTTTCCGCTTTTTCATCATTTTTGAATTTACGCCTCCCCTCGCAAACAATCAGGAGAATATAAGATATATTTATGGGAAATAAACTGCTTAATACCCCTTGGGGAGAGAATGAAATAAACGCGGTGCGGGCGGTGCTGGTCTCGGTCATAACCGGCCGCACAACCGAAAGGGAAGCGCAGGTGTCGCTTGATGAGCTTGAGCGGCTGCTTGAAACCGCCGGTGGCTCGGCCTTTGCCCGTCTGACACAGTCAAAAGACAGTCCGGATCCCGCTACCGTCATCGGCTCAGGCAAAATTAAGGAACTTTACGAACTCTGTTCGATAAATGATGTTCCGCTTGTCGTATTTGATATGGAGCTGACTCCGTCTCAGATTAAAAACATAGAAGATGCGCTTTCCGACGATAAACATGACGTCATGGTAATCGACCGCGCGATGCTAATCCTGGATATCTTCGCGCTTCACGCGCAGTCAAGCGAAGGAAAGCTTCAGGTAGAGCTCGCGCAGCTGAGATACACCGCGCCGAGACTGATAGGAAAGGGACTTCAGCTCTCAAGACAGGTCGGCGGAAACATCGCGGTGCGCGGTCCCGGCGAAACCAAACTCGAAACCGACAGACGATATATCGAAAGAAGAATTCAATTTCTGGAAGAACAGCTTCGCAAACTGGATTCCTCCCGTTCAACAATGCGCAAAGCGCGTCAGCGTTCGGGAATCACCAGCTGCGCCATAGTGGGATACACAAACGCCGGCAAGTCGACTTTGCTCAATTACCTTACCGGCGCCGGAATTTTAGCGGAAGACAAATTGTTCGCAACCCTTGACCCGACTACGAGGCGTTATAAACTCCCGAGCGGAGAAGAAATACTGCTGACAGATACGGTCGGATTTATCAGAAATCTTCCGCACCACCTGATAAAGGCTTTTAAATCAACCCTTGATGAAGTGAAATTCGCGGATATAATACTCGTATTGATAGACGCCTCCGACCCCGAATGTCAAAATCAGCTTAAGGTGAGCAAAGAGCTTTTGCGAGAACTCGGAGTCGAGGATAAACCGATAATATATGTCTGGAACAAATGCGACGCCGAATCGGACAGGCTCCTGAACGTAGTCTGGGATCAGGCGGGTTCTCTTGTTTCATTTAAGGACACCGTAGCTGTCTCCGCAAAGACCGGAGAAGGGATCGACGAGTTGATAGCCAAGCTTGAAGAAGCGGTAAGTCATGGCAGACTACCCGTCACATACCGAATTCCCAATATTAAGTCAGGCGAATTAAGCAGGCTTTACAATCTCGCTACGGTAACCAATGTAAATTATACTCATGAATATATAGAAGTTGACACACTTTCCGACAACCGCGCGCGCGGTGTCTTTTCGGAATATGTATACAACTCGCCGGACAATATCGATGAATAACTTTTTAAATATCGGCGGGGATCAGCCGCCTCCTCCGCCCGAATACATAACTCTTGAGCGCGAAAGCGAAATAGAGTATATTGAAAAGAAGTCGGTTTTTATCGGTAGAGCCAAAAGAGTCTGTTCCGTTGAAGAGGCAGCGGAATACCTCGAATCGATAAAACGGAAAAACTCGGATGCGCGACACCATGTCTACGCATATCAGATAAACCGGGGAGCTGCCGAAAGGATGAGCGACGATGGCGAACCACAGGGAACGAGCGGTCCGTATGTACTCGATGTTATAAAAAAGAAAGGCTTCACCGACGCTATCATCGTTGTTACCAGATATTTCGGGGGCATACTCTTAGGCGCTTCCGGATTGACCCGGGCATATTCGACTGCAGCGAACCAGGCTGCCGAAGCGGCGGGGATAGTAAGATATGTCGAATACTCGG
>JGI24712J26585_10000474_pt1 | contig 34562 bp, 26 predicted proteins | sample BioPla3DNA2_FD_26585 | JGI IMG/M metagenome (IMG submission 26585)
GGACATGAAATCGGTACGGTTCGCAACGGACTCGTCGGCCTGGTGACCGTAGGCGATTATTCGGAAAACCCGGCGCATGACGCGCTCCGTTCCACTTCAGGCCTCTTTCCCGATCCCATTCTGGAGTCCGAGACCTATTCTGTTCCGGCAAATCAGACGACCTGTATCTGGACGACCGTGAGCGTCGGCCAGGATGTTCCTGCCGGTAAATATTATGGCAAAATATGTTTGAAAGGCAAGATCGCCGGCAAGAAAAAATTCTACCATGAGGAGGAAATCTGTGTCAACGTGCGGCTCGTGACCCTCCGCAAGCCTCGTTTTCAAAACATCAACTGGTGCTTCGATTTTGACGATTGCCTCAAGTTGTATAACGGGGGAGAGCCTGTCGAACGCTATTCCGAGCTTTACTGGCAATACATGAAGGACATGGCCGCCCTGCTGCGCGAGGCGTATCAAAACATGACCCGTGTCGACATTTTCGGTCTTGTCGACATGAGGCAGGACGCTTCCGGAAAGTGGCGGTTCGACTTTACCCGCTTCGATGAACTGGTGCGCTTCTACGAGTCCGAAGGCGTCCTCGAACGCCTGCAGGGAGACGGACTCGGCGGTCGCAAGAAGCCGGTCTGGACTTCTCCCCAAGCGCTTGCCGTTCCTGTATTCAAGGACGGAAAACTGTCAAAGGAGATGCGCGCGTTGGATGAGCCTGGCGTGAAGGAGTTCTACACGGAGTTTATTCCGGTCTTGGTAAGTCATCTCAAGGAGATCGGGATGTATGACCGTTATGTCCANCAGGTTTGCGACGAGCCGATCGATGAAAACGCGGAGAGTTACTCGGAAATAGTCCGGTTCCTAAAGTCCCTGGCCCCTGATCTCAAGGTGATGGAAGCGTGCCAGACGACCAAAACCATTGGCGCGATTGACGTTTGGGTGCCCCAGCTCGATTTTTGGCACGAGAACCATTCGTTTTTTGAGGAAAGGAAGAAGGCGGGAGAAGAATTATGGTTCTACACATGCTGCAATCCCCGCGGCGAGTACCCGAACCGATTCATCGAGTTGCCCCTCATCAAGGGGAGGATCCTCTATTGGATGGGCTTTAAATACGGGGCNGCCGGNCATCTTCATTGGGGATTCAANTACTGGAGCGACGATCCTTTCGGACAGACGTCCTTNCCGGGTGCCGGNACCTTTTTGCCCGGAGGGGACAGTTGGATTGTTTACCCGGGATATCGCAAGTTCCTGCGTTCGATCCGGTATGAGCAGATGCGGGACGGAATCGAAGACGTGGCTCTTCTGGAAATGCTTTCGGACAAGAATCCCGCGCTGGCCATGGAACTCTGCAACACGCTTATCATCAACTGGTTTTCCTACAGCTCCAATCCTGCCTTGTATCGCGACGTCAAGCGCTGGCTTCTGGATGCCCTGGAATGATGCGGCCAGGCGAACTCGACCTTGACTTTCTCCACAGTCTTGCGCAGTTTCTTGTCGCTGATGCCGTCCTTGTCCATCTTCTCAAGGATTCTGTCGTCGCGGCTGCTCGCCTCCCCCTGCTCGCAGGTGTGTTCCTACAAACCACGGCCGCACCGATCCTGCACACAGACGGCTGTAGGGTATATTCATGCGGCAAGACCCCCTTTTAAATGGCCATATTGCCGCCTTGATCATGCTTGTAGCCATGTCCAGGGCATATTCCTGCGGCCGTGGTTTGCAAAAGATTTTCGCCGCCAACGCTGTTTCGCATGTACTTGGCAACCGTTCAGACGAAAATCGGCTCCGCGAGGGAGTAGAGTTGAACCGGGCAACCGCCGCGGGCGTGAGGGACTGCTACGGAATTCACGTGAGGGAAGGAAAGAGTTGAACCGGGCAACCGCCGCGGGCGGGGATAAAGAAAGCCGGCTAAAAAGAGATTTTTAGCCGGCCTCTTCGCAACATCATTGCCTTTCAGCAATTTACAGTTCGCTCATCTCCTGCTCGTACTCGTCTTTGCGTCCGACGATGATGTCGTTGTATTCCTTCAGACCCGTACCGGCCGGGATCAGGTGACCGCAGATCACGTTTTCCTTCAGACCTTCGAGGTAGTCGACACGGCCGCGGATCGCAGCCTCGCTGAGCACCTTGGTGGTTTCCTGGAAGGAAGCGGCGGAAATGAAGCTGTTGGTCCGTAGAGCGGCCCGGGTGATGCCTTGCAGCACCAGCCGGGCAGTCGCGGGCCTTGCATCGCGCACCACCATCATCTTGAGACCCTGCCGTTCGAGCGAAGAATTTTCGTTGCGCAAGTCGCGGGCATTCACGATCTCGCCGAATCCGAATTTTTTGGAGTCGCCCGGTTCGAGCACGAAGTGCTTTCCGAAGATGTTGTCGTTCACGTCCATGAATTCCCACTTGTCGACGAGTTCCTCGTTCAGGAATTCCGTATCGCCCGGATCGGTGATCTCCAACTTCCGCATCATCTGGCGTACAATGATCTCGAAATGCTTGTCGTTGATCTTCACGCCCTGAAGCCGGTAGACCGCTTGGATCTCGTTCACGATGTAGTCCTGGGCTTTGACGGGGCCGAGAATATTCAGGATGTCCGTCGGAGCGATGCCGCCGTCTGAAAGCCGGGTGCCGGCCTTCACATAGTCGTTCTCTTGCACGAGAATCTGCTTGGTCAGCGGCACTAGATAGGTCTTTTCAATTCCGGACTTGCTCTTCACGATGATCTCTCGGTTGCCCCGCTTGATCTTGCCCATGATCACCTCTCCGTTGATCTCGGAAAGGATGGCAGGGGAAGAAGGGGTTCTTGCCTCGAAGAGTTCCGTGACGCGCGGCAAACCGCCGGTGATGTCGCTGGTTTTGCCGATGGCGCGCGGAATCTTGATGATCACGTCTCCAACCTTGACCGGATCGCCGTCGTTGGCAATGACGTGGGCACCCACCGGCAGGTTGTACTGGCGGATTGTTCTTCCTTCTTCGTCAACGACGAGGATGGACGGGTTCTTGGTTCTGTCTCGGGCATCGATGATGACTTTATCCTTGTTCACGGCAAATTCATCGGTTATTTCTTCCCGGAAGGTTACGCCTTCGATCAGGTTTTCGAAGTGGACTCTGCCCGCCGTTTCTACGATGGTGATCGCGTTGTAAGGATCCCATTCGCAGATGAGGTCGCCTTTCTTGACCCTGTCGCCATCCTTGAAGTACAGCGTGGCTCCGTAGGGGACATCGTAGTGGGAATAGGTAATACCGGTCTTCTCATCGATGATGCTGATTTCCGTCGTACGGCTCACCACAATGTTGCGGGCCATACCGTTGTCATCGATCCGCTGGATGGTTCTAAGCTCTTCGCAGAAGAGCTTGCCGTCGTGCTTGGCTTCGATCGAGGAATCGGTCGCAGTACTGGAGGCCGTACCGCCGACGTGGAAGGTACGGAGGGTCAACTGTGTGCCCGGCTCACCGATGGACTGCGCGGCGATCACGCCGACTACTTCACCCTTTTCGACCATTCTGCTGGTAGCGAGATTTCGTCCGTAACACTTGGCGCAGATGCCTTTCCGGGATTCGCAGGTGAGAACGGAACGGATCTCGACCTGCTCGATCGGCAGGGAATCGATCAGCTTCGCAGTCTGCTCGCGGATTTCTTCGCCCGCGCTGATGATCAGTTCACCGGTGGTCGGATTGAAGATATCGTGCACCGAAGTTCTTCCGAGGATCCGCTCTCCGAGTGACTCGACGACCTCGTCCTTGTTCTTGATCGCGGTGGCGATCAGTCCGCGGAGAGTGCCGCAGTCTTCCTCGGTAATGATCACATCGTGGGAAACATCGACCAGACGACGTGTCAGATAACCCGCGTCAGCCGTCTTCAGGGCGGTGTCGGCGAGACCCTTGCGCGCGCCGTGGGTGGAGATGAAGTATTCCAGCACCGACATGCCTTCCTTCAGGTTGGAAATGATCGGGTTCTCGATGATTTCCGCTCCTGAGGAACCGGATTTCTGCGGTTTGGCCATAAGGCCGCGCATGCCGCAGAGCTGCTTGATCTGCTGAGTGGAACCGCGGGCCCCGGAATCCAGCATCATGTAGACGGGGTTGAATCCTTGCTGGTCGGCGGAGATCTGCTTCTCGACGATCCCGGTCAAACGGTTGTCGATGGAAGTCCAGAGGTCGATCACCTTGTTGTAGCGCTCGTTGTTCGTGATGAAACCCATCGAATAGTTGTTCTTGATCCCTTCGACGTCCTTGTAGCCTTTCTCAATGAGTTCTTTCTTCTCTTTGGGGATGATCACATCACCGAGATTGAAGGAAATGCCGGCGCGGAAAGCCTGATCGTACCCGAGGTTCTTGATGTCGTCCAGGAATTGGGCGGTACGGGTGACACCCGTGTTCTTGATGACCTCGGTGATGATCCTTCGGAGGGATTTCTTTCCCAGCACTTCGTTCACGAAGGGCACTTCGTCCGGAACGAACTGGTTCACGATGATTCTGCCCGGAGTGGTTTCGACCATGCAGGTTCCTTTCTCGGGATCCTGCTTGTCGACAGCGATCCGCACATTGATCTTGGCGTGCATGTCGACCACTTTCTCGTTGTAGGCGATGATCACTTCCTCGGGGCCGTAGAAGTACATGTTTTCTCCTTTCGCGCCCGGTCTGATTTTGGTGACATAGTACAGTCCGAGCACCATGTCCTGGGAAGGAACGGTGATCGGGGTGCCGTTGGCCGGATTCAGAATGTTCTGGGATCCCAGCATCAGCAGTTGCGCCTCCATGATGGCGGCATTTCCCAGCGGGAGATGTACGGCCATTTGGTCTCCGTCGAAGTCGGCATTGAAAGCCGTACAGGCGAGCGGATGCAACTGGATGGCCTTCCCTTCGATCATTCTCGGCTGGAATGCCTGGATGCCCAGCCTATGGAGGGTCGGCGCGCGGTTCAGCAGGACCGGATGTCCTTTCATTACATTTTCGAGAATGTCCCAGATCACGGGATCCTTCCGGTCGACAATTTTTTTGGCCGATTTTACGGTCTTGACGATGCCGCGCTCGATGAGCTTGCGGATGATGAACGGCTTGTAGAGTTCGGCAGCCATGAATTTCGGCAGACCGCACTCATGCATGTTCAGTTCCGGACCCACGACGATCACGGAACGGGCGGAATAGTCCACACGTTTTCCGAGAAGGTTTTGGCGGAAGCGTCCCTGCTTGCCTTTGAGGCTGTCGGACAGGGACTTGAGTGCCCGGTTCGACTCGCTCTTCACCGCGCTGGATTTCTTGGAATTGTCGAAGAGGGAATCGACGGACTCCTGAAGCATACGCTTCTCATTCCGGAGAATAACTTCAGGCGCCCTGATCTCGATCAACTTTTTGAGCCGGTTGTTCCGGATGATGACCCTTCTGTAGAGGTCATTCAGATCCGAGGTGGCGAAACGGCCGCCGTCGAGCGGAACAAGCGGGCGGAGATCCGGGGGGATGACGGGAACAACCTTCATGATCATCCACTCGGGACGGTTCACATCTTTCGACTCGAAGAACCACTTCACGACACCCAGCCGCTTCAGGAGTTCAGCCTTACGCTGTTGGGAGGTTTCCACCAGCATCCGCTGACGGAGTTCTTTGGAGAGTTCTACCACGTCAATTCCTTTCAGGAGGTCGTAGATGCCTTCCGCTCCCATCTTCGCTACGAATTTCTGCGGATCGCCTTCGGGAAGGTTCTCGTTCTCGGGAAATTTTGCGAGGATGTCGAGATATTCGTCCTCGGAGAGCAGTTCCATCTTCTCCACGCCGCTTTCACCGGGATTCACGACGATGTATTTCTCGTAGTAGATGACGGATTCGAGCTTTTTTGAAGGAAGCCCCAGCAGGGCGGAAATTTTGTTCGGGGCGCTCTTGAAGTACCAGATGTGGGCGACAGGGACGGTCAGGGCAATGTGGCCCATCCTTTCCCGGCGGACCTTCTTCTCCGTAACTTCCACTCCACAACGGTCGCAGACGATTCCGCGGTAACGGATCCGCTTGTATTTTCCGCAATAGCATTCGTAGTCCTTCGTAGGACCGAAGATTTTCTCGCAGAAGAGTCCGTCCCGTTCCGGCTTGTAGGTTCTGTAGTTCACCGTCTCCGGTTTCAGAACCTCACCGCACGACCTTGCCGTGATGTCTTCGGGCGAGGCGAGCGAAATGCAGATCGTCTGGAAGTTGCTTTTTACTTTATAGTCTTTGTTGCTGAAAACAGGCATATTGCTTTGCTATCAAATTGTCAGATATTAATCCAAAGAAACCTTGAGACCCAGTCCCCTCAGTTCATGAAGCAGGACGTTGAGGGACTCGGGAATACCGGGATTCGGCATCGGATCTCCCTTGACGATGGCTTCGTAAGTCTTGGACCGTCCGGTCACGTCGTCCGACTTGACCGTGAGGATCTCCTGCAGGGCATTCGCGGCTCCGAAGGCTTCAAGGGCCCAGACTTCCATTTCTCCGAACCGCTGGCCTCCGAACTGTGCCTTGCCGCCGAGCGGTTGTTGAGTGATGAGGGAATACGGTCCGATGGAACGCGCATGCATCTTGTCGTCGACCATGTGGCCCAGTTTGATCATGTAGATGACGCCTACCGTGGCCGGTTGATCGAACCAGTCACCTGTGCCGCCGTCACGCAGCATGGTTCTGCCGTATCGGGGCAGACCGGCCTTGTCGGTGTACTCGTTGATCTCCTCGCTGCTCGCGCCGTCGAAGATCGGGGTGCTGAACTTGAGGCCCAGCTTGTGGCCGGCCCAGCCGAGCACGGTTTCGTAGATCTGGCCGAGGTTCATTCGGGACGGCACACCGAGCGGATTCAGTACGATGTCCACCGGTGTTCCGTCATCCAGGAACGGCATATCCTCCTTGCGGACAATCTTTGCGACGATACCCTTGTTTCCATGGCGTCCGGCCATCTTGTCGCCCACCGTGATCTTGCGCTTCTTGGCGATGTAGACCTTGGCAAGCTGCATGACACCGTTCGGGAGTTCATCTCCCACCTTGATCTTGTCCATCTGCCACTTGCTTTCGGCCTCTGCTACCTTGAAAGTGATGCAGTAGTTGTTGATGAGATCCTGGATGAGGGCGTTGGCATTCTTGTCAGCCGTCCATTTGTTGGAATTGATGTTCCGGTAGTCGATACTCTTGAGCTTTTCGACTGTGATTTCCTTTCCTTTCGGGATGATTTCCACCCCGTAAAGGTCGCTGATCCCCGCGCTCTTCTTGCCTTTCACCAGAACGGAAAGCCGCTTGATGAAATCAGCGTAGAACTTCGCCGCCTTCCTGTCGAAGTCCTCTTGGAGTGCTTCCAGGCGGGCTTTCTGATCCGACCTCGTTGTTCTCCTTCCGGACTCTTTGGATGCTTTGGAGTACAGAGCCGTCTTGATGACGGTTCCGCTNAGCGAAGGATTGGCTTTCAGGGAAGCATCTTTNACATCTCCGGCTTTGTCTCCGAAGATGGCCTTGAGGAGCTTCTCCTCGGGTGAAGGATCGCTTTCTCCTTTGGGCGTGATCTTGCCGATCATGATGTCTCCCGGCTCGACATGCGCGCCGATCCGGATGATTCCTTGCTTGTCGAGATCCTTCGTAGCTTCTTCGCTGACGTTCGGGATGTCGGAGGTGAGTTCCTCCATCCCACGCTTGGTTTCGCGTACTTCGGTAAGATATTCATCGACATGGATGGAGGTCAGGATGTCCCATTTCACCATCTCTTCCGACAGCACGATGGCATCCTCGTAATTGTAACCCTTCCACGGCATGAACGCGACCTTGAGGTTCCGTCCCAGCGCGAGTTCTCCGCCTTCTGTGGCATAGCCTTCCGTGAGCACCTGACCCTTCACGACCTTGTCGCCCTTCCGGACAATTGGCTTGAGGGTGACCGTGGTGCTTTGGTTGGTCCTTCTGTTGATCGGAAGTTTGTAGATCGTCTCTTCAGGAGCGAAACTGACGAAGCGCTCGTCTTCCGTCTGATCNTATTTGATCCGGATTTCGCGGGCGTCGACATAGGTCACTTCTCCGCTGCGGTCGGCGATGAACTGAGTTCTNGAGTCAAGGCACACGCGCTCCTCGAGTCCGGTGCCGATGATCGGCGCCTCCGGAGTCAGGAGGGGCACAGCCTGGCGCATCATGTTCGCTCCCATGAGGGCGCGGTGGGCGTCGTCATGCTCGAGGAACGGAATCAGGGAAGCAGCGACCGAAGCCATCTGGTTCGGAGCGACATCCATGAAGTCGACTTCCTCGCGGGAGACGACCGGGAAGTCCGCTTCGAGGCGGCACTGGATCCGGTCCGACTTGATGGTCCCGTCACTGTCCATCGGTACGTTGGCGAGGGACACGAGCTTGTCTTCCTCCTCTTCAGCGGTCATGAAATGCCAGCCCTTCTCGGAGAGATCGACCTTTCCGTTCTGCACATTCCGGTACGGGGTCTCGATGAATCCGAGTTGGTTGATCCGGGCATAGACGCAGAGCGAGGAGATCAGTCCGATGTTCGGGCCTTCCGGCGACTCGATCGGGCACAGGCGGCCGTAATGCGTGTAGTGCACGTCTCGGACTTCGAATCCGGCCCGTTCTCTGGAAAGACCGCCCGGTCCGAGCGCGGACAGACGGCGCTTGTGCGTGATTTCCGCAAGCGGATTCGTCTGATCCATGAACTGGGACAGTTGGCTGGTTCCGAAGAATGAATTGATCACGGAAGAAAGGGTCTTCGCGTTGATCAAGTCGATCGGGTTGAATTGTTCGCTGTCGCGCACGTTCATCCGTTCGCGGATGGTCCGCGCCATCCGGGAGAGTCCCACGCTGAACTGATTGGAAAGCTGTTCTCCGACCGTGCGGACGCGACGGTTGCTCAGGTGGTCGATGTCATCGACAGTCGCCTTGGAGTTGATCAGCTGAATGAGATACTTGATGATCTCGATGATGTCATTCTTGGTGAGTACCCGCACTTCGGGATCGGTGGCAAGCTTTAGTTTCTTGTTGAGGCGGAATCTTCCCACGCTGCCCAGATCATACCGTTTCTCCGAGAAGAAGAGCTTGTCGATGACGTCGCGGGCGGTTGCCTCGTCGGGCGGTTCCGAATTGCGGAGTTGTTTATAGATGTACTTGACAGCCTGGATTTCCGTGTTGGTCGGATCCTTCTGAAGAGTGTTGAAGATGATGGCGTATTCGTTGGAATTGGCCTCGTCTTTCTGGAGAAGGATGGTCTTGACCTCGGTCTCGGAGATTTTCGCGATGGTGTCGTCGTTGAGGCTCTCGCCCCGGTCTACGATGGGCACTGTCCGTTCGATCGGGATGACTTCGCCCGTGTCCTCATCCTCGAAGTCTTCAGTCCAGGTCTTGAGCACTCTGGCGGCAAGTTTGCGGCCCTTGTTCTCTTTGAGGGACTTGGCTGTAACCCTCACTTCGTCTGCCAGCCCGAAGATGTCGATGATGTCCTTATCGGTGTTGTAGCCGATGGCGCGCAGCAGGGTGGTGACGGGCAACTTCTTTTTGCGGTCGATGTAGGCGTACATCACGTTGTTGATGTCCGTCGCGAACTCGATCCAGGAGCCTTTGAAGGGAATGATTCTCGCTGAATACAGCTTCGTTCCGTTGGCGTGCATGCTCTGGTCGAAGAACACGCCCGGAGACCTGTGCAGCTGGGAAACGATGATTCTTTCTGATCCGTTGATGACGAATGTGCCGGCAGGGGTCATGTAAGGAATATTGCCGAGGTACACATCCTGGACTCTGGTGTCAAAGTCTTCGTGTTCGGGATCGGTGCACGAAAGGCGGAGTTTTGCCTTCAGAGGAACGTCATAGGTAACCCCTCTCTCAAGGCACTCTTCGATCGAATATTGAGGCGGATCAATGAAATAGTCGATGAACTCCAACTTGTAATTGTTCCTCGTGTCTTCGATCGGGAATATCTCCTGAAAAGCTTGGAACAGGCCTTCGTTTTTCCGATTCTCGGGCGTCGTCTCCAGCTGGAAGAAATCTTTGAAAGATTTCAACTGAACTTCCAGCAAATCAGGATATTCCAGAATTTTTGATGTGGCGAACAGGATTCGCTTGTTGTTGGTCTTTTTTGACATGTTCTGCCTTTGGGGAATGGAGAAAAACTTAATACGACAAAAAGGTTTAGAGCCTATCGGGCTCTAAACCTGAATATTTTCCCGCAGGGGAAGCTGGGCCTATTTAACCTCAACTTCAGCTCCTGCCTCTTCGAGGGCATCTTTGAGTTGTTCAGCCTCAGCCTTGGAAATCTTCTCCTTAAGGTTCGCAGGGGCGCTGTCTACGAGGTCTTTGGCTTCCTTGAGACCCAAACCGAGCGCTTCCTTCACGGCCTTGATGACCTGAAGTTTCGTTTGTCCCGCGCTTTTAAGGACGACGTCGAATTCGGTCTGCTCCGCAGGGGCGGCGTCGGCTTCTCCGGCAACAGGTCCGGCAACAGCCACCGCTGCAGCCGCGGGCTCGATGCCATACTCCTCCTTGAGAACTTTCGCAAGTTCCTGAACGTCTTTTACAGTAAGGTTAACCAACTCTTCTGCAAGTGCTTTTACATCTGCCATAATTGATAATGTTTAAATGTTTATTGTTATTATTATTTTTCTTCTTTTTCCGAGAGCGTCTTGACGATACCGGCGATCTTGCCGCCCGCGCTTTGGAGGGCGGAGATGACATTGCGCGCGGGAGACTGCAGCAGAGAAACAATGTCTCCGATGAGTTCTTCCCTGGACTTGATCGCGATCAGTTCGTCCAGTTTGTCGGCGCCCACGAAAGCGCACTCCTGAACATAGGCCCCTTTCAGAACAGGCTTGGCGAGACCTTCCTTCTGCATCTGCTTGATCAGTTTCGCAGGCGCGTTGGCACTCTGGGTGTACATGATGGCCGTGTTCCCGACGAGGGTGGGGAGGAGGTTGTTCATCTCCTCGTTGTTCATCGCTTTCAATACGTGGCTGAACAAGGTGTTCTTGACGACAGTGAGTTTGATCCCTTGTTCGAAGCAGGCGCGGCGTAGCTTCACCGTGTTTTTCGCATTCAGTCCGGCTATGTCCGTGACATAGTAGTTAGGATACTCCTTCAACAGTTCGGAGATCGACTCGATGACCTGTACTTTTGTTTCCTTCTTCATGATTGAATGCTTTTATTTATTCAGCGCTTCCGCTTATGAATGCCTTGACATCGATCTTGATGCCGGGGCTCATGGTAGTACAAATGGAGGCGCCCTTCATGTAGGTTCCCTTCAGTGCCTGAGGTTTGAGTTTCAGGACCTCGTTCAGCAGAGCGGCCGCGTTCTCGTAGATCTGCCTGGGGGTAAATGATACTTTGCCGACGGCGGCATGGATGATTCCGGTTTTGTCGACCTTGAAGTCGATCTTGCCGGCCTTGGAGGCTCTCACGGCTTCTCCGACCTCCATCGTGACGGTGCCCGTCTTCGGGTTCGGCATCAGGCCTCTCGGACCGAGAATGCGGCCGAGCGCGCCTACTTTTGCCATGACGGAAGGGGTGCAGATGATGACATCCACATCCGTCCAGCCACCCTTGATTTTTTCAACATATTCATCAAGACCCACATAGTCCGCTCCCGCTTCTTTCGCCTCGTTCTCCTTGTCGGGAGTGCAGAGCACTAGAATCCTGACGGTCTTTCCGGTCCCGTGGGGAAGAGTGACCACGCCACGGACCATCTGGTTGGCTTTACGCGGGTCGACGCCAAGATTGGCTGAAACTTCGACAGAAGCATCGAATTTGGTGTAGGTGATTTCCTTGAGGAGTTCACAGGCCTCGTACAGCGTGTACTGCTTGGAAGCATCGTACTTCTCGGCAACCGCTTTCTGATTCTTAGTCAATCTACTCATTTTGCGTGTGAATTTTAAAGGTTCTCAGGGAATTCCCCCGTTACGGCGACACCTATGCTCCTTGCTGTTCCGGCAACCATCTTCATTGCCGATGCAAGCGTGAAAGCGTTCAAGTCCGGCATCTTGCCTTCCGCGATCGTCCTGACCTGATCCCAGGTGATGGACGCCACTTTCAATCTATTCGGTTCTCCCGAACCCTTCTGCACCTTGGCGGCTTCCTTGATGGAAATCGCTACGGGAGGCTGTTTTACCTCGAACGTGAAAGATTTGTCCGAATAGACCGTAATCACTACAGGCAGAATCTTGCCGCCCGCGCTTTGCGTGGCAGCGTTGAACTGCTTGCAGAAGTCCATAATGTTCAAGCCTTTGGAACCAAGCGCAGGTCCTACCGGAGGTGCTGGATTAGCTGCTCCTGCTTTGATCTGGAGTTTGATAAATCCGGTAACTTCTTTTGCCATGATATTCTGTTATTCTTTAGTTACTTGTGTAAAGCTGAGTTCAAGCAGAGTCTTTCTGCCGAAGATCACAACGATCACTTTGAGCTTGCTCCTGTCTTCTTCAATAGCTTCGACGGTACCGCTGAAACCGCTGAAAGGTCCGTCGGTGATTCTTACGGATTCACCGATTTCATAGTTTACTTGTGTTTCAGCGGCATTGTCCAAATTCTCATCTTGTTCACCAAGGATCCTCGTCACTTCTTCTTCACGAAGAGGTACGGGCTTTCTTTCGGAGGGTGATCCGGATGTCTTCTCGGTCAGGAATCCGGACATGCCGGGAATCAAGTTGCGGATAATGTATTCAAGTTCCTTGCTGAGTTTGGCCTGGATCAATACATAACCCGGGAAGAGCAGTCTTTCGACCACCTTCCTTTTGCCGCTTTTGGTCACAATCTCCCTTTTTACAGGAACAAGTACTTGTCCTACTTGATTCTGAAGGCCGCTCCGTTCGATTTCATTCTCGAGATACTCTTTGGCCTTCTTTTCCTTAGCCCCAGCCGTCCGAAGGACATACCATTTCATTTCACCCATGGTAATCAATGAATTACAATGTGTAGATGGCAGTCATCAGATGCTCGAAAGCAAAGTCGATAACAAAGAGCGCAGCCGCGACGATCACCGTGGCGACCAACACAAGCAGGGCGGAACTTTGCAGTTTGTCCCAAGTCGGCCAGGTGACTTTCTTCGTGAGCTCGATGTAAGACTCTTTAAGATAGTTAATGAACTTTCTCATCTTTGCATTTAATGGACGTCGTAATATTGGAAGCTTCTACGATGTCTGTTAAACTAGTACCAAATCGTAACCTTTGATATTGGCAGGGGAAGCAGGATTCGAACCCACATCTACGGTTTTGGAGACCGCTGAACTACCCTTGTTCTATTCCCCTGAAAACGGATGCCCGGCAGGACACCCGCGCAGTATCTCTTGAATTAGTCAAGAATCTTGGTAACCTGTCCGGCGCCGACGGTACGTCCACCTTCGCGGATGGCGAAGCGGAGGTTCTCGTTGAGCGCGACAGCGGTGATGAGTTCAACATCGATCTCGACATTGTCGCCCGGCATCACCATCTCGACTCCTTCAGGAAGGGTGATCTCGCCCGTCACATCCAGGGTGCGGATGAAGAACTGAGGGCGATACTTGTTGTGGAACGGAGTGTGGCGTCCGCCTTCTTCCTTTTTCAGCACGTAGATCTGCGCCTTGAAGTGCTTGTGAGGGGTAATGGAACCCGGCTTGGCAACAACCTCGCCTCTCCTCACTTCCTTCTTGTCGATACCGCGGAGAAGCAGTCCGACGTTGTCTCCGGCCTCTCCCCGATCGAGGAGTTTGCGGAACATCTCAACACCCGTAACGACGGTGCTGCGAGGGCCATCGCTGAAACCGACGAGTTCGACAGGATCGTTCACATGGATCGTACCCCTTTCGATACGGCCGGTAACGACCGTTCCACGGCCGGTGATGGAGAAAATGTCCTCAATAGGCATGAGGAAAGGCTTCTCGTTCTCACGCTCCGGAACCGGAATGTATTCGTCAACAGCGTCCATGAGTTCCATGACCTTGTCTTCCCACTCAGACTCACCGTTCAGCGCGCCAAGAGCGGATCCGCGGATCACGGGGAGGTTGTCTCCGTCGTAACCGTAGAAGGAAAGCAGGTCGCGGACCTCCATTTCGACGAGCTCGAGCATCTCGTCATCATCCACAAGGTCAACCTTGTTCATGAAAACGACGATCTTGGGGACGTTCACCTGACGGGCGAGCAGGATATGCTCGCGGGTCTGGGGCATCGGGCCGTCCGTGGAGGCAACAACGAGGATTGCTCCATCCATCTGCGCTGCCCCCGTCACCATGTTCTTCACGTAGTCGGCGTGGCCCGGGCAGTCAACGTGTGCATAGTGACGTTCCGCGGTCTCATACTCGATGTGTGAAGAGTTGATGGTGATACCGCGCTCCTTCTCTTCGGGAGCGTTGTCGATCTGATCGAACGACTTGACATCCTGGGTTCCGAATCCTTTTTCGTTAAGAACCTTCGAGATGGCGGCGGTCAAGGTCGTCTTGCCGTGGTCAACGTGGCCGATTGTACCGATGTTGACATGCGGTTTTGTTCTTTGAAAAACTTCTTTTGCCATAATATTTATGAATAAAATTGAGTTGCTTACAAATACGTCAAGGTTGAGCCGGTGATGGGAATTGAACTCATGACCTCATCCTTACCAAGGATGCGCTCTACCCCTGAGCTACACCGGCTTTTGGAGCGGAAGACGAGGTTCGAACTCGCGACCCTCAGCTTGGAAGGCTGATGCTCTACCAACTGAGCTACTTCCGCAACGTTTGTGGGAGGAGGTGGACTCGAACCACCGAACCCGAAGGAGCGGATTTACAGTCCGCCGCAATTGCCGCTATGCGATCCTCCCGAATTGCCTGATGTTCAATCATTTGGTTAGAGCCGATGGAGGGGGTCGAACCCACGACCTCGAGATTACAAATCACGCGCTCTGGCCAACTGAGCTACATCGGCAGATGTGTTGTCAAACAGCTCGTTTTCAACAAAAAAGATACATTTTTGACGAAACGGACTGCAAAGATAGGTATTTATTCGGTATCTGCAAAACTTTTTCAACTATTTTTTCATCAAGCGAGACATCTCCGAATAGAGACTCTCCTCGTCCAAGGAGCACATTTTCAGCTGTTCCGCCTGGGTCGCCTGCTTGATGAAACGGTCCGGGATTCCGATGCCGCCGAGCGGTGTCCTGTGTCCCAGGGTGGACAGGTACTCGGACACCTCGCCGAACAGCCCGCCCTTCAACGAACCATCCTCCAAAGTCAGGATGCGCGCGAAGCGCGAGGCCTCCTCCAGTATGGCTGTGTCGATCGGCTTGAGGAAGCGCATGTTGAATACGGCCGGGCACAGTCCGGTCTCGTCTTTGAGCCTGCGGGCGGCTTCCAGGGCCCTGTTCGCGACCGGTCCCAAGGCCAGCACCGCGACCTTTTCCCCGTCCAGCAACTTTTCACCCTTCCCGACCGGATATTCCCGGAAAGGGATCTCCCGCCAGGGAGTCCCTTCTCCGCGTCCGCGCGGGTACCGGATGACAAAGGGGCCCTGCGTAATGTGCAATCCCGTGTAGAGGAGTTGTTTGAGCTCTATCTCGTCTTTCGGGGCGCTGATCGTCACGTTCGGAATGCAGCGGCACGAAGCCAAGTCGAACGCGCCTTGGTGGGTCGCCCCGTCTTCGCCGACAAGTCCCGCCCGGTCCAGGCACAGGACGACGGGAAGATGCTGCAGGGCTACATCGTGGATAAACTCGTCGTAGGCCCGCTGGGCGAAGGTGGAATAGATCACACAGTACGGTTTGAGTCCGCCGGCCGCCAGTCCCGCCGAAAAAGTCACGGCGTGCTCTTCCGCGATGCCGACGTCGAAGAAGCGGTCTTTGAATTCCGAAGCGAACCGCGTCATCCCGCTTCCGGTCGCCATGGCCGGAGTGATGCCGACGACCTTCGGGTCCAGTTTCGCAAGGTCGCACAGTACTTCACCGAACACATCCTGGTAGAGGCTTACCGCGTCTTTCTTCGCGGGTCGCTTCCCGCTTTCGGGATCGAATCTTCCGGGCGCGTGCCAGGTCGTCGGATCGGCTTCCGCCGGTGCGTAGCCCTTGCCCTTGACGGTGTAGGTGTGAAGCAGACGAGGTCCACCGATTTTCTTCAGCCTCCGCAGGGCATTGACTACGGCCCGGAGGTTGTTGCCGTCGATGGGACCGAAATATCGGAATCCGAAGGCTTCGAAGAGGTTTCCGCCCGTTCGGGTAACCAAAGAAGACTTCATTTTATGGACCAAGTTCTGCATCCAGTCGCGGAATTTACCGGAACCGAGTCGGTCCCAGACGTGCTTCTTGGCTTTGTTGTACGCCGTGGAAGTGGTCACTTTCATGAGATACTCGTGCACGGCGCCCTGGTTCCGGTCGATGGCCATCTCGTTGTCGTTCAAGATCACCAGCAGGTCCGCGTTGCTGTCTCCGGCATTGTTCAGACCTTCCAGCGCGAGTCCGCCGCCCATGGCCCCGTCTCCGATCATCGCGACCACTTTCTCCTGCTTTCCCTGCAATCGTCCCGCTTCAGCGATACCCAGCGCCGCCGAAATGGAGGTGGACGCATGCCCTGCCCCGAACACATCGAAACCACTTTCGTCACGGAAAGGGAAGCCGCTGATACCATCCGCCTTGCGGTTGCGCTTGAAGGCTTCCCGGCGGCCGGTGAGGAGCTTGTGGGCATAGGCCTGATGTCCGACGTCGAACACCAGCTTGTCCTGCGGCGTATCGAAAACATAGTGCATGGCCACGATCAATTCGACCGCGCCCAGACTGGATGCCAGGTGCCCCGGATTTTCCGAACAACACCGGACGATGTATTCCCGGATTTCGGAGCAGAGCTGTTCCAGCTCGCTCATAGTCAGTTTCCTGACATCTTCGGGTTGATTGATTTTATCCAATATTATCATTCTTCATGCGAAGGTACGACAAAAAACCTTATTCACATTAACATTTTTTATTCCTACCTTAGCATTTTGCTTGAAGAACTCTACAAGAATATCGCAATGACTGAAATTCAGAAAACGCTCAGAGACTCTGCCGCCATGCGCTGGACCGCCCTTCTCTTGCTGGCACTCGCCATGTTCTGTTCCTACATTTTCATGGACATTCTTTCTCCCATCAAGGATTTGATGCTGACCGAGCGCGGCTGGGACTCCACCGCCTTCGGAACCGTGCAAGGTTCGGAGACCTTCCTCAACGTCTTTGTTTTCTTTTTGATCTTCGCGGGAATCATCCTCGACAAAATGGGAGTCCGTTTCACGGCTCTGCTTTCCGGCGTAGTGATGCTGGCCGGCGCCCTCGTGAAATACTATGCGGTCAGCGCGGCTTTCATAGGCAGCGGCCTGGAGACTTGGTTCACAGAGCATCTGAATCATATTCCCGTTTTCGAACAGCTCGGGGTTTCTCCCTTCTATTCCGGTATGCCCGCTTCCGCCAAGATGGCGGCGCTGGGCTTTATGGTTTTCGGCTGCGGGGTGGAAATGGCGGGCATCACGGTCTCGCGCGGGATCGTGAAGTGGTTCAAAGGCCGTGAACTTGCCCTGGCAATGGGGTCCGAAATGGCCCTCGCCCGTCTGGGTGTCGCCACCTGCATGATCTTCTCGCCGTTTTTCGCAAAGTTCGGGGGCGTCATCGATGTCTCTCGTTCCGTTGCCTTCGGCGTGGTGCTGCTCTGCATCGCCCTGATGATGTTCATCGTGTATTTCTTCATGGACCGGAAACTGGATGCCCAGACCGGGGAAGCGGAAGAGGGGGACGATCCGTTCAAAGTCAGCGACATCGGCAAGATCCTTTCCAGCCTGGGCTTCTGGCTTGTCGCCCTGTTGTGCGTGCTCTACTATTCCGCCATCTTCCCGTTCCAAAAGTATGCCGTGAATATGCTGCAGTGCAACCTGACGTTCACTGAGGTGCCTTCCGATTCGTTCTGGGCGTCGAATTCCGTCACCATCGTCCAGTACATCATCATGCTGGTGGTCGCCGCTACGGCTTTCATGCTCAACTTCATGAAGTCCAAGAAGATGAAGCTGACGATGCTCGTAATCTCCGTGACCGCTTTGATCGTCTATTGCTACATGGGTTATATGCGGCAGTCCGCCGAATCCATCTTCGCTGTATTCCCGCTGCTCGCGGTGGGCATCACGCCGATTCTAGGCAACTATGTGGACCGCAAGGGCAAGGCTGCCTCCATGCTGGTGCTCGGTTCCTTGCTGCTGATCGCCTGCCATCTGACCTTCGCTTTCATCCTGCCGCTCTTCAAGGGCAACGCGGTCGGGGGCGTCGTGGTGGCCTATCTGACGATCCTGATTCTGGGCTCCTCCTTCTCCCTTGTGCCCGCCTCTCTGTGGCCGAGCGTACCCAAGCTGGTGGACGCCAAGATCATCGGTTCCGCCTACGCGCTGATCTTCTGGATCCAGAACATCGGCCTCTGGCTCTTCCCGCTGCTGATCGGCAAGGTTCTGGACAAGACCAATCCGGGCGTGACGGATCCTACGCAACTCAACTATACGGCTCCCTTGATCATGCTGGCTTGCCTCGGCGCGGCTGCGCTGGTCATCGGTTTGATTCTGAAAGTCGTCGACCGAAAGAAAGGCCTCGGCCTGGAACTTCCCAACATACAGCAGTAACCAATGGCAGATCGATCGAAGAAATCCGGATGGACAAGTTGGCTGGCGCTGGCTTGTCTGGTCGTGCCGATGTTCGCATCGTACTTCTTCGACGATATGTTCTCCACGCTGTCGCACCTCTTTGAACATCCGGAATTCCTTGAACTGGGCTGGAATGCGGCAGATTACGGGTTGTACGCCAGCGGCTATTCGGTCCTCTGCGTATTCGGCGGGCTGGTGGTCTGCGGCATGCTGCTGGACAAGTGGGGTGTGCGGATCACCGGATCCATCTTTGTCGGGATGATGGGGGGCGGGGCCGCCCTGGTCGCCTGGGCCATCACGTCCGGCCTTGCCCCGAAAACCTCCCTTTCCATCGCTTATGTCGGCTGCATGTTTTTCGGCTTGGGCAGCGAAATCGCCGGGGTGGCCGTCACCCGGTCCATCGCCAAGTGGTTCAAAGGGAGGAATATGGCATTCGCGATGGGGCTTCAGTTGGCGATCGCCCGCCTCGGGACCGCCTTCGCCCTGGTCATTTCCCCGAAGCTGGTGGCAACAAAAGCCGCCGGCGAGGTATATACTTTGAGCGAAACCGCGCGTCCGGCTTTTCTCGGTCTCTTGCTCATGCTGGCCGGGATCGTACTTTGGGCGATTTTCGTGTCGATGGATGCCCGGTTCGACAAGGCGGCAGGCCTGAAGGACCGGACAGACACGGCCAAGGCGGATCAGTTTCGCTTTTCCGATGTACTCAAACTCTTGAAAAACAAGCAATTCATTCTGATTGCCCTGCTGTGCGTGTTTTTCTACAGCAGCGTTATTTCGTTCAAGAAATTCGCCAGCGCCATTCTGATCCCCCGTTTCGACGTACCGGTCGAGACCGCCAGCTGGATGGTTTCCATGCTGCCCTTCGCCACGGTGATCTTCGCCCCGTTGTTCGGGATCATGGTGGATCGGATCGGGAAGGGAACCCGCTGGATGATCGTCGGTTCCCTGTTGGCGCTGATGGCTCATCTCCTGCTTGCCTTCGGGCCGGCCGGAGTGCCTGCCTGCGGCTATCTCAGTATGATATTTCTAGGCTTTGGCTACTCCCTTGTGCCCGCCGCCCTCTGGCCTTCCGTACCCAAGATCGTCCCGGACAAGGTTCTGGGAACCGCTTTTTCGCTCATCTATTGGGTGCAGAATCTCGGTCTGATGCTCTTCAAGATGCTCGCCGGCAAGATTCTGGCTGCTTCGAAGCCCCGGGATGCGATCGTCTCCTCCGCCCCGGATTTCTATGTTTCCGGAGCGATTTGGGTGGAAGTGATGTTCGTGGTCGTCTGCGTCATCGCCCTGCTGCTTGCGATCGGACTCCGCCGCTCCTCACGCCGCCATCCCGAGCTCCGTCTTGACGTTCCGGTTTCGTCCGGCAGGTAGATTCCCGGCGCGACCTGCATTTTTCGGGCAGGGAAAACACATTTTCCAGAATTTCACTATATTTGACCGAATATGCGGTTAATAGTAGTCGCGTGATGGATCTGGGTCTGTTTTTGGACATATTGCACATTCCGTCGACCTCCGGAGAGGAACGGAAACTGGCGGAGTTCCTGGCGGAGCGGCTGCCGGGTTCCGTGGAAGGGCACCCCGGGAAAGCCGCCTGTCAAGTCCTGTCCTTTGAAGTGGGAGACGGCACCCGGAACCTTCTCTTCGACTGGTCGGGGACGGGAAAACCCGCCTTCGTTTTCTGCACGCATCTGGACACCGTCCCTCCCTACATCCCGCCGACAGTGCTCGATGTTCATGCGGGGAGCGTCCTTCCGGATGGCACCCTGGCGGAAGGAGACGACCAGGTGATCCTGGGGCGCGGAAGCTGCGATGCCAAGGGGCAGATCTTCGCGATGTACACGGCCTGCCGCGAACTGGAAGCCCTGAATTTCCGGAATTTCGGACTCCTGCTGCTGGCCGGAGAAGAAACCGGTTCTTTCGGGGCGAAAGCCTGGACCCGGGATTGTCCGGGCGGGGATTTCGTATTGGTCGGAGAACCGACCGATAACAGCTTGGTCACCGCTGCCAAAGGAACCAAATCTTTCGCGGTCACCATCCATGGAACACCTTGCCATTCCGGCTATCCGGAACATGGCGTAAGCGCGGTCGCGAAATTTGTAGACTTTATGAATCTGCTCGACGTCGTGGATTTTCCTGAGGATCCCGTGCTTGGATCGACGACCTGGAACGTAGGCATGCTCCGCAGCGACAACCCGCAGAACGTCCTGAGTCCGGAAGTCTCTTTCCGCCTCTATTTCCGGACCACCTTCGCCAGCGATTCCCGGATCCTGCAGGCCTTGGAAGGAATTTGTCCGGAAGGTACGGTGGTGGACGCCCTGGGCGGAGACGATCCGATGACCTATTTCAGCGAAGTGGAAGGGATACCGCGCCGGCCGGCCGCCTTCGGAAGCGATGCGCCCCGGCTGACAAACTTCACCCGGCGGGCCATCTGCGGTCCCGGTTCGATTCTGACCGCTCATACCGACCGGGAATATGTACTCCGCTCCGAACTCGGAAAAGCGGTGGATCAATATATTCGGATATTCAAAGAACTTAACAAATAGTTTTGCCTTATGATCATTATGAAATTCGGCGGCACGTCCGTCCAGAATGAAGAAGCCATCGGTCGCGTGATCTCGATCGTCCGGAGCCGTCTCCGGGAAAGGCCGCTGGTGGTGGTTTCCGCCCTTGCAAAAGTGACGAGACTGCTTTGCGATATCGCCGACGAGGCGGAAGCCCAGCATGAAGGAAAAGTCAAGGAACTTCTGGCCCAGCTGAAAGACCGGCATGTAAAACTGGCGGAAAACCTGCTCGCCTCCAAGCCTGAGCTTTTGAGCGAGGCGATGGAGAAGATGGCCTACCGGTTCTCCCGCTTGGAAACCTTTGTCTCCGGTGTTTGTAAGATCGGCGAGCTGTCTCCCCGCAGCGAAGCCCGCATCATCTCGAACGGAGAACTGCTCTCCTCCATCATCATCGGTTACGCCTTCAACGCGAACGGGATTACCTGCAAATGGTTGGATGCGCGGAAAATGGTGATAACCGATGAAAACTACATGAGCGCCCGCCCGGATCTGGCTATGACGGAAGCGAACGTGAAACGCGCAGTCGCGGAAGATACCAAAGGGGCCGAGGTGGTCATTACCCAAGGATTCATCGCCTCTTCCACTGCCGGCTTCACGTCGGTGCTCGGATTTGAGGGCTCCGACTACTCCGCCGCCCTGTTCGGCATGGCGTTGGGCGCTTCCAGGGTGGAGATCTGGACCGACGTGGATGGAATCCGTACCGCCGATCCGAGAACGATCGGAGATACGGAACGAATTGAAAAGGTGTCTTACGAAGAGGCTGCCGAGATGGCGGCGATGGGAGCCCGGGTGCTTCACCCCCTGACCATCGAACCGGCCCGGAAGAAGAATATCCCGATCCTGGTGCTCAATTCCGGCAATTTGGAATGTCCGGGCACGGTTGTGACCCGGGAGGACAAGGCTCCGGTCGGCCCCAAGTCGATCGCCACGCAGGAGCGCATCTTTTTCATTACGGTACAGTCCCCGAAGTTGATCGGGGTCACCAACATGTTGGCGAAGGTTTCCACCGCGCTGGCCGCCCGGAACATTCCGGTGGTGATGGCAACCGCTTCCGAATCGGAGGTGTATGTGACCGTCCCCCAGGAGAAGGATGGTCTGGAGGAGGGCCTCGACGATGTGCTGAAAAGCTTGTCTACCTGGGCCGAAGTGACGGTCTACCGCAACAAAGCGCAGATTTCCATCATCGGTCGGGGCATGATCGCCTTCGAAGGTCTTGGGGACAAGACCATCAGCCTTTCCGGAAAGGTGTACATGGTCAGTTTGGGCACGAATCTGCTGAGCGAGAGTTTCGTCATCGATCGGGACAGACTCCAGGACACGTTGGAAGGATTGCACAACTACATATTCAAACAATCATGAAAGTAATCATCAGCGGCTACGGCCGCATGGGACATATGGTGGAAGCGGCGCTGGCCGAAAAAGGAGTGGAATGCGCCGGTTGGAGCGAAGACATCGCTTCGTTCGACCCGGATCTCGCCAAGCAATGCGTCTGCATTGACTTTACGACTCCCGCCGCCTTCCGGGCGAATTACAAGGCCTTGGCGGAACGCTTCAAGGCGGTCGTAGTCGGAACCACCGGGTGGAATGATATCCGGGAGGAGGTGATTGCCTGCTTCGAAGAGCGCGGCACCCCGATGATCTATGCCTCGAATTATTCGGTGGGCGTGAATGTGTTCATGGCTGCTTTGGAGACGGTTGCGAAGTATCTCGGCAAAGCCGGGGGCTATGCGCCCTATATTGTCGAAAAGCACCATATTCACAAATTGGACGCCCCGTCCGGGACGGCGAAATCCCTCGCTGCCGTGGTAGAAGAAAGGATGAATGTTTCACCGGACATAGCTTCCGTACGGGTCGGGGAATTGGCGGGAACCCACACGGTGGGATTCGAGGGCGCGAGCGATCGCATCACCCTGGAACATGAAGCCTTTTCCCGAAAAGGTTTCGCGGAAGGCGCCGTTATGGCCGCCCTGATGACGGAAGGACTCACCGGAGTCTATGAATTCAAGGATTTGTTTTTTAAGAAGGATTGAATATGAAAACGATAGTGTTGAAAGGTTGCGGAACGGCGCTTGCCACTCCGTTCCGGGACGGAAAAGTAGATTACGCTGCCTACCGCAAACTGGTCGAAAGGCAGTTGGCGGCCGGCATCCACTTCTTGGTACCCCTCGGTTCCACGGCGGAGACCCCCTGCCTGGAGGACGACGAGCGGTGCGAACTGTTGAAGATCGCGCGGGAACTCTGCCCGGACCGTCCGATCGTCGCGGGAGTCGGCACCAATTCATTGGCGGCCACGCTGCGGAACATCCGGATGTTGGAACCCTACGGTCCGGACGCCTACCTTGTCGTGGTGCCGTATTACAACAAACCCACCCAGGACGGAATGTATGAATATTTCAAGGCGGTCGCCGCTTCCACGGCCAAGGGCATCGTCATGTACAACGTTCCGGGCCGGACGGGATCGAACCTCCATGCAGCGACGGCGGTGCGTGCAGCGCGGGACATTCCCAATGTCATCGCTGTGAAGGAGGCTTCGGGCGACTTGAACCAGATTCAGGAAATCATCCGCAACGCGCCGGAAGGATTCAGCGTACTCAGCGGAAACGATGACCAGACCTGGCCGCTGATGGCCTGCGGGGGCGACGGCGTGATCAGTGTCGCTTCAAATCTGGCTCCCGGCCTGGTGGTGGAAATGGTGGAAGCCGCGCAATCCGAAGAGATGGCGCGCGCGCGCGATTTGAACGCCCGGCTCATGCCCCTGTTCCGGGACTGTTTCGTGGAAAGCAATCCGATTCCGCTCAAGGCCGGACTGGCCGCCCTCGGTCTTTGCACCCCGGACATGCGTTCACCGCTGACCACGGCCACCGCGGCTACGATGGAGATCATGAAGAACACGCTGAGCCGCCTATGAACGCGTTGGAACAATTCAATGAGGTCGTCGGCAAACTGGAGCGCGGAGAGATCCGGGTCGCGGAAAAGCAGGCCGGAAACTGGGTCGTCCATGCCTGGATCAAAGAGGCCATCCTGGCCGGCTTTCGTGCAGGAACCCTGACGGACATGTCCCAGGGTCAGTTCTCGTTTTTCGACAAGGATGACCTGCCGGTGCGGCGGTTCACGCTCGAAGATCGCGTACGCATCGTTCCGGGAGGCACCAGCGTGCGATGCGGTGCTTTTGTAGCGCCGACCGTCATCATTATGCCGCCCGCCTATGTCAACATCGGGGCGTATGTGGACGAGGGAACGATGATCGATTCCCATGCCCTGGTCGGCTCCTGCGCCCAGGTGGGGAAGCGGGTCCATCTGTCTGCCGCCTCCCAATTGGGAGGGGTGCTGGAGCCTGCGGGAGCGCTACCCGTAATCCTGGAAGACGATGTGTTCGTCGGCGGCAATTGCGGCATTTATGAAGGAACAATCGTACAGGAAGCGGCTGTCCTCGCTTCGGGACTGATCCTGACCCGGGGAACGGCGCTCTACGACGCGACCTCCGGAGACTTTGTTCCCAAAACCCCCGACGGCCGGACGGTTGTGCCCGCCGGGGCGGTCGTGGTTTCCGGGAGCCGCCCCCTCGCCAAGGGACCGGGCCGAGAGGCTGGGATCCAACTTTACACACCGGTCATTGTGAAATACCGGGACAGCAAAACCGATGCTGCTGTGGAATTGGAGCAACTGCTGCGTTGATTCACGGAATATGAAACTTTATAAATACCACGGGGCCGGGAACGATTTCCTGCTCGCCGACAACCGGGACGGCCGGATTCGATTGAATCCGGAGCAGATCCGGAGGGTTTGCGACCGCCACCTCGGCATCGGCTCGGATGGGCTGATGCTGCTGGACAGTTCGAACGCGCTGGATTTTCGAATGCAATTTTTCAATCCCGACGGTTCGTCCGGCATGATGTGCGGAAACGGAGGCCGCTGCATCGCAGCCTTCGCTGCCCGGATGGGCGTTGAACCCCGGGAGGGCCGCTTTGAATTCGAAGCCCCGGACGGCCCGCACACGGCTGTTTTTCTCGGCGGAGACGCCGGATCCCGGGTTCGGACGGTACGGCTGAAGATGCGGGATGTTTCCGGCATCACCCGGTACGACGACGAATCCGCGTATTTCCTGGACACCGGCACCCGTCACCTGGTAAAGTTCGTCACCGGTCTGTCGGATTATCCGGTGCTGTCGGAAGGAAGGAGACTTCGTTGGGATCCCCGGTTCGCTCCTGTCGGGATCAATGTGAATTTCGTCGAAACACGGGATCGGATCCTGCGGATCCGGACTTTCGAGAAAGGGGTCGAGGACGAGACCCTTGCCTGCGGAACAGGCATCGTGGCCGCCGCGATGGCGGCTTGCTACCGAGATATTCCCGGAACATCGGGCTCCGGAGGAAGCATTTCCTACACGGTACAGGCCGCCGTCTCCGATTTGCAGGTCGACTTCACGCCCTCGGCGGAAGGGGAGCCTTTCCGGGCGACGGAAGTCTGGCTCACCGGACCTGCAACATTTGTTGCCGGTGTGGAGATAATGTTGTAAATTCGTAGTATAACATGATATCCATAATGAAGAAATCCATACACCTCCTCCTGCTTGCGGGGATCGCATTTCTCGCCGCGTCCTGTTTCCAATCGGGACCTTCCACAGCTCGGTACCGCATCTTGGCAGACTTTGAATATGCGGTGAGCGCCGACAATCTTTCTTATTTCCAGGACAGCCTCTTCTCGGCCGAAATCATTCCGCTCGACAATTTGAGTTCGCTGTGCTCGAAGGTCGAGAACGGCGTCACGGTCGGGGGCTGGACTTTGTCGATCATGCGGGACTCCCTGGCAAAGGATGGTACGCTCAGTCCGTTTGCTTCCGCAGGAAAGACTGCCGGTTACAAAGGATCCAGTGTCTATGCGGTTTACTATGGGAATCCGGATCCGAACCGGATGGCCAAGTATGACATCTTTTTCAATTTCGTCGGCTATTCCGTCCACACCTGCCAGCTTCAGGAATGCAAGATCGCGAACACCAGCGCCGTACTTAAAGCTTTTGACGACGGACTGTTCTCGCAAGGGGACTTCCTGAAAGTGACGGCGACCGGTTATCTGGAGGAGAAAACGGTCGGTACTCCGGTCTCCATCTATCTGGTGGATTACCGGAATGCGGTTCCGGAGCTGGTCCGGGGCTGGGAGACGTTCGATCTCAGCAAAATCGAGGCGAACGTGGACGCGGTGAAGTTTGACATCGCGACTTCAAAACTGGAGATTCCCCGCTATTTCTGCATGGACAATTTCGCTGCGAGCATCTACGTAGAATACTAAATCCCTCTATACCCAAATACCCATGAAAGAAAATCAAGACTACAAAAATGAAGGCCTGGCCGCTCTGAAAGGCCACTGGCCGCAGGCTGTGCTGGCCACGCTCGTGGTCGCGCTACTCGGATGCGTGTGCACATTACCCTATATCATCTGGGCGGTGAAAACAGCCGCTATAGGTTCCGATCCCACTGACTTGCAGGCCGCTCTGGCGTACATGGGCGGGATGTACCGCAATCTGTTCGTGTCCTATGCGCTGATCTTCCTCATCGCCGGCCCCTTGGTCGTCGGACTGGTCAATGCTTTCAAGGAACTGCTTTTTTCGCAGGACGGGAAAATCCTGTCGAATTCGTTCCGGATCGGTTACGGATCCTATTGGCGTCACATGTGGGGCTTCCTCCTCAAGAACATCTTCATTTTTCTGTGGAGCCTCCTGTTCGTCATCCCCGGCATCATCAAGCAACTTTCCTATGCGATGACGAACTACATCCTCGTCGATCATCCTGAACTTTCCGCCAATCAGGCCATCAACCGGAGCAAGGACATGATGTACGGCCACAAGTTCGACCTGTTCTATCTGTACCTGAGTTTCGTTGGCTGGTTCCTGCTGAGCATATTGACACTGGGAATCGGAATACTCTGGTTCTATCCGTACGTGGAAGCCGCGCAGGCGTCCTTCTACCGGGATGTGAGAGATGACTATGAAAGGCGGATGAACGCCGCTCCCGCGCAGCCCGCTCCGGCCGCCGCGCAGCCTCCGGTCGCGCCGACGGTTTCCCGGACTGAGAATCCGGAGGATTACATGCCGAAATCGGAATAATTATAACAAGCCCGCGGGAATCTCCATCGTGAGTGTCCGCGTGTCTTCGTCGACGGACAGGATGAGTTCCTCGTGGAGCGGAATCATCACCTGTCCGTTTTCGGTGTCCACGTACAGGCAGGGGTTGCCGGGGATGTCTTCAAAGTCCGTGATGGTCCCGACTTCCCGGCCGGCGGCGTCGCGGAGCGACCAGCCGGCCAGTTCTTCCAGGGTCAGTCCTTCCGCTTCATCGTCATATTCCTGAACGGAAGTTTTGGGGACAAGCAGGTCTTTGCCGACCACTTCTTCGGCATCCTCCAGATTCCGGATGCCCGTCAACCGCATTAGGGCGCGGTTTTTTCCTCGGCGGGAAAAAGATTCCACGAAAAAAGGAACCGGCAGGCCATCGAAGACGATGTACACCGGTTCCATGCAATTGAGTTCTTCCGGATCGAAAGCGCGGAAACCCAGCAGGATTTCCCCTTCGGTACCGTTGGATTTCAGTACCCGGGCGACAGTCAGCAGATCTGAAAGGGCCCCGGTCATCGGATTAGGCCTCGGCAGGCGCCTCAGGCTTCGCCTTTTTGGTGGCAGGAGTTTCCTTAGCAGGCGCTTCAGCGGCCGGCGCTTCGGTGGCAGGTGCTTCCTTAGCAGGCGCTTCAGCGGCCGGCGCTTCTTTAGCAGGCGCCTCTTTTGCGGCCGGAGCCTCAGGTTTTGCCTCTTCGGCGGCAGGCGCTTCCTCAGCAGGAGCCTCAGGCTTCGCCTCTTCGGCGGCAGGCGCTTCCTTAGCAGGCGCCTCAGGCTTCGCCTCTTCGGCGGTAGGCGCTTCCTTAGCAGGCGCTTCAGCGGCCGGCGCTTCTTTAGCAGGCGCCTCTTTTGCGGCCGGAGCCTCAGGTTTTGCCTCTTCGGCGGCAGGAGTTTCCTTCGCAGGTGCCTCAGGCTTAGCCTCTTCGGCGGTAGGCGCTTCCTTAGCAGGTGCCTCTTTTGCGGCCGGAGCCTCAGGTTTTGCCTCTTCGGCGGCAGGAGTTTCCTTCGCAGGTGCCTCAGGCTTAGCCTCTTCGGCGGCAAGCGCTTCCTCAGCAGGAGCCTCAGGTTTTGCCTCTTCGGTGGCAGGCGCTTCGGCGGTTACGGCTTCCGCGGCAGCGGCGGCCTTGGCGGCAGCGGTCTCAGCAGCAGCTTTACGCTCTGCTTCAGCCAATTCTTCGGCCTTCTTGGCGAGGGCCTCTGCCCGTTCGTTGTTTACCTTTCTTTCCGCTTCGCGAGCAGCTTTGGCCAGGTCGGCGGCCTCCTTCACGAGACCTTCCTTCTTGGCTTCGATCTTGGCATCGCGCTGCGCCTTCCAAGCATTCCATTTCTGGTCAGCCTGTTCTTGCGTAAGCGCGCCCTTCTCCACGCCCTTGTTCAGGTGCTTCCTCAAGAGGACGCCCTCGTAGGAAAAGATCCTGCGGACAACCAAAGAGGGTTGCGCGCCGACCTTGAGCCAAGAGAGCGCTTTCTCGGAATCGAGAACGATCGTGGCGGGGTTCGTGTTCGGGTTGTAGGTGCCGAGTTGCTCGATGTAACGACCATCGCGAGGTGCGCGCGAGTCAGCTACGACAATGTGGAAGAATGCAAAATTCTTCTTACCGTAGCGCTGTAATCTGATTTTAACAGCCATTGTGAATCTGTTTTAAAAATTAATAACCAACTGCTTCCAACACGTGAAAGCTCGCAAAGATACAAAGTTTTTTTTCATTGGCGAATTAATTTTGCAGATTCGGGATTATTCCCTATTTTTGCATTCCNGTTTCACGGGAAAACACATGNCTGCGGTAGTGGTGAAATGGTATACACGCTACTTTGAGGGGGTAGTGGGCGCAAGTCCGTGTGAGTTCGACTCTCACCTACCGCACCAAAATCGGCTCCAGAACATTCCTGAAGCCGATTTTTCTGTTATGCTTGGCGATGTTTTGTTATTCCGGTTGTTATTCCCGGCCACATATTGACGAGCTGCCCAGCCTCTTCTTATTCTCTGAATTTTTCCCGTCCCTGAGAGCGCCAGAAACGGATTTCACGTGCCCGTCTTATCGTTCTTTGTTAAAGGTTCTGTATCAAATCTGTTGCAAAAGACACTTGAAAAAGCCGGAAATATTTTGCGAACCACGGCCGCCGGATCATGTCCTCTACATGCTTGCATGAGCGATCCCTGCGGCAATATGGTCATTTAAAAGGGGTGTTTTTCACAGGAATATGCCATACAGGTATCTGGGAGCGGGATCCGTGCGGCCGTGGTTTGTAGAAAGTCTCAACTCGTTACCCTTCACGGGACACATTGTCGATCCACCCAAGGCGGAGCACCGGGCACGATTTCCCGAGATTTGGTGCCCGGATGACCACCTGAGGCGGAGCAGTGTCTTTACTTGAAACTCGACACATGGGCTGCCGACCTATCCGAACCTCATCAAGTCCTTCATACCGACCGCGGCCAATCAGCTGTGGGTGAGCGACATCACCTACATCGTGGTGATGGAGGATGCTCGCCACTATTACTTTGCTTATCTGTCTCTCATACTTGACGCATACTCGGAGGAGATAGTCGGTTGGAGTGTGGGTCCAACGCTAGATACTACATATCCGATAGATGCACTCAAGATGGCACTCAAACGCATAGAAGGCAAGGAAGTCAACCTGATCCACCACTCCGACAGAGGATGCCAATATGCAAGCCGTGAATATGTTAATATGCTGAGAGAACGGGGCGTACGGGTCAGCATGACAGTCATAAAACTCGGATGGTAAACCCATCTCAGGGATAACGGACAAAGCCCTTTGCAGGTGGGATCCGGAATTGTCCACCTGCGAGACGGGGAACTGCAGCGGTGCCGGAACTGTTGGTAGGCAGGAACTGCCGACAGCCCGGGAAAATGGCGGCACGGGTAGAAACCATCGGGTTCCATGCAGATATCGCAAATCTTACCGTCAAATTGCCACAAATCTTACCGTTGAGATTTGTTTTTTCAAAGAAACTGATTAAATCGCGGACAAATTAAAAAATGAGTCAATGGGATATTTTGAACGTGCAATAGACGAGCAGCTAAACGACTATCTTGATGCCTTCGGAGCGGTAAGTATAGAAGGGCCTAAGTGGTGTGGCAAGACGCCCCCACTTTGTGGGACGCCGTTCGGTCAAAGACCGCCATCCGCAGCGGAGAAAAACGCGGTTTTTGCGACCCCTCGGTAGCTGTTGCGGCTCTCGGACTCGGTCCAGGACAGCCCAAGACGCAGCTAAAGACCTTCGGATTCATATTCGAATCGATGTGCATCCGCGACCTGAAAGTTTACTCGTCCGGTTTAGGTGGCGAAATCTCCTATTATCGCAACCGCGACGGACTCGAAGCCGATATTGTCTTACACCTCGAAGATGGCCGCTATGCCATGGTCGAATGCAAATTCGGAAGCGTCGAAATCGAAGAAGGAGCAGACCATCTCAAGAGAATTGTCCGTCTGATTCAAGAACACAATGCGAAGGAAAAGCAAGTCTCGCTTCAAGAACCGGATCTCCTTGTTGTTATCACAGGTGGAGAATATGCATATACACGCCAAGATGGTGTGAAAGTCATTCCTCTCGGATGTTTGAAATGGTAATCTTAACCCCAAGTAGACATTTTCCGCACTCCTTTCTTATCGGCGTGACGACCATTTCGTGAGCTATGTGGAAGCAGCGGCGGGTCCGGTGTCTTTGATTTTTGACCGAAATGCTTTTCAATCTGTTGAGATTGGGTGGGGAACCTTTCGATTTCATGCGAATCTGTGTAAATTTAAATCTTCGGAACGACTGCATGGATTCAATCAATGTAAAGCTATATGGAAAAAGTGTTTTTCGCCGTTGATCTCGGCGCGACCAGCGGGAGAACGATCCTCGCGACCTTGTCTGAAAACGGGTTGGAACTCGGCGAGGTCAATCGTTTTTCGAATCATCTTCTCCAAGTGGGGAAGAACTTTTACTGGGACATCTACGAACTCTACCGAAACATCCTGGAAGGGCTGAAAATCGTTTCCGGAAAAGGGATCCGGTTGACCTCGATCGGCATCGATACCTGGGGCTGCGATTTCGTGTGTGTCGGAAAGGACGGGAAGTTCCTCCGTCTGCCTTCCGCGTACCGCGATCCCTGGACGGACGGCGCGCCCGAAAAATTCTTCGAGCGGATGCCGTTGAGCGAAGTCTATGGAAAGACCGGGATCCAGGTCATGAACTTCAATTCCATCTTTCAGATGGACACGATGCGGCGCCATGCGGACGGCGCGTTCGAGGCTGCGGACAAGTTCCTGTTCATGCCGGACGCGCTCGGTTACATGCTCACCGGAGAGATGGTTTGTGAATATTCCATCGCTTCCACCGGGCAGATTGTCAATCCCGGGACCCGCAAGCTTGAACCTTCGATCCTGAAGGCCGTCGGCTTGACGGAAGCGAACTTCGGCCGCTTCGTCTATCCGGGTGAGGAGATCGGCTGCCTGCGCCTGGAAGTGCAGAAACTCACGGGGCTCGGACCGGTGCCCGTGATCGCCGTCGCGGGACACGACACCGCCAGTGCCGTGGCGGCTGTGCCTGCCGAAGATGAACATTTCGCCTATCTGAGCAGCGGAACCTGGTCCCTGATGGGTATCGAGAGTCCCGAGCCGATCATCAATCCGGATACCCAACAATTGAACTTCACGAACGAGGGAGGCGTTGAAGGAACGACCCGTTTCCTTAAGAACATTACCGGGATGTGGCTTCTTGAGCGCTGCCGCCAGGTTTGGAAGGCAGAAGGTCAGGAATATTCCTACGCCCGGATCGAGGAAGAGGCCCAGAAGGCGAAAGATTTCCCTTCCACGGTCAATCCGGACGATCCGCGCCTGGCCAATCCCGAGAACATGGTCGAAACCATCCGTTCCTTGGCCGCCGAGCAGGGTCAGCCGGTTCCGCAAACGGATGGAGAGATGATCAGCTGCATCTACCACAGCCTGGTTGCCAAATATGTGGAAGTCATCGACATTCTCCGGCGTTTCGCCCCGTTCGACATCCGGAAACTGCACGTGATCGGCGGGGGCTCCGCCAATGCTACCCTGAGCCAGTGGACGGCCGACGCGCTCGGGATGCCCGTGGTCTGTGGCCCGACCGAAGCGACCGCTGTCGGCAATGTGATGGTGCAGGCCAGAACAGCCGGCATTGTAAAAAATCTTTGGGAAATGCGCGAGATCATCGCCAAAGCCTTCGCCGTGAAAACCTACCTGCCCGGCAAATAAACAATCAAAAACATTAAGATATGATTTTCATCGGATTACTGATCATCGCGATCGGAGCCTTCTGCCAGTCCAGCAGTTACGTCCCCATCAACAAAGTCAAGAACTGGAGCTGGGAATCCTACTGGTTCGTCCAGGGTATTTTCGCTTGGCTGGTGTTCCCGACTCTGGGAGCTTTGCTGGCCATCCCTTCGGGGGAATCTCTCTTGGGCCTGTATGCCACCCATTCGGCTGCGGCACTGAAAACTATCTTTTTCGGAATGTTATGGGGGATTGGCGGCCTTACTTTCGGACTTTCCATGCGCTATTTGGGGGTCGCGCTCGGTCAATCGGTCGCCTTGGGTCTCTGCTCGGGACTCGGCACCATTTTGACTCCCGTATTCACCGGCAATATGCAGGATCTGACAACTCCGGTGATCGTGGGTGTGGTCGTGATGCTGATCGGTATCGCCATTCTGGGCATCGCCGGTTCTTTGAAAACAAAAGAAGTGGATGACGAGAAAAAGAAGGAATCCGTCAAGGATTTCAACTTCGGCAAGGGGATCCTGGTCGCCGTGCTTTCCGGCTTCATGAGCGCCTGCTTCGCCATCGGACTGGGCTTCGGAGCTTCCTTGACCTGGGAAGGTACGCCCGAGATCTTCAAGACTCTGCCCGCTACCCTCCTGGTGACCTTTGGCGGCTTCCTCGTGAACGCTTCCTACTGCCTTTTCCAGAATGCGAAAAACAAGACCTGGGGAGACTACAAGAAAGGCAGTGTATGGGGCAACAATCTGATGTTCTGTGCGCTGGCCGGTTTGCTCTGGTACAGCCAGTTCTTCGGACTCTCGCTGGGAAAGGCTTTCCTGGCTGGTTCCGCAGTACTCCTTGCATTCAGCTGGAGCATCCTGATGTCGCTGAACGTAACTTTCTCCAATGTCTGGGGAATCATCCTGAAGGAGTGGAAGGGTTGTTCGAAGAAGACGATTGTCGTCTTACTTTGCGGTCTGGTCATTTTGGTTGTTTCATGCTTCTTGCCTCAATTGCTGTAGCATGAAAAAGATTCTCGATGTAAACGCCCATCTGCACACTCCCTATTCTTTTAGCGCCTTCACCGATGTGAAGCAAGCCTTGGATCTGGCGTCGAAGGAAGGGGTGCAAGTTGTGGGCATCAATGATTTCTACTCCCTCGACGGCTATCGGGAATGGAGCGAGGCTTGCGCAGAGCGACGCCTTCATCCGCTGTTCAATGTCGAATTCATCTCCCTCAATGCCGAGGATCAGGCGGCCGGGCTCCGGGTCAACGATCCGAACAACCCCGGCCGTACCTACCTGAGCGGCAAGGGTCTTGCCTATCCCGTGATCCTGAAGGGAAAGGAGGCGGAACTGCTGGCCGAAGTGCGGGCGGAATCGAATGCCCAGGTTGAACGCATGTCCGTCAAACTCAATGATCATTTGCAGGCCGTGAAAGCCGGGTTCACTTTGAATTTCCGTCGGATCGTGCAGGATCTCACTCGGGGCTCCGTGCGAGAGCGCCATCTGGCCAAGGCTCTCCGGTTGGCGATTGAAGCCAAGTTCAGCCGGGATGCCGACCGGTTGAACTGCTACGAGCGTGTGTTTGAGGGGAAGCCGCTTTCCGCCCCGCTTTCGGACCAGGCTGCTGTGGAGAACGAGATCCGAAGCAAGCTGCTGAAAGCAGGGGGCGCCGCCTTTGTCCCGGAGGATCCCACAGCCTTCCTTCCTATGGAAACCGTCTGCAGGATCATTCTCGCCGCGGGCGGAATCCCGACCTATCCCTTCTTGGCGGACGATGCCAAAGGAGCGTTTACGGATTTTGAGGGGGATCTCCAGCGGGCGGCGGACACGCTCAAGAAAAGAGGCATTACCTCGGCTGAGTTCATCACGACGCGCAACTCCACTGCCGTGTTAGAACGGTATTCCACCTATTTGCAGGACGAAGGCTTCACGGTGACCTTCGGTTCCGAACACAATACGCCCGCGCTGGAGCCGCTCCTGCTCCGGACACGTGACCATGCTGAGGGGCTTAGCGATAAACTCCGCGAAATCAATTACCGCGGGGCTTGCGTGGTGGCCGCCCATCAGGCCGGTCTGTCTTCCGTCGAAGAAGGAGATGCCCTCATCCGGAAATCGGTCGGAGA
>JGI24712J26585_10000478_pt1 | contig 34422 bp, 28 predicted proteins | sample BioPla3DNA2_FD_26585 | JGI IMG/M metagenome (IMG submission 26585)
GGAGTAGGATATGAAGTAGGTTCAGGAGTATAGTAGTAAGTAGGAGTAGGATATGAAGTAGGTTCAGGAGTATAGTAGTAAGTAGGAGTAGGATATGGTGTGGGTTCAGGAGTGTAGTAGTAAGTAGGAGTAGGATATGGTGTAGGTTCAGGAGTGTAGTAATAAGTAGGAGTAGGATATGATGTAGGCTTTGGAGTATATGTATCTACAGGAGATTGCACAGCTAAATTTCCCTTGTAGGATACTTTGTAAAGGATTGATTGTTCTTCGCTTTGAGGTATATCTTCTAGCAGAAGAATTGCTATACCTAAATTCGAATCATAACTGTAGATATCATTTACAACTGTTTCTTCTGTTCCGTTGGTATTTAAAATTGAAACTGTAAAATCAGAGGGGCTAACTGTTACTGGAATGTCACCTAAAAACTGTATATTCATATGATTTCCAATTACAGATGCACTGTCGATATATGAGGGGATAGCTATTTTTTGGGGTTTAAGAACAAAATCATGACCGATATCTGAAAGTTGAAACAGCGAGCCATCATTAGTTATAAAACTATACAGCATATAATCTACGGCAATATCTGAAACATTGTCAAACAAAAATGTTGGGGTTGTATTATTATCTACAGCATAGATATGAGTTGAACGTTTACTTTCTTCCCAAATCCATAAATCACCACTTGTGTCTATTGCTAAAACATAATTATAGGCAGATACCTTTGAGATGTTATTCATAAGTTTAACTCTAGAGGGATTGTATGCAGTGAAACTCTGGTCGTAGAAGCTTTCAATACCAAAGGCATATAGTGTGTTATCTGAAGTTATAAAGTAAGTAGAAAAAGGCGAAGGAATAACCTCAAGTACATCATCATGTACATTTTGGGGTTCCATTACGCTTCCGCCCTTCTGGTTTACACCTAGATGATCGTTAAGATTAGAGCCCCAGGAAAATAATTGGGCTTCATTATTTATGGCAAAAGATGAATCACCTTCTACAGCTATTTTATCGACATTATCCATGATTTTTATAGGTTGATAGCTATCTTCATAGCTCCCGCTTCCTAATTGACCGTGGTTGTTCTGACCCCATGACCATAGGGTGCCATCGTTCAGTAGAGCTAAAGTATGCCTCGGACCACAGACAACAGACTTTACAACAGGGTTTTCTGAACTTTCATCTTTGTTAATTTCGATAGAAATGGGATTGTTTTTGCTATCCGTAGTACCATCACCCAATTGACCATAGGCATTATATCCCCAACCCCAAAGACTTCCGTCGCTTTTTATTGCAAAACTAGTGGAGCTATCTTTTCCAGTACTTATAGCTATTACATCATCCATAATATTTTGTGGGTAAATGCGATCAGTATTAGTTCCGTCACCTAATTCTCCAAGCTTGTTACTACCCCAAGTCCATAAGGTATTGTCGTTGGTAAGTGCAAGTATATAGCCTTGACCGATTTTTACATCATAGACGTTTTCAAGCATTTTTACCGGTGATGAAAACTTGTCTTGTTTCAGTACTGTGGAATTATCGGCGTATGCACACCATTCCCATAGACTATTATCATCAAGCAAACCAACGCATATTTCACCAGCATTGTATACGTTTTTCCATGAATTGGTGTTGTTATTTATAGAATTATCTGCATTTAATGCTACAGAATAAAGATTGTTTGGAATTAAGCCAACTATAAAAAGTGCTAATAAGACATTACAAATAAACCGTTTCTTAAAACGTATCCTTTTAGCCATATCTATCTCCCCCCAAATGTTAAGACTCACACATACATAATACCCTAATTAATGAAGAAATTACAAGGGTTTTATGAGCCTAAAACAAAATATCTGATGCAAATAATTTTGAGTACGCACCTGTTTATCTAAAACTTGCAAGACGCAAGGGTTTCTAATATAATAAATATGTACAAAATCAGCAAATAAAGGTAGTTGAGGGCGTAATGAAAATTAAGGTATTCGGAGATGCGATAAGTGGATTACAAAGAATTATTTTTGTAAATAAAAAGGAATGTGTTGAAAAGCTTGAAATAAGCCTTGATACCTTTGAAAATTGGGAAAAGGGCAGGAGCAAACCTAGTGCAGGCAATTCCGAGTATGCCAAAAACGTATCAATTATTGATGTTATGGAGGTCTTTGAGGCTCAATATAATAAGCGTTTGGTGCGGGGAATGATGGATAGGGAGCTGCTGGAGGATTTTTTATCTTGTATGCCTTTACCCGAAGCTACAAAAGAATATCTAAGTGAGTACATAATGAAGCCTGGCTTTGCACAAAAGACTATCGAATGTGCATATGAGTATCACAATTTGTTGCAGAACAAGGCTGAATTTTTGTGGAAAAAAGTAATAGAAATATATAGTGACAATGATTTTGGAGAAAACAAGAGGAAACTAAAAGTTATACTTGGTAATAGAACTGTTATTGTCAGTACTGATTTAGGTATAACCTTGAAGAAACTAGCGGAAGGAATAGTTAGCGAACTTTCAAAAAGAGATCTCATAGAAAATGAATTTGAATATAAGAAACATTATTCATTCCGTATTAGGGATAAAGAAAAGAAAATACATGTTATTAAAGCTAATGAACAGACCCACTTAAGCGACATTGAAGAAATAAATTATAATAGAATTGAAATGGTTGAACGCATTGGAGAAACAACTGTAGTAATTACTGCTAATATGGAGGTAGAAGAAGTAGTTTATCCTTTTATGGAAAGAATCTTAGAAGATAATTCTTCTAACCCTGAAAAATTTAGAGTGTTTAAAGATTATTTCGTTATAGGGAGAAGAAGTGAAGATTCGGATTATGTTATTTCCAGCAGATTTATTGGGAATACACATGCTCTAATAAATTTAGAAAGTGGAAGGTATTATATAACCGATCTCAATTCAAGAAATGGTACATATGTAAATGGTGAGCGGCTTAAGCCTTCCGAAAAACGTGAGATATTTAATAATGATATTATAGGAATTGTTAATTTTAAGTATTTGTTTGCAATTCCAGAGAATTAAAGCAAAACAAATAAAAGAGAAATGCCAAAAGGGAAAATTAGCTACCCTTTTGACTAGAATGGAAAAGATATGTATTCTTTGTGAAACATATAAAAGTATGATTTTTGCTACAGGCCTATCTGCCCTTTTTTGTAAGAAAAACAAGTGCGTTCAAATATTTCGTAGTTTTCAGCAGGGTCATTTTTTTGATAAGAGTTTTCTATAATGAATTCATGATATTTGTTACAAAGTATTTGTTCGAGCCATATTACATTAATTATAAATTCATAGTAGCGTTCATTGGAATAGCTGCTGTAGTAGCTTTTTTCATTAATAAAGAAAGGATCTCTTTTTGTAATATTGTATAGGGCATCGGCTAGTTCTTTTGTTTTGACGGTCTTTTTAATTCTTTGAAGGTCGTTATCATCTTCGTTAATGGAAAGCTTTTCATTGAATAGTTTTGCAATCATAACAGCGGTTTCGTCATCGAAGAATCTGTATGCAGTATTTTTGTAGCTTTTGAGCTTTGAGCTGAATGTGCCATCCTTGACACCAATAATCTTTGCTGCAAAAGATTTCTTTATACCTAGAACTTTTAAAGTAGTAAGAAGAACTTTTCTGGTCATATATAACTCCCCCTGATAAATTAAAATAAAATTATAAGAATGGGCTTATCATTAAGTTCAAAGCTCTCTATTACAGAAAAATTAAGCTGTAATATGATTATATAATATGCCAAATACTAAATAAGGAAAAGGTGAATTTAAGGATGAAGATTTTGGTGAAGGGTTTTACTAAAAATGGAAGATAAGTTTGTTGAAATGTTTTATGAAAAATATAGAATATGCTAGAAATACATGATATAATACTTGATTGTAGATTTAATATTCTTTGAATTAGAGGTGCAAGATGTTTGAAAGATTGCAAGCTGCAGAAAATAGATATGAAGAAATGAATCATAAGCTTAGTGACCCTGCTGTTATTGAAAATCATGACGAATACAGAAAATTAATGAAAGAACACGCTGAACTTCAGGAATTAGTAAGCAAATATGGCGAATACAAAAAGGTTACACAGGAGATTGCTGATGCTAATGAGCTTCTAAATGACAAACTTGATAAAGACTTTAAAGAGATGGTAGAGCTAGAGCTCGAAGAAGCTAAGGAAAGATTGGAAATAATAAAGAAGGAGATAAAGATACTACTTCTTCCGAAGGATCCAAACGATGACAAAAATGTTATTGTAGAAATACGTGGAGGAGCTGGAGGAGATGAAGCTGCTTTATTTGCAGGGGTACTTTTTAGGATGTACTCAAAATATGCGGAGAGATGTGGCTGGAAAACAGAGATATTAGACTCAAACCCCACAGAAATAGGTGGTTTTAAGGAAGTGGTTTTTGCCATTGAAGGGCATGGTGCTTTCAGCAGGTTAAAGTTTGAAAGTGGAGTACACAGAGTGCAGAGAATACCTGAAACGGAGGCAAATGGAAGGATTCATACTTCGACAGTTACCGTTGCAGTTTTAGCTGAAGTTGAGGACGTGGATATTGAAATAAATCAGAATGATTTGAGAATTGATACCTATAGAGCTTCTGGTGCAGGGGGACAGCATGTTAATAAGACCGATTCTGCGATAAGAATTACTCACATGCCGACAGGTATAGTTGTATGTTGTCAGGACCAGAGATCACAGCATAAGAATAGAGATAAGGCTATGAGGGTTCTAAGATCAAAGCTTTATGAGATAGCTCAGGAACAGCAAGCGAGTGAAGTTGCACAGGCAAGGAAGACACAAGTAGGTACTGGTGATAGAAGTGAAAGGATTAGGACTTATAATTATCCCCAAGGAAGAATCACCGATCACAGAATAGGTCTTACTCTATACAAGATTGAAAGTATATTAGAAGGTGATTTGGACGAGGTTATAGATGCACTGATTACTACTGATCAGGCTGAACGTCTCGGAAGTGGTGATGAAGACTAATACTTAAGATTATAGCTTAATAGACTATTGTTCTTAAATAACCTTATACTATTTTATTCTCCTACTGAATATAATTATATATATTCAGAGGAGCCAAACTTTTTATGACGGAAATATCGTCTTTATAGTTGAGCTTCATAATGTAGGAGGGTAAATTGTGGAGTATTTAATAAAGGTTACACTCATTGGCCTTATCTCCGGTATGACGGGTACAAGTATCGGTGGTTTAATGGTCTTTTTTGTTAAGAAGGTAAATAGGCGATTTATTAGCACTACTTTAGAATTTTCAGCAGGTTTAATGACCTCGGTGGTTTGTTTTAAACTAATACCTGAGGCTTTCAAATATGGTGGTATAAAGTTTACTTTATGCGGAGTTTTTTTAGGAGTATTTACCATTTTGTTAGTAGAAGATTTTATTGGAAGAGTTGAATTTATCAGGGTAAAAAGCAAAAACTCTGGACTTTTAAGGGCTGGTATTATAATGGCAATAGGAATTGCACTTCACAATTTTCCGGAGGGTTTTGCAGTAGGATCAGGGTTTGAAGCTTCCGTAAGTTTAGGTATGATGATTACTGCAGTAATAGTGATTCATGATATTCCTGAAGGGATAGCGATGGCTGTTCCGATGAAAGCTGGCGGATTTACAAGTAAGAAGGCATTTTTGTTAACAGCACTCTCCGGCGTACCAATGGGGTTAGGAGCTCTGTTAGGAGCTTTAATTGGCGGAATTTCTCAAAAATTTATCGGATCCTGTCTTGGTTTTGCAGCTGGAGCTATGCTTTATGTAGTTTATGGAGAGTTGGTGGTTGAATCGAAAAGACTATATTCGGGAAGGCTTCCTTCTATTAGTAATGTTTTTGGGATAGTTTGTGGTATAATAGTAACAACTATAAATTAATATAAAGGATCGAAAGTTCCATTATTAGGTATGGGATTAACTCTTTTGATGCAATGTGTAAGGAGAGAAAGGTTTGAAGACAGAAGTTTTAAAAATAGATATCCATAATGTTGATACAGCTAAAATAACCTATGCAGCTCAAGTTTTAAAGGAAGGTGGACTAGTAGCCTTTCCTACAGAGACGGTCTATGGGCTTGGAGCTAACGCATTAAATGAAGCAGCCGTGCTAAGAATATTTGAAGCAAAGGGAAGACCATCGGATAACCCTCTTATAGTACATGTTGCGGACAAGCAGTCTGTAGAAAAACTTGTGTTAAGAATACCTGATAAAGCAGTAAAACTTATGGACATGTTTTGGCCTGGACCTTTAACCTTAGTTATGGACAAGCAGCCTATTGTGCCAGAGATTATTACTGCAGGGCTTAATACTGTTGCGGTTAGAGTTCCGTCTCATCCTATTGCACTTGCGTTGATAAAAGCGGCTAAGTTGCCTGTTGCGGCACCTAGTGCCAATGTCTCCGGTAAGCCTAGTCCAACAGATGCAAGACATGTAATCAACGACTTAAATGGTAAGGTAGATGTAATAATAGAGGGCGGATTATCGAATATCGGAGTGGAATCAACCGTTGTGGATATGGTTATTGAACCTCCGATGTTGTTGCGTCCAGGGGGAATAACACTCGAACAGATGGAAGCTGTTATTGGCTCTGTTCAGGTTGATCCTACCCTTGCACACAATAGCCTTGATGGCATAATTATACCAAAATCCCCAGGGATGAAGTATAAGCATTATGCACCAAAAGCTAATGTTATAATTATAGAGGGCGAAGTAATAAACATTACGTCAAAGATTAATCAATTGGTAAAAGAGTACGAAGATAGGAACATAAAGGTAGGGATATTAGCTACCGAAGAGACAAAGAATCTTTATCCGGAAAAATTGACTGTATCTTTAGGTAGCAGACTAAGTCCAGAGACAATTGCTGCAAACTTGTTTAAAGCACTAAGGGACTTTGACAAAACGGATACACATACGATTTTTGCAGAAGCTATTGATAGTTCGGGCATTGGTCTTGCCATAATGAATAGAATGAATAAGGCAGCAGGATATAATATTATTAAAGTATAAATGTTTTGAGGATATCTTGTATAATGGAATTTTAATATATAGGGTCAATTGCATTACAAAAAATTTGATTGGCTAAGGGAACTAAAATAAGGAGACAATAAAATGAAAAAAGTACTTTTTGTCTGCACAGGGAATACATGTAGGAGTATTATGGCGGAAGGCATATTTAATAATGCTGTTATAAAAGAAGCTATGGAGCAGTTTAGAGCATACTCGGCAGGAGTTTCAGCATATGACGGAGCTTGTGCTAGTAAGAATGCTTTAAGTGTGTTAAAAGATTGGAACATAGATATTAGCTATCATTTATCAAAGAGGATAATAGCTGAAGAAGTGGGCAGTGCTTTTTTGATACTTACTATGACTAGAGAACATAAGAGAGTACTGCTTGAATTGTTTCCAGAGGCTAGAAGAAAGACTTATACCTTAAAAGAATTTGCTTATGAGGACAATAAAAACATAACTGATTTTTCTGCTGATATAAGTGATCCTTATGGGGCGAGTGAAGAGGTATATAGAAAATGTGCAATGGAGATTCGTGAAGCTGTTTATAAAGTGATTGAAAAATTAAGAATTAATTCTTCTGATTAATGCAAGAGTATGCTTTGTAAAGGACTATCTGCATTTGTCCTTACTTTTGACATAAAATTTGTAGTAATATAAAATATAAATCTGGAGGGTAACATGAGAGTTGCAATTGGTAGTGATCACGCAGGGTATGAATTAAAGGATGCAATAGTAAAAATCCTTAAAAATAACAACTATGAAGTAGTTGATTTTGGCACATGTGATTCAAAATCAGTAGACTATCCCGACTATGGCTTAAAAGTTGCAGAGGCTGTAAAAGAGGGAGATTGTGAGAAAGGCATAATAATATGCGGTACAGGTATAGGAATATCAGTATCGGCAAACAAAGTGCCAGGTGTCAGGGCAGCCTTGTGTACAAACAGTCTGATGGCAAGATTAAGCAGAGAGCATAATAATGCAAATGTGCTTGCATTAGGAGCTAGAATAGTTGGTTTTGATTTGGCTATAGATATTGTGGAAACATGGCTTAAAACTGAGTTTTTAGGGGACAGGCATCAAAGAAGGTTGGACAAAATTGAAGATATAGAAAAAAAATATGGAAGATAAAAGGAGAAATGGCACATGGAGAATGTTTTTGTACTGGATCATCCTTTAATACAGCATAAAATTTCACTTTTAAGGGACAAGACTACTCAGACAAAGGAATTTAGAGAGTTGGTAGTGGAAATATCCATGCTTATGGGATATGAAGTAACTAGACAAATGCCTTTAAAAGAGGTTGAAATTGAAACACCAGTTGGTGTAGCAAAAACCAAAATCATCTCTGGTAAAAAACTAGGTATTGTGCCTATACTACGAGCTGGACTTGGCATGGTGGATGGAATGCTTAAACTGCTTCCTATGGCCAAAGTGGGGCATATTGGATTATATAGAGATCCTGAGACTTTAGGACCTGTTGAGTACTATTGTAAATTACCTGATGATGTGTGTGAAAGGGAGATAGTTGTACTAGATCCTATGCTTGCAACAGGTGGTTCTGCATCAGCTGCAATACAGTACATAAAGGATAAGGGAGTAAGCAGTATAAAGCTAATGTGCTTGATAGCTTCAAAGGATGGAATTGACAGAATAAACAAGGATCATCCGGATGTCACAGTATATTGTGCAGCAGTTGATGAAAAGTTGAGTGAGCATGGATATATAATACCTGGACTTGGGGATGCAGGTGACAGGCTATTTGGAACAAAGTAGATGTTTTTTGAAAGTGGTCTAAAGCTTTTGTGAAAAAAGTACGAAGTATATTTTAGTAGTTTTTGACCGTAAAGGGGGGAAGTTTGTGAGACCATCTTGGGATCAGTACTTTATGGAAATAGTTGATCTTATAAAGAATAGGTCAACTTGTATAAGACGTCAGGTAGGAGCTTTGATTGTAAAAGACAAGCGTATTCTTGCAACGGGATATAATGGTGCTCCTATGGGTTGCAAACATTGCGACGAAATAGGCTGTTTAAGAGAAAAGCTTAATGTGCCGTCGGGTGAAAGACATGAGCTTTGCAGGGCTATACATGCTGAGCAGAATGCTATAGTGCAGGCTGCTTACTCGGGTACTAGCGTTAAAGGCGGAACACTTTATGTTACAAACCAACCCTGTGTTTTATGTGCAAAGATGGCAATTAATGCAGGTATTAAGAAAATTGTGTTTAAGGGAGATTATCCAGATGAGTTAGCTATGGAATTGCTAAAAGAGTCAGGAATAAGAGTTGTAAAGTTTGAAATAGAATAGTAATATGAATAAGAGTCTTTATTGAATCTTTATTAGGTTTGTAATGTATAATAGTATAAAGTGGCAGACCTAAGAACAGCGGAAGTGCGTTTTGGCAGAATTGATAGTATTAGTGTGATGTTAAAAGGTACTAGCACACTGTTTCACAAAAGATTAATGAAAAGAAGAAGGTGTTCTCTTTGTTTTATGAATACTTAATATATTTTGCGCTTGCATTTATAGTTTCCTTCGTTGCAACTCCGATAGCAAAGAAGGTAGCGTTCTGTATTGGAGCAGTTGATGTTCCTAAGGATGATAGAAGGATGCACAAAAAGCCTATAGCACGCTTAGGAGGCTTGGCGATATTTTCCGGGTTTATAATGGCACTGATGTTTGGTCTGGTATGTACAATTATAGGTGTTGTGGGAGTTACACCAGATGCACAGTTGTTAGGAATGCTTGTTGGTATTTTTATCATTGTAGGAATGGGCATTGTGGATGATATCAAACAATTAGGTCCAAAGATAAAATTTGTGCTTCAGATATTAGCAGCTATAGCCGTTGTTTGGATATCGGGTGACAAAATATCAATAATTACAAATCCTTTTTCAACTACGGGGATTACGGTGCTTAGTGATTTTATTGCATATCCGCTTACAATATTTTGGATTGTAGGTATTACAAATGCTATTAATTTTATTGATGGGCTTGATGGTCTTGCGGCTGGAGTTTCTTCTATTTCATATTTGTCGCTTATGTTTATAGCGATACTGCAGGGAGAAGAGCAAACAGCTATGATTATTGCTATCTTAGCTGGATCAACGCTAGGATTTCTTCCCTATAACTTTAATCCAGCAAAAATATTTATGGGTGATACGGGTTCTACATTTTTAGGTTTTACTCTCGGAGTAATCTCGATTCAAGGGATGATGAAGACTTATGCGGCTATATCTATAGTCATTCCAATATTAGTGCTCGGTTTACCTTTGTTTGATACTACTTTTGCGATTATAAGAAGAATTGTTCAAAGGAAGTCTATTATGGCTCCAGATAGAGGTCATTTACATCATAGACTTATAGACATGGGATTTAGTCAGAGACAATCGGTTGTGACAATGTACGCGGTTAGCGGTGCGTTAGGTCTTGCAGCAATTGTTTTAGCTGATAAGGGTGCTTTAAGTGCTGTTATACTTATAATATCAATATCTGTATTTGTTATAGCCGGTTCAAGGTATATGAATGAAATTAACGATGCTCCTGAATCAAACAAAAGTGTTGAAGAAGAGAAGGTATCAGTTTTAACTATGCAGAAAGCAGAAAAATAGTAGTTTGAATGGAGATTGGGAGGATTATTTTGGACAGATTAAAAGCGACAGTTGTTTTTGGAACTAGACCGGAAGCCATAAAAATGGCACCTTTAGTTACAGAATTAAAGAAATATAGTCAAATAGAAACGACGGTGTGTATTACGGCTCAGCACAGACAAATGCTAGATCAGGTTATGGACATATTTGGTATTAAGGCTGATTTTGATTTGGATATAATGAAGGACAGACAGACTCTTGCGGACATAACTACAAGGGGGTTAGAGGGCTTAAACAAGGTTTTTGCTGAAGTTAAGCCGGATATTGTTCTTGTACATGGAGATACCACTACTACCTTCGTCGGAAGTTTGGCTGCTTTTTATAATAAGATCAGTGTTGGTCATGTCGAAGCAGGTCTTAGGACAAATGATAAATATTTTCCTTATCCGGAGGAGATGAACAGGAAGCTTACAGGTGTTTTGGCGGATATTCATTTTGCACCTACTAAGACCAACAAAGATAATTTGCTAAAAGAAAATATAAAAGAAAACAAAATATACATAACTGGAAATACTGTGATTGATGCTATAAGGACTACAGTAAAGAAAGAGTATGTTTTTGAGAGTGCAGGACTTAAAGATGTTGATTTCTGTGGTAAGAGGGTTATAACTGTTACTGCACACAGAAGGGAAAATTTAGGTACCCCGCTTAAGAATATTTGTGAGTCATTAAGGTATATAGCGGATAGCTATGATGATATAGAGATAGTATATCCGGTGCACTTAAATCCTGCTGTTCAGTCTGTAGCAAGAGAAATTTTAGGTGGACATAATAGAATTCATTTAATTGATCCGATAGATGTTCAGGATATGCACAATCTTATGGATAGATCCTATTTGATAATGACAGATTCCGGAGGATTACAGGAGGAGGCACCATCTTTAGCAAAGCCAGTATTAGTCCTCAGGAATGAAACCGAGAGGCCCGAAGCTGTAAAAGCAGGTACTGTTAAGCTTGCAGGTACAGATAAAGATAGAATCATCAGTCTTGCAAAGGCACTTATTACTGATGATATTGAGTACCAGAAGATGGCTAAAGCTGTTAATCCATATGGGGATGGTTTTGCGTCTGAAAGAATTGCAAAAGCCCTTTTATATGAATATGGTTTATCAAAAGAGAAACCTTTAGAGTTTTTGGTAAAGTAAATAATAAAACTGACGAAATCTCGGATTTAATAGAGGGTGCATCGGTTGGTCGTTTCGCTACGATAGACTGCTTGCCTATGCTTTCTTAGGATGCGAAGTATCCGTCGAAGGGAACCATAGGGTTCCTTAGCGAACAAGAAAATTCATTTTCGAAGCGAATATTCTTGAAAAAATTTTTAGGCTATGATAATATTATTCCATTCAATATGTTTTACAAATAATGCTTAGATTTTTGATATGAGTAAACATGAACTTAAGTTCAAAATATTTGAATATGACGATGATGCCGAAAAAGCTGTGTCTGCTATAAAAGCATTTGGTTTACACCAACGTGCTTAGGACATAAAAAGAGTGTTTTGACATATCAAGAGATTTGCTTTTGTAATTATTTTACTGGATTTATGGCTTTATAAAAGTGAGCTATTTACAGCTCTAAATCTATTGAAATGGGCATTATGTGGTGGTGTTGGCAAAATATTTTGTAAGGATGAATACAATTTGAAGGCTATGATTTTTCAATGTTTTATAAAAACAAGGGTTATAGTAGTTTATATTGTTTTAATAATTATTAGCCTTATTTTCTTCGATAAAAGAGGGAATATAGTTATAGGCTTAACTTGTGGTTCAGTGTTTGGCATACTGAAATATATTGGTACATCAAGGCTTATATCAAATATTCTTTTGCTAGGCGAAAAAAACTTCTCTTTATTAAAGATGTTTGTTAAATTTTTATCAACACAGACTTTAACAGTTTTATTTATGGCAGTTTCAATAAGCATAAATAAATGGTCTTTTTTGGGAGTTGTAGCAGGTATATTGATTATACCACTGATAATACTTATAAATAGCCTTACTGAGGCTTTGGGATTATCTCATAATAACTTTCAATAAGAAGGTGTAAATGTGGAAGGGTTTGGAGAAAAAATCACAGAAGTAATGACAAGTAAAAAAATTGATTTCCATCTATTTGGATATACCATACCCATTTCAGATGCGGTTATAACTATGTGGATTATTATGGGAGCGTTGATAATACTCTCACTATTGTTTACACGCAAGCTTAAGACCATTCCTAAGGGAAAGCAGAATGTTGTTGAAACCATTATTGAGTTTATTAACAAGTTGACTGAAAGTTCAGTGGGACATCATTGGAGAATTTTTGCTCCCTATATTGGAACAGTGCTTCTTTTCCTTGTTTTTGCCAATACAATATCAATATTTAATATAGTTCCTAGTGGTGAACAATTATATAATTTAACGCATATTAAAATGTTAAAAAAAATTCCTGATTTTAATCTTCTACCACCTACAAAGAATGCTAGCGTTGCTATGGGATTTGCCGTTATGTCGATGGTAGCTGTTATGATTTCTGGAATAAGGGTAAATAGATGTAAGGGCTGGTTGAAAAGCTTTTTAAAACCAGTTCCAGTTTTGTTACCTTTTAAAATACTCGATTATTTTATAAGGCCTTTATCCTTATGTTTTCGCCAATATGGAAATGTGCTGGGGGCAGTCATTATTATGGAATTGCTTTATAGTTCCCTACCGGCTTTTCTTCCTGGTTTGGTAAGTATATATTTTGACATTTTTGATGGAATTTTGCAAGCATATGTTTTTGTGTTCCTTACATCGCTCTACATTGCTGAGGCAATAGAATAAGGAGGTGAATAAAATGGGAAATGTCGCATTTGCAGCAAGCTTGGCATTGCTGGCGTGTGTAACTGCCGGTATAGGTATTAGTTATGCTACAGCAAAAGCTGTTGAAGCAGTTGCTAGACAACCGGAAGCATCATCAAAAATCCAGACGGTTATGTTGTTGGGAGCAGCTTTAGCAGAAGCAACAGCTATATATGGATTTGTTATTGCGTTATTGATGATATTGGTTAAATAAATGATATGTATATTCCATAAAGGTTTTTTATGAAAGGGCATTCTCCTTTTCTAGTTAAAGAGGTCTCTTAGGCTGGCTGTTCCGCCGTGTGGAACTGCTTGCCTATGTGTCTTAGGATGAGAAGTATCCTTTTAGGGTGAATTTGAGTCCGCTAGATAATAAGAAAATTCATGAGTGAACCGAATTTTCTGGGTTTATATAGTGCCTTAGCTCTCTTCTTTAAATGGAATACAATTGTTTATTTAGTCTTTAGAAAGGAGCATAATATGGATTTATTATTTAATATACCAGATTTTGTATGGGCCATAATAAATCTTATAATATTGTACTTAGTTCTGAGAAAGATCCTTTTCAAGCCTGTTACAGAATTTATGGAGAACAGATCTAACTCAATTAAGCAGCAGCTAGAAGATTCGAGAGAGGCTAATGAAAAAGCTCAGGAGCTTAAAGAGAGTTACGAAAAGATGATTGCTTCAGTAAAAATGGATGCTGATAAAATAATGAAAGAGGCAAAAATAAAAGCACAGGATAAGTATGATGAGATAATAAGACAAGCGAAGGCTGATGCTGAGGCATTGAAAGCAAACGCAAAAGAAGAAATTGTAACGGAAAGAACGTTAATGATGGAAAACATGAGAAGTGAAATTATAAACCTTGCTTTAGAAGCTGCATCAAAAGTAGTAGAAGCAAATATGGATACCGAGTCAAACCGTAAGCTTGTAAATGAGGTGTTAAATAGAAAAAGTATTGCTATTTCAAAAACGTGATTTATATTTTATTAATAGCAAAAGGTCGCTGCATGCTTAGATGATAAGAACATTCATTGTGTATTAATGTCTAAAGTATTGAATATCTTTTGCTGGTCTATGATAGCATATGAAAGGAGGTATTGAAAATGCCATTAGTGGAATGCAGATATGCTGAGGCATTAATTGAAATAACTGAAGAAAATTGTAGTACCGATGAAGTACTAACTCAGTTTAATGAATTAATAAATATTTTTGAAAGCAATCCGGAATTGGAAGGATATCTTAAAAACCCTAGTATACAGTTAGAGGAAAAAAAGAGATTGTTAGGGAAAGTATTCGAAGGCTTAGGTAATGAAAGTTTCTTGAGATTTTTGTACTTATTAATGGATAAAGATAGAATTAAATACATTAAGGGTATTTTAATTGAATACAAAAGGCTTGTAGATAAGAAAAGAAATATTTTGAACTTGAAAATAAGTTCTGCAGTTCAATTAGATGAACTACAGATTAAGAAGATAGAAGAAAAGTATGCACAAATTTACAAAAATGATACGGTAAGCTCTGTTGTGGAGATAGATAAATCCTTAATTGGCGGTATTAAGGTACAAATTGGTGACAGAGTAGAGGATTATTCGGTAAAGTCACGATTGGATAGCCTTAAGAATTTGCTGACGGAGAGGTGATGGTTATGATTCTTAGGTCTGAAGAGGTTAGTTCTATAATAAAGAAACAGATAGAAAATTACGAAAATAAAGAAAAAATTGATGATGTGGGCTATGTATTACAGGCAGGAGATGGCATAGCAAGAATTTATGGTCTTGAAAAGTGTATGTATGGTGAACTTTTAGAGTTTGAAAGCGGCGTTTATGGAATGGCAATGAACCTTGAAGAGGATAACATAGGAAGTGTTCTTTTTGGAGAGGGGCTTGACGTCAAGGAGGGAACGTATGTTAGAAGAACCGGAAAACCTGTGGAGGTGCCGGTGGGCATGGAACTGATAGGGAGAGTTATCGACCCTCTCGGAAAACCTATTGATGGAAAAGGACCAATTAAAACAGACAAGTTCAGACCAATAGAGAGAGCAGCCCCGGGAGTTGTCGAAAGAAAGTCTGTAGGGATACCACTTCAGACAGGAATTATGGCAATCGACGCTATGGTTCCTATAGGAAGGGGTCAAAGAGAGTTGATTATCGGGGACAGACAGACTGGAAAAACTTCTATAGCTGTGGATGCAATAATTAACCAAAAGGGTAAAGATGTATTATGTGTTTATGTTGCCATAGGTCAGAAGGCATCAAGTGTTGCAGGTATAATAAACACTCTTAGGGAATATGGTGCTATGGAATATACTGTAGTGGTTTCCTCTACTGCAAGTGAAATGTCCACTATTCAATACATAGCTCCTTATGCGGGATGTGCTATTGCGGAAGAATTTATGTATACTCACAAAAAGGATGTATTGATAGTATATGATGATTTATCAAAGCATGCTGTGGCCTATAGGGCAATGTCGCTATTATTGAGAAGACCTCCCGGTCGAGAAGCATTTCCAGGAGACGTATTTTATTTACATTCAAGGCTTTTAGAAAGGGCCGCTAGATTATCTGACGAACTTGGAGGAGGGTCCATAACTGCATTGCCTATAATTGAGACGCAGGTAGGAGATGTTTCGGCTTATATACCTACAAATGTTATTTCAATTACCGATGGACAAATATATCTTGAATCACATTTGTTTTTTTCAGGACAGAGACCTGCTGTAAATGTAGGTTTGTCAGTATCTAGGGTAGGAGGTGCAGCACAAATAAAGGCTATGAAGAAAGTAGCTGGCTCAATTAGGATAAACCTAGCTCAATACAGGGAATTGGCTGTGTTTGCCCAGTTTGGTTCAGATCTTGACAGGGCAACAAGAGATAAATTACTTCAGGGTGAGAGACTAGTTGAAACATTAAAACAATCGCTACATAAAACTTTGCCTGTTGAAGATCAGGTTATAGTGTTGTTCTGTGCTACAAACCGGTATCTTATGGATCTGCCCACGAAAAAGGTAAGGGAATTTAATAAAGAACTTCTAAAATATATTAAGGAAAATCATGCACAAATTCCTGAAGCAATCCGCATTACAGGGAATATGGATGAAGAGGTAGAAAAACTTCTAAGAATTGCAATAGAAAGCTTTAAGAGTCAATATCGCATTGAAAAATCTATTTAAGCTGGTGATAAAATATGGCTCAGATTAGTGAGATTAAAGGAAGAATAAGAAGTATAAAAGACACAAAACAAATTACAAAGGCCATGAAGCTAATCTCTGCGGCAAAGTTAAAGAGGGCAAGGAGACAGCTAGATCATGCGTTACCTTATTTTGAGAAGGTTAGATCCACTATGGTAGATATTTTAATGCGTAGTGGAGATATTAAGAATAAATTCTTTGATTTAAGGGATGAAAAAGAAGGAAAGAAAAAAGCTTATTTAGTTCTAACAGGAGACAAAGGACTTGCTGGAGGCTATAACCATAATGTGATAAAGAAGGTTGAAGAGCACTTTGAAGGAGATAAAAATGCTCTTTTGTTTGTAGCTGGTAATGTAGGCAAGTATCATTTTTCTAAGAATAAATATAATGTATACATGGAGTTCGAGTATCCTGTACAGAATCCTACTGTTTACAGGGCAAGAGATATATCAGAACTTATATTAAAGCTCTTCGCAGAAGGTGTTTTTGATGAGATGTATTTAGCCTTTACATATATGCAATCAACGGTGTCGATAGAGCCACAGGTTATTAAATTGCTCCCGCTAGAACTTGATGCACTCAAGGAGGATATGAAAATTACTGAGAATATAGAGGGTAAAATTGAAAATACCATAGTATATGATCCATCACCCCAAGAGGTACTAGACATTCTTGTGGGAAAGTATGTAAAAGGGGTTATCTATGGAGCGTTTGTTGAAGCGTTTACTAGTGAACAGAGTGCAAGAATGACCGCTATGGACAGTGCAACAGCTAACGCTGATGATATGTTAGCAGCACTTAGTCTTAGTTATAACAGGGCGAGGCAGGCTAAAATTACTCAAGAATTATCTGAAATAGTAGGTGGAGCTGAGGCTATGAAATAGTTCATAATGCTAGTAGCAGTTTCAAGACTATTATTCTAAAAGAAATCTTTTGAACGGAGTGGGAGTATGGCAAAAAATACAGGTAAAATTGTGCAGGTTATTGGTCCTGTTGTTGATGTCAGATTTGACAGAGGGGAACTGCCTAAAATTTATAATGCGTTGGAGATTGAGTTTGATAATAAAAAAGTTGTGGCAGAAGTTATGCAGTATGTTGGCAATGATACGGTAAGATGTATTTCTATGTCAGCTTCTGATGGACTTATGAGGGGATTAAATGCTGTTGACACTGGTTCGCCGATAAAGGTTCCTGTTGGGAAAGAGGTTTTAGGTAGACTTTTTAATGTGTTAGGAGAACCTGCCGATAATATGGGGGAAGTAAAGACAGAGAATTATCTTCCCATTCATAGACCTGCTCCTAAGCTTGAAGAGCTTAAACCTTCAACGGAAATTCTCGAAACAGGAATAAAAGTAGTTGACCTGCTTGCACCCTACGCAAAGGGAGGGAAAATAGGTCTTTTCGGAGGTGCTGGAGTTGGTAAGACGGTTCTTATTATGGAATTAATCCGAAATATTGCTACTGAGCACGGTGGTTACTCGGTATTTACAGGAGTTGGAGAGCGTACCAGGGAGGGTAACGATTTATGGTATGATATGAAGGAGTCGGGGGTTATTGAAAAGACTGCTCTTGTATTCGGTCAGATGAATGAGCCACCGGGATCAAGAATGAGAGTTGGTCTTTCAGGGCTAACGATGGCAGAGTATTTCAGGGATGAAATGGGACAGGATGTCCTTTTGTTTATCGACAATATATTCAGATTTATTCAGGCAGGTTCGGAAGTTTCCGCATTACTTGGAAGGGTTCCATCGGCTGTGGGCTACCAACCTACACTTGCAACGGATGTAGGGGCACTTCAGGAGAGGATAACATCTACGAAAAAAGGCTCCATAACATCAGTTCAAGCTGTATATGTTCCGGCAGATGATCTCACAGACCCTGCACCAGCGACTACCTTTGCTCACCTTGATGCAACAACAGTTCTATCGAGGCAGATTGTTGAACAGGGCATATATCCGGCTGTTGATCCATTGGAATCTACATCTAGAGTGCTTGATGCAAGAATTGTAGGAGAAGAACATTACCGGGTTGCCAGAAGGGTTCAAGAGACTTTGCAAAGGTATAAGGAATTACAGGATATTATAGCGATTTTAGGTCTTGATGAGCTAGCTGACGAAGACAAACTCACAGTATTCAGAGCGAGAAAAATACAGAGGTTCTTGTCGCAGCCCTTCTTTGTGGCTGAAACTTTTACCGGATACAAAGGTAGATATGTACATATAAAAGATACAATTCGGGGTTTTAGGGAGATTATTGACGGTAAAATGGATGAGATACCGGAAGCTGCTTTTTATATGACCGGTACTATAGATGAAGTATATGAAAGAGCTGAAACTATGAAATAGAGTATTTAGGAGGTTTGTTATGTCCGATACATTCTATATAGAGATATTGACGCCCGATAGAAAGTTTTTTTGGGGCGATGTGCAATCAGTGGTTCTCAATACTCCTTCAGGAGAAATTGGGATACTAAAGAACCATATGCCTATTGTTGCATTAGTTGAAGTTGGAACGATAAAAATCAAGAAGAATAATAATTGGATTGAAGCAGTATTAGGTCAGGGTTTTATGGAGGTAACGCAAAATAGAGTTATTATTCTAGTAGATACTGCGGAGTGGCCTGATGAGATAGATATAAACAGAGCGAAAGCAGCAAAAGAAAGAGCACAGGAAAGAATTTTAAGGCAGGCGAATCAAACGGAATACATACAATCTAAAGCAGCATTAGCTAGAGCTATGGCAAGACTAGCAGCAGGAAAACGGGGAAAATAATACTTTCCCTTTTTTAGAGTATAGGAATTTATAAACCACTTCCTTGAGTTTACAACAAAACACTTCTTGTTCTTTCTATCCAAGATTTGTTTTAAAAAAATCCAACATGATATTTAATATTTTACGCAATTATGCCGATAAATTAATATATTATTAATATTTCTATCGTGTAAAATATAAGGTTATGCCAAAAAACCAACGAGTCAATTGATAATTCAAAAGATATGATTTGCATTGTCTATTTAGCAGAATAATGTTCCTATGTTGGAAGCTTTAAAACTTCTGAGATAGGCAGTGATATTAATATATTATTGTTTATTTTTGATATGACCTAAATGATTCGAATAAACAGTTGGAGGATATGTTATGAAATTAATAAAAAGAGTATTTACTATTATTTTAGTTGCAGTAATACTATCGACATTAATGCCTTCATTTCAACAATATGTTTGGGCGGCGTCTTCACCTGTTAAGATTTATGTTGACAGCTATAAAGATGGTAAGCTTAACATTAGATGGGATAAAGTCAGTGGGGCAAATTCGTATGCAATTAGTTATCATACGCCAGATAATAAGGTGCAGATTAAAGCAGTAAATTCTCAGGATAATACATATCAGATTATAGATCTTCAAGATGACTATATATATGATTTCAAAATAAATATATACAGTAGCATTTTTGATGAAGATAGTATAGATAGTATAGATGAAGATGATCTAGAGACTGTAACGGATAATATAATAGGCGAGGGACTATTGTACTATCTGCCAAGAGTTAGCTTTCAATCCACTGTAGAAGAACAAATTAGGAAGGGTATAGATGGTGGAGGTTATGAAATTGGAGATGAGCCGAGGATTAAGTTGGAATGGAATATGCCGAAAATTTGGGTTGAAGGCATCGGATATATAAATGCAAATAGAACAGAGGCACTAGAGGTTGTAAGATATAATTTAGAGGATGTTTATAAGAACAATATAGATATGTCAAAATTTAACTTCCGAATTAACATATCTAGTAGTGAGGCTACTCTAAATAGTGGAGCTGCTCAATCTGCCATCTTTATTGAGTATAGTGATGATGACTCTAAATATATAGCATATCTGTCAAATAATAACGATGTAATAGCTGATGTGCAAAACCAAAATGGTAAAATGAGTTTGACATTGGTTGGAAGAAAGGATACTTCTGCTCCTTTGCCAGAAGTTAAAGAACCGGAAGCAGCTGAAGGATATTTACCTAATAGTGATATACTTCCTGGAACTGTTTACTATATGAATATAAGACCTTTATACCAGGATAATGATGGAAATATTCAAAGTGTAATAAGTGTTGCAGCACCGGGTGATTTTAATGGAAGCATTCTAAAAGGAGAATTTCCATATACATATACGCCAATAAGACTTCAATTGACTAAAGATTCAGCTAACAATATTTATGTAAAAATCTATAGAATAAATCAAGGAAGTCTTGATCTTCCGAGACTTTATTATGAAGTGCAATCTAGTAATGACCAGACGATAGAGGGCGATTGGATTGTAAAAAAGACTATAGATGACAGCTATTTTGTTAAAGGAGCCGAGAGCGCCCTAACAGTTATATCCGATGTGGGAGTTAACAATGAAAACTTTTATAAGATAGTTGTAAAGACTGATACCACTAAAGACAGAATTGAATCAAAGCCTTTGAAATACATACTTGCAGAAGACACAAGCAAATCACCAGTGCCCGTAGGCGTAACAGTTGTTGATAGAAAACCTGTAACAAGATCAGTTGAAGTTGATGGTAAGACTATAATTCAGAAGTCATCAGATATTACAATATCGTGGGAAAAGCCGGCCAATTGGGATGAAATTAGAGCAAATACTAACATAGAAGAAGATGTTGTATATCATGTAATGTTTAATGTGAGTGAGTATGAGGATGATTCCATGCCTTATCCCGAGTTAAAAGCTGACGACACAGTATATGGGTATTTTCCGTTGATATACAGAAAAGCTTTGTATTTTTCATCAAAAGAAGTAAAAGAGAATGGAAATCGTTTAGAATATACCATCGACGGATTTGATCTTTTTAAAGGGTATTGTTTACATTATTTTGATGAAAGTGGCAATGCGATAATAAGGCAGGATGCTGAAATAAGAAAAGGGTTGGATGAAAATGAAAAGAATTATCCTAATTTTTTGCTACCTAATAAGGTTTATTATCTAAAGATGTATACTACAAGTAATACCGATACCGATCGTAATTCAATGGATATAGAAAAAATGTCAGATAAATCGTTAACTATAAGTTTTACAACAAGGACAATAAATGAAATTGATGTTCCTCTTCCTAAAAATATGAGAGTAGTAGCTAATGAAGCAGATGTGAGTAGTGTAGTAGATAATGAAGCAGATGAAAGTATAGGAGAAACGACAATAGTTTCAAATTATGTTGATCTTCAGTTTGATAAGGTAGATCTAAACTGGAGCAATTACATAGCTGATACAACGGTTTCAAAAGCAGTATATTATGATTTTTATATGAGTACCCGCACAGATTTAAACTCCTTCATAAAAATTGGAACAACAGAAGATTTGGAGGGGGATATTAAGTTTGTTGGTGCAGAAGACGCACAGAGTACTTCTATAAGAATGACAATCCGAGAGTTTGCGAACGGTACAATAGCCTATACCAATTTTGGTTCAAAGCTCAAACCGAATACTACCTATTATTTTATTGCAAAGACAAGGTTGAGAGCAGAGGGTATGGAAACAGAGAGAGAATCAGATTACAGTTCTTTGCTTTCAGTTACAACAGTAAAGGGGGTAATGGGAGAAGCCGATGAGACATTAAAACTTCCCTATGCTCCTGTTGATTTTCAAATTGCTCTTGATGAAGAGGGAAATCAAATTCTCACCAGTACAAAGGTTACTTTCAAATGGACTAGGGAAGAAAGTGATGTGGTATACAATATTATTTCCTCATCAAGAAAGATAGCTGCCAATGAAAAAGAATATGAAGGCAATAATGATGCTATATATCAAAGTTTTCTTGCAAACTTTGGTGAAATTATCCTTGATCCTTCTCTTGAAGATTTACCTGCAAACTTTGAATATGATCCTGTTACAAAGGAATGCAGATATACTATTGATAAATGGCTATCTCCAAACAAACTATACTACTTTAGCATAAAAGCAATAAAGAAAGATGACAATACCAATTACAGCCCATGGGTATCCATACCCGTTACCACTAACCTTATTGAACAACCAGCATATTTAGAGGCAGTGGCGGATGTGCAATTAGGGTTCTATTTTGACGATGGTGATATAGCGACTGAGGCAAAGGATTATAGTGTACATATAAAGTCGGAGAAAGATTTAAGATTCAACCTTCTTAAAAAGGATAAATATACCATTATAAAATTTGGTACATTAAGCTATGTAAGGTTAATAAATCTGCAAGCAAATACTTATTACGATATAAGGGTATATAAAAATGAGGGCAGTGAATTGGTGTACACAAAAGACGAGATGTATACCCGGGATTCCTACCATCAACTTGAGATCAAGTGGAGAGGTCTTTCTGAGTATAGATATGAGGTTGCAATAAAGTCACCTTGGGAAGATGATTATATTTTACTAGATGAATCTAATTTTGAGGAATATACAAATACCCAAGGTAGGGTATTGCCTTATTATGGAGAAAAGAACACTAAGACTAGTGGAACCGATTATGAATACTATTATGCTAGGATTAAGTCTATTCCAGTAAAGCTGGTAGATGGAAGTTATGAGAATCAGCCTTTAAAATCAAATACTAAATACTACATAAAGGTTAGAGCTAAAAAGGTAGATTCGGTGGATTTGGGAATAATATCCTATTCAAAATATTTAGATCCTATTTTTATTAGGACAGATTTTAGTCAGGAGGATTACGATAGTGAGGATAGGGAGACAAAAACAGAAGCTTCATTTTTAGATAGAATCAAGAGACTTGAAGAGGCGTTATTCTGGAGAATAAATATTAAGAACCAGGCTGAAAACAAGTTGCTGTTGAAAGGAGATAGGGTTGTAAATGAAATAGAGAACAGTGGAACCTATATTTTTACTTTAGATATTTCTCATTTTGCTAAATTTGCTACCCTTGATCAGATATATATACCTGTTGAGGTAATTAAAGCTTTAGAATTACAAAACAAGAGCCTTTTGATCAGGACTAATGGTGCAGAGTACAGTGTAAGGCCAAATACTTTTGATTTAAATGCTAGACCGGAGATAAAGGAGCTAAAAGAAAATAATAATATTAAGGGTATCTACTTGACTTTAAATATAGGTCGCAGCCAAAAAGGTAAAGTTGCTATTCCCAATGGATTTGAATCAGTGTCTTATATTAATGAATTAGAGATTGATGCTGTAGGGACGTCCTTAACTTATACACAATTTAAGGCTCAGATACAAGATCGGTTGTATAATAAGGATTCTGGCCTTGTTCAGAAGAAGCTTGAAGAACTACTCAATAAAGAATTATCCGATTCTAAATATTTAGATCAGTTAATGAACGAGTCTATTAGTGATATTGAAATTGAACTATCTGAATTTATTTACCTCAAAATGGAGGGTGGAAAAGGGATTTCACCAATAACCATAAAAAGCAAAGAAATAAACAGTTTTGACAATCCGATGTTAATTAATCTTAATTATAATGAACATACAGGTTTGAAATTGCCCTATATTAGATATTATGGTAGCAATAAGTGGCAAAAGCTAAATCAAAGTTCTGCTATTTCCTATAGCAAGCTGGCATTTAATGTAATAATGACTGGGGAATATGCCATATTTGCACAAGAAGAGTTTGCAAAGGATTTGTTGGAAAACTACTATCATACGCCTAATATAAGAATGCTCCTTTCTAAATATGATTTGAGTGGAGTGTTTGGAGATATGAGATCTTTCCTTCCTGAAGATAGCGTAAAAGTGAAAGAAATAATACTTTTATATGAGACAATAATAGGTTTAGACCAAGGTGAAAGTGGTCTTACAATTAATCAAAAGGCACAAAGATATAACCTTGAAAGTCTTATAGCCTTCGGAGGAGTTGTAAGAGATGTGAGCAGACAGGAAACTGCCAAAGTAATAATGATGATGTATTCGGCTAAAACAGGAGTCAATACAATCAGTTTGATTCCTAATAGCAGTAAATCAGCTAAGGATATGTCTAGGGTAGATAAGGCATATTATAAAGATGTTCTTATTTGTGTAGATTTAGGATTGATAGAGCTTAATGACGAAGGTAGGTTTATCCCTGATGGAACTATATCTAGGGCTGAATTGGCAACTGCCTTTGTAAAGTTACTTAAGCTTACTGGAGATATATAAATGCTTTTCATTTAAAATATAAAAGGATTTTAGGCTGTGATTAGGTGGAAGAATTTCTGAAAATAGGAGAAATTGATATGAAAAGATTTTATAGAGTATTAGGTTTAATATTATTATTGTCAATAATTATACAAAACTTTTCGGGAATAAGGGTATTTGCCTATATACCTGATACTCCGAATGCACCAACGCAGTTCAGGGTTGAAAAGCTAAACGAAGACCAGCCTCCGATAGGATTCGATGAGTTTGATAAATATTATGTGGATTTAAAATGGGGCTTAGAAGGTGAAAGTGGTATTTATTCGAATTTATATCTTCAGGAGGTTGCAAAGGGTTATAGACCCGTTACTTCTCGTGTATTAAAGGAACGTGATATACCGAATAAAACGGATGATAATATACCGAATAAAACGGATGATAATTCTATTAGGCTAAAAGAGCTCAAGTCGGGAACTATATATAATTTAGATATGACTGCTTATCGTACTTATCCTGATGGAGACAAAGTATATAAAAGCCCGGAATCAGGATTGTCAAATAAGGTAAAGGTGCTTACTGATATTGAGATTGCTGCCTATTCTCAAGGAACAGATAAGATAAAAATTGAGTGGGATGATGTATGGGATACTCAAGGAAGAATATCATATAAGCTCTATATTTCAGAAAGCGAATTGTTTTCAAATACTCAACCCATATACATTGGAAATTCGCAGATAGGAGAAGGAAAAGCAGTAACAGTCAATGAAGCAAATGGAAAACTTGAATATATTCATAATGTGAGAGATTCAGGCAGAGTCTACTATGTACGAATTGAACCAGATATTAGCAATGATGAAATTAAGAGAACACAATATACTAAGACGGTAAAAGCGAGCAGTTTTATACTAGTAAAGACTTCGAGAGTGGCATCATCGGATATGGGGGTAATATGGAAATTAGAGTGGAGCCCCGTTGTTACAGGTCTTAGTTCAAGTGGCATTAAGGTTTCATATCAAATATATAGAGGAACTATAGGTTCTAATACTCTAGCTCAGTATATGGCAGAAACAGACGGTACGAACTTTTTTATCACTTTGCCTGAAGGTGAAGTCACACAGTATTTCTTGATTAGGGCTATAGTGACTAGAGGTGGTGAAGATGTATACAGGGGAATAAGAATTGAATCGGATCAAATAATTGTAGAGGAACAGGAGACCCCTACAACCCCTACAACCCCCGAAATAGTAGATTTGTTTGAAAGGGTTGCTGGAGACGTTATAATAAGCTATGAAGAAGAGCTGACTTCAACCGGGGCTACTATTCTTTGGAAAGCTCCAATAAAAGGAAATGGAGAGCTAGACAGTGATGTTACTTATGATATTTGGCTAGTAACCGACCCTAATACTTTGGATGCACCTCCTGAAAATGAAAAGATTGCATCTGACTTTATGGTTGGGTCAGCAAACCACATAATTAACAATAACAAAGTACTCGGGTATAAATATAGAGTTGAAGGTCTTACACAAAATTCGACCTACTACTTTAAAATTGTTGCTAAGAAGAAAGCTGTTGAGAATGTAAATGGCGTTGTACAGAGTGTTACATATCAATCGGATGCAGCACTTAAGGTTATAATTACGCCTATTGATGAACCTATAGACCAGCCGGTAATTCCTGCGAGACCTCCCATTAAGATAAAGGAGAGTTCGCCAGGGGAGTACATGATTACAGAAAAATCCGTAACTATTCAATTAAAGAACCTATGGTATGAAAAGTTTAATTTTACGGGCAACAAGTGGGAATACATTACAGACGAAGAACTAAATACGAATGAAGAATTAAAAGATATTTTCTTTGACAATCAAAATGGAACTGCTACTACAGTAGTGAATGATGTTTACTATAGAAAAGTGGCCTATGATTCAGGTGTTACTTTTGATGTTGGCTGTATTGAATATGTTGAGGGAATGAAATATGAAGATATACAAAGCATGCAGCCAGACAAGATAACAAATTTCCCATCTATAGCTAATGATGCAACAGAAAACCCAAATCTAAACCCTGATGGAATGCGACACAACGTAGTTATAGACTTGACAGATCTTGAACCTAACAAAATATATGTTATATGGGCTAGAGCTGTCAGGTCAAGTGCCAACCTTGCCTCCGGTCCATCGGACCCTATAGTATTTACTACTTTGCCTGTTATTATAACACCAGTGGAAAAACCCGTTGTGCCATATTTTAATTATAGCTTAGCCAGTGATAACTATATTGATATTGGATGGGATATTGTACCGGAATATAATTATTATCTTAAGTATGGCGTTGAGGACAATGTAAATGCGGCTTCAAACCAGATTACTATTACATCACAAGAGCTTGAGGATGCTATTTATTACAGGGTAGGGGATTTACAACCAGACACCTTATATTATTTCTGGGTTCAGGCTGAAGCGATTAATGCTGAAGGTGAAAGTAGTAAATCTGATTGGAGCGATTCCTATGCTGTAAGGACATTGGAATTAATTCCGCCTGAAACGCCAAAGGGTTTTGGAATAAAGAACTCAAAGGATGCCATAACAAAAAACACTATTACCTATGAATGGATGATGGAAGAGAATATACATTATATACTTGAAATTGCTAGTGATATAAATTACAGTAGCTCCTCAGAATATCTAGTAGGTATGGGTTCTGAATATACGGTTAATGAATTACTGTCCAACCACAGGTACTATGCAAGGTTGTACGCCTATGATCCAATTAAGGGACTTCGTTCTCAACCTACCCAGAGTATAACTGTGCGAACTAAAAGAAGTGATGACGATTATGATTCGGACCAGGATATTGAGGATATAATAACCGGCGAATTTGTTGAAAAAGATAAGGAAATAATAAATGATACATGGAATATAAGAATAACTGGTGTTAATGCAGATCGTTTTGTACAGCATGTTTTAACCGATAACAAGCTCGATTACAGGCTGGATGTATCCACACCACCTTCAAAATGCAATGTGATAAGTATTTTAATATCCGATAAAGTTTTTAAAGCTTTGACTTCTATTGGTGAAAATTTAATAATTAGAACTCAAAAAGTTGATTTAATAATAAGACCGGGAGTTTTGACGACTAATATAAGTAATCCACTAGTAAATATAGATTCAAGGGTGGACTATGAAATTACAATTTCGACATCTGGGCTAAGTGGAGATGGTATAAAAAATATGGACGTCAAGCTAGAGGCTGGGAACTTTAGAATTAGTGCTCTTGAGGGGGCTAATAAAATTCCTGTTAATAAGGTATTAAAACCTTTGAAGTTTGAAGTTATGTATGATAAAGAAAATTGGTATAGTAACGGAAAGACATCAGGTTTTGTGTATGATTCAGTTTTGACAACGTGGACAAGGGAAAATGCTTTTGCGACATTTGATAGAGATACAAATAAAGGGAAGCTGACGTTTGAGACATTTAAACCTGCTGATATTATAGTAGCACAATATGGTAATGACTATTTTGACGATATATATTACCATAGTTATGAGACAGTTATAAATAATGTGGCAGCTGCTCATGATATTAAAAGTATAAGTGGAAGATTATTTGGACCCGATTTGAATGCTACTGTGGGTGATAGTGTCAAACTGATGTTTGATTCTTTAGATTATAAGTATGGAAACAATTACATGAATGAAGCATTTAAATCAGGCTTTATAGTCTATGAGGATATTAATTTATCAAGTAAAAATTGTAATGCTTCAAAGGCATATTCGATGATAATTAGACTATTTGAAATTAAATCGGGAACAAGGTTAGCAAGCGAAAGGAAATCAAACTTTATAGACAATAACGGATTTACAATTATACGTGAAGGAAAAGCTATCTCATCGGACACTATTGTTAGCAGAGGAGAAATAATGTACCTTATAGAAAAACTGCTTGTATACATAGGTGAGATAGATTAAGATGATTGCCAAAAATAAACACTTAAAAAACTTAAAAAAAGCCTATATAAAGAAGGATTTGAGGTATGCAATGGTGAATATAAATAAAATAGTAGTATACATAATAATAATCAGCAGCGTTATCCTTTTTAATGTGAATCTCTCGTTTTCTCATGGACTTAATTATAAAACTGAGCAATTAGGAAACAATAAAGAAAGAGTTCTGTTAGAATGGAGTGATAAAGAGGATAGAAAAGGATTTGCCGTTTTATACCACTATTTTGTAAATGGTAAGACTTTGCATATTGGATATGAACTAAAAGAGGATTATCCTAAAGAAGCATATATAGATTATGATTTGAACAGTGTTTTAAGTCCTATCAGAGTCAACATTCATGAAGTAGGTAAGCAAGATTATGCACCTTTTATTGACATTAAGGATGAAGAGACAAAAGAGTATATTACACATCTACATGATGCTGGAATTATAGATGGTTTGCCCGATGGCAGTTTTTCTCCAGAAAGTCTTATAAGCAGGGCAGAATTTATGGTAATATTGGTTAAGGCTTTAGGCATTGAGGGAAGAGTAGAAGAGGTCAATAGGTTTTCTGACATAGACAAGCATTGGGCAAAAGAGTATATCCTTTTGGCAGCGGAGAACGGGCTAATTTCGGGATATGAGGATGGTACTGTAAAGCCGGATAAAAACAATAACAATAGCTGAAGTTAGTACCATTTTAGCTAAATCATTTTCTTTTAAAACTACAAACAATGCTATATATTCTAAAGTTAAACAAGGTAAATGGTATAGTAGTTTTGTTAAGAAAATGTTTGATGTTGGGGTGTTAACTGTTAAAGACAGTATTTACAAAACTTTTGATGAAGAAAGCAATATTAATAGGGGAAATTGTGCTATGATGATAAGTAGAGCTATTTCAACCTATTAATTGCAAAAGATAAAAGAATATATTGCATGTATATCCCATAATGGATGGGGCAATAATTTTAGTATTAGAATTGTTCATCTTGTGGGGGGATATATGTGTTTGTTAAATTAAGTAAATATTTCTTTTTGTTTATGTTTTTCACAATACTATTTAAATTATTTAGTACAGAGGTATACTATAAAGGGATAGAAAATACTTTTTCCTTGTATGATGCTTTTTTAAGCACAGGTGCTAAATTTGTTAATAGTGAAACTTATATATGGTCTTACATTGATGCACAAAAGCATAGTTCGGAAAACATATTGGATTTTGCACAACAGCTTGCAATTGACTTAGAAATAACAAAAAGTGCTGATTTTTCAAACAAAACTGTTAGTAATTCTTTTACAGATAAAACAGATATAATAGGAACGTGTGCTGGCGACACAAGTGTTTGTGTTAGTATACAATTAAATAAAGATAAATTGCAAAAAAGCAATATATCCATAAATGTGATTAATAAGGCGGAGTATCAGGATATAAATGATAGTGCTATATTACTTGAAGAAAAGTTTAGAAAAATTGGGTTAAATCCTAAGGTTAACACTTGTATTATAGGATGCTTTGATGGTAAGCTAGATTATGAAGAAATGAACAGGATAAGCAAAACTATATTAAAGGATACAAAGGCAAAAGATATAAAAAGTATATACGATAATAACCTAATTAGCATATCGGCCTATTCTCCTTATATTGACAATACTATTGAGCTAGAGGGGACAAGGTTAAATATGAATATAGCTTTAAGATATAATGCTTACGAGAATAAAACATACATATGGCTTGCGACACCTGTAATTACAATTGAATATTAGATTTTATTTAGCATTCCTGACTATTGAGGAAGCACACACAAAAGATAAATTTATGATGAAAGGAAGAATTGACGTGCCCAAATTGATTGTTTCTGAAGCAAATCCATTGAGAGGAACTGTAAGAATAAGTGGTGCAAAAAATTCTGTTTTACCCATAATAGCTGCATCTTTATTAGGTGACAGAGAAAGTGTTATTGAAGAAATTCCGTACTTGTCTGATGTAAAAGTAATGTGTGATTTACTTAAATCGTTTGGGGCAAATGTTGAGTTTTCAGATAGTAGAACCAGGTTGAGAATAAATCCAAATTTAATAGACAATACTACAGCACCTTACGAACTTGTAAATAAAATGAGGGCATCTGTTCTTGTTATGGGTCCGTTGCTTGCAAGAATGGGTGTTGCAAAGATTTCTCTTCCCGGTGGGTGTGCTATTGGCTCAAGGCCTGTTGATCTTCACCTCAAAGGGTTTGCAGCTATGGGAGCAGAAATTACTCAGGGGCATGGGTATATAGAGGCAAGAGTAAATGGCCAGTTAAGAGGTAGTAAAATATACCTTGACTTTCCTAGCGTTGGTGCTACCGAGAATATAATGATGGCTGCTGTACTTGCAGAAGGTCAGACAATAATTGAAAATGCAGCAATTGAACCAGAGATAGTTGATTTGGCAACATATTTGACTACAATGGGTGCCGATATTAAAGGTGCAGGTACCGATACAATAAAAATTAATGGAGTTGATTCTTTAGCCGGTGCAACACATGCTGTTATTCCAGACAGGATTGAGGCCGGTACTTTTATGGTAGCAGCAGCAATAACCGGTGGAGATGTCAGAATAGAAAATGTAGTTGCGGATCATTTAAAGCCTATAACTGCAAAGCTTAGAGAAGCAGGAGTTGAAGTTTCGGAAGAGCTTTCGAGCTTACACATCAAGTCTAATGGCGATATAAAACCTATAGACATAAAAACTCATCCTTATCCGGGTTTCCCTACAGATATGCAGTCACAAATGACTTCGCTTATGACAAGAGCAGAAGGCACTAGTATGGTTATAGAAACAATATTCGAAAATAGATTTATGCATCTTGCTGAGCTCAAGAGAATGGGTGCTAATGTGAAGATTGAAGGAAGAAGTGCAATCATAGAAGGTAGAACCCAATTGACTGGTGCGAAGGTTAAAGCGACAGACTTAAGGGCAGGTGCAGCACTAATATTAGCGGGTCTTACCGCTGAGGGTGTTACAGAAATTACTGACATTGAACATATTGAAAGAGGCTATGTTAATATACATGATAAGCTTAAGGAACTCGGAGCTAATATTGAAAGAGTTGATGAAAATTAATAACGCATAGAAAATTATAATAGCAAACAAAAGCAGTCCAAACCAATATATAAAGTGGTTTAGACTGCTTTTTTGCTTGCGATTTTCTTGAGTTAAAGAATAATTCAAGCACATACAATCATATTTATAGAGATAAGTCCATTTCAAAAATAACATACCGCTACATAACAGCAAAACTATGAAGTTATAAAGCTCTTAAGCGAATAAGAAAAGTTATGAGTGAAGTGGATTTTTAAGAAAACTTTCCTAAAAACAAATAAGCAAATATGTTTGCACTATTCCTAAGAAAAAGTGAGATTGGGGATAATTATGAAAAAAGTAATTTACTATATTGTGATTATGATTATTGTTACAATAATTCTACCAATGATAATTGTGGGGGGGTGTGGTACCGTAATTGAGGATGTTAAACCAAAAGATAAATTAGAAAAATCAGAAGTAAAAATAAGAGTATATATGAAAGACAATGATAAGGTTGATGAAATGTCTTTAGAGGAGTATGTAAAAGGTGTTGTTGCGGCAGAAATGCCGGTAGAATTCGAGATTGAAGCACTTAAGGCTCAAGCAGTTGCTGCTAGAACCTATGCGTTTAGTAGAATTATGAATCTATATCCTGCTAAGGAAGATACCCATAAAGGTGCACATATCTGTACAGATTCAAAGCATTGCCAAGCGTGGGTAAATAAGGAGGACGCAATTAAGAAATGGAGTTCTATAAATGCAAATAGGAATTGGAAGAAAATTGAGACGGCAGTTAATGAAACTGAAAATCTAATTTTGCTATATGATAATAAACCTATCAATCCGCTATATCATGCAAATAGTGGTGGAAAAACCGAGAATTGTGAAGATGTATGGGAAGGTGTCGAGGTCCCATACCTAAAAAGTGTAAAAAGTGACGGAGATGCTGAGGATCCCAATTTTAAGGTTGTTAATGTCTTTAAAGAAGAGGATATAATTGAAAGTTTAAAAGCCGAATATCCTGAAATATCTCTCAACGAAGATGATTTGTTAAGTGATTTTAGTATATTAGAGCTCTCAGAGGGTGGAAAGGTAATGAAGTGTAAAATTGGGAATATCGAAATTAAGGGTACAGATTTAAGAAATATACTTTCGCTAAGATCAACCAACTTTAAAGTTGAAAAGGGAAAAGAAGATGGATTAAATATTACCACAATAGGATTTGGGCATGGAGTGGGTATGAGTCAGTATGGTGCAAATTACCTTGCAAAAAATGGAGGTTCCTTTGAAGAAATATTGAAGCATTATTATAAGGGGGTATTAATAGGATCTTGCAGCAAATTAAATATAGACAAATAGGCAGGTTTTTTGATAATATAGGAATTTGCATTTTGTAAGTTCGCCCAAAGGACGATAAGTTCATACAATTATTAAGAAAATTTTTCATCCCTATGTATATTGTTGCCATATACGGAAACAATAATATATGGAGGTGGAAAAAGTGAATTTTAAAAAGTTATTCCCAGGAAAAAAAGAGTCGCAGAAAAAAGTTTTGGATTTTTTTGATAAAAAGGGTTTTTATGTTGTTTTGACCTTATGTATTGCTATTATAGGGGTAACAGCAGCACTGATAACTTCAAAGAACATTTCATCGTCAAAAAATTATACCGATGATGGAATAATCGTTGACGAGCTTGTAGGTAATAATTCTGCTGATGAAAGCAGCATAAGCATTGCTTCAATTCCATCGGAATTAGATGTGATTGCTAAAGCACAAACTGAAGAGCCTAAAGCAACAAGTAAGGCTACGCCGGAAAAACAGGATTCAAAAGCTACGGCTGAACCGAAAAAGACAAATAGCACTAACGAGCCTTCAAAGACGGTAGAACCATCAAAGAATAACAGTACGACAAAAAAAGCATCAACAGATTCTGAAGCACAGACAGTTTCTGCTGCTGAAAGCAAAAAGTTTTCAATGCCTGTATTTGGAGAAATATCCTTTGAATATGCACAAGATAAGTTAGTATATTCAAAAACTCTTGATGAGTGGAGAGCACATGCTGGTTTGGACTTGAAAGCCGATAGGGGAACTCCTGTAAAAGTGGTGGCTGATGGTGTTGTTACAGAAATCAAGAATGACCCTAGACTTGGAGTAACAATAATTGTAGATCATTTAAACGGATTAAAAACAGTTTATGCGAACCTTGCAAATGGAGATATGGTATCACCTAACCAAAAAGTCAAGCAGGGCGAAGTGATTGGTGCTGTTGGAAATACTGCAAGTTTTGAAGCCGCCGATCCTCCACATCTTCATTTCGAAGTACTTAAAAATAACAAGAACGTGGATCCTTCTGATTATTTACCTAAGAAAGCAAATTAATAAAAAAGTTCGACAAACTTTTTAGAGAAATTATATAAAAGCCTTTTCTTACCAAGCTATGATAAGAAGAGGTTTTTTATTATTTGGTGTTTTTCTTGAAGTATAGGAATTTATAAAAATCCAGTTAAGAGGAAAATGAGTAAAAAAATGTATAAGTAGAAAATTAGATGACTAAGTGATAAACTAAATG
>JGI24712J26585_10000479_pt1 | contig 34396 bp, 30 predicted proteins | sample BioPla3DNA2_FD_26585 | JGI IMG/M metagenome (IMG submission 26585)
ACTGCATTTTGTTCCCTTGCAGATATCCACAATCTCCCTTATCCTCTGTTTGCACACCGAAGGCATAGCTATAAGTATTTCATCTATCTTTTTCTCCCGCACTATCCTGTGTATATCCTCTCTGGTACCCAGAATGGGAACACCGTGAATTTTCCCTCTGTATTTTTTAAAATCGTCATCTACCACCGCTACAGGATATTTATGTATCTGCGGATTATTATGCATCTCTTTTATTATCATGGAGCCTGCTTTTCCGCCACCGATTATCAATACCCTTTTTCTGTCCAAACCATCCCTGAACAAGGCCAGCTTTATCCTTCTTGAAATACGATATGTAAGCCGGGATCCGCCTACAANAAAAATTGTAAGTAANATAAATAAAATATAAAAAGTTCTCGGGAATTTAACACTCAGAATATAATTATAGACNAGAAACAGTACGGTAATTCCTGTTATTGATGAGCCGACCACATAACTCAACTCATCCAGGCTCGCATAACTCCATACGCTCTGATAAAGATCAAAAATATAAAAAGTAATAATCATAACGGCTGTTGTAAAGATTCCGTTTTGTAAGTAGATTTGCATATATTCTTTTGGAATTGAAAGGTCAAATCTGAGTAGCAGTGCAGCTAAAGCAGCCGTATTTATCAATATCATGTCCACCAGAAGCAAAATCGATTTTCTATAGGCCATTGATATGTTTATCCCCTGTACCTTTTTTCTTTCTCTGTTCCCCGGCTCTATTTCTGCCTTTGCGGCCATCTGTATCCCCCTTTCCCTAAACCCCTATTGAGCCATTGTCAACACCATTAAATTATTGTTAAACGTTATTGGATTATTACCCCGTCGTTAGACATATAATCCTCTTACTATGATAACTTCTACTTTTGGTCACAAATTCCTTCTTTTTTTTTAAAAAATCATTCGACACTTTATTCGCTATATTCCGGAATATGGTGATTAGGATCCAAAACAACAAAAAAAATAAACAGACAAATTTTATATTGTCCGTCTACAATAGTTTGCGTGTTACGAATACTATATGCTTTTTTTCATTCAACTAAAAAGGTTTTTCATTTTCCGTAAGAATCCCTTGCCGGGTTTATAAGTCAAGGGCTGCGGTATAGTAATTTCTTCCCCCCTGATGAGAGCACGGCCGTTGTTAATTATCTCCTCAACATATTCGTCGCCCACCCATTTGCGCATCTGTTCCAAGGCCTCCTTTATTCTGGGTGATCTGATTCTTGAAGTGTGGGCATCCGTACCTATAAAATGAACCATTTTATGTTTCAATAAGATTTCTGCCGTCTGTTTTGTTTTTTTTCCCAACACCCCGATTATACTCAGACTGTTTATCTGAACATAATTACCCTGTTCGATCAGACCTCTCAGGTAGTCAGGATCCTTTGTTACTTTTATATAACGTTCGGGATGCGCTATCACGGGTTTGTACCCCAGTAACCTCATTTCATAGAGAATATCCTCCGTGTATATCGGAACACTGCCCATAGGCAACTCCACCAAAACATAGGGGGTGTTATTTAATGTAAAGACTTCCCCTTTTTCGAGTTTAGAGGGTAAATCCGGTGAAATATAAATTTCCAGGCCCGGCAGGACCTCTATATGTACCGATTGTTCCGCAAAATGCTCGTTGACCGCATTTATAATACCTAAAAATTGTTCTTTTTCTAACGTAAATTCTCCTTCTATATAATGGGGTGTAGCGATTATTTTACTGAAACCCTCCGCCTCCGCTATTTTGCCCATCTTAAGGGTCTCTTCCATATCTTTGGCGCCGTCATCAATGCCCGGCAAAATATGATTGTGCAAATCAACCATTCGCCCTCGACCTCTTTTTACTCTGTTTTGGAGCAGGCTCTTCATAATATTGGTAGTAATAGTATTGCGAATAGCCTTTTCGGTTTGTCGGAATTTTGTTTAAAACAACACCGATAATATTGGCATTTACATTCTCCAACAATTCTTTTGCTCTTTTAGCCCCGTCTATAGGTGCTTGGCCTGATGCACAGACCAGTATAGTACCGTCAACCATTGTGGATAAAATACAGGCATCGGTTACCACCGCGGCGGGTGAGGAGTCCATAAGCACAAAATCGTAATCCTTGCCCACCTCCTTTAAAAGTTGTTTCATTTTGTCGGATGCCAACAATTCCGACGGATTTGGCGGAATAATCCCTACGGGCAAAATTTCAAGCCCTTCTATATATGTCGAGGAAATCCCCTCCTTATAACTCAATCCGCTTACCAAAACATAGGTTAAACCCGGTTCATTGGGTATTGAAAAAATTCTATGAAGTGCAGGTTTTCTTAAATCCCCGTCTATTAAAAGCACTTTTGACCCTGACTGTGCCATGGCGATTGCCAGGTTTATAACAGTGGTGGTTTTGCCTTCGCCGGGCCCCGCACTGGTGACTATGATGGTCTTTATAGGGTTGTCCAAGCTTAAAAATTGAATATTTGTGCGAAGCGTTCTGTATGCCTCCGATACAGGCGATTTCGGATCTGTATGTACAACCAACTTATATTTGCCCAATTCTTTTCCTCCTTGTTAGCTGTCTTGCATTATTGGAATGGTTCCTATAACATTCAAGCCTAAATATTTTTCTACATCTCCCGGGGTCTTGATTGTACTATCTAAGTATTCTAACAAAAATACAATGAAGATGCTCACCATCATACCGAGTGCCCCCGCGATTGCCATGTTAAGGCTGGGTCTGGGTTTTATATGCGAAGTCGGCACTATTGCATCATCGAGTACTTGTACATTATCAACTTTCATAATATCCATTACTCTGTCTCTAAAAACCTCCGCCACTTTATTGGCTATGATTGCCGCCCGTTCGGGATTTGTATCTGTTACGCTTATCGTAATGAATTCCGTATCCTTTACCAGGTCCACCGAGGTTTTGCTCTTCAGTTGCTGTGGAGTAAGGTTTAACTTCAATTGTGAAATAACATCTTCCGATACTCTTCTGCTTTTTACAATTTCCCCATATGTCCTTGCCAGTCTCTGGTTTAAATTTAAATCTTGTATTTGCAGTTGGTTACCTTCTATATAGTCAGCGGGTTTTCCGACCATTATAGTGGTAGACGCTTTATATATGGGTTCCAAAACAAAAAAACTTATCACCCCGCTGGAACCGACTGCCAATATTGTTACAAGTATAATAAGCCATAACCGTCTTCGGATTATGTATATCAGTTCCCTCAGATCCAGTTCTATTTCTTGATTCATTTGTTCCATTTCCCCGTTCATCCTTCCCCTGTTTCCTCTGCGCTATGCCAAGCTGCATTCAGCACAATTTTTATATGAATTTTTTGTACGATATCAATCTATTTTAACACTGTTCAACATTTTTGACCAGCATATTATATGAAAATAACAAAAAAAGGATGGCATAGGGACGGGTTCCACTTCCCACTTCTCACTTCCCACGTCCCACATCCCAATTTTCACTTCTCACTTCCCAATATTTAGGCCCTGGCCTCCAGTCTGTTGCTTCCGCTTCTTTCCAACATGTCCATGGAATCCAGAGCGGCACCCGTACCGTTTGCAACGCAGGAGATTGCGTTTTGTGCAATATGTACGGCAATACCTGTCCGCTTTTCGATCAGTTTATCAAAGCCCCAAAGAAGGGTACCGCCACCGGCCATGAATATTCCGTGATTGGCGATATCGGCAGCCAGTTCAGGCGGTGTTCTTTCCAGTACACTATGTACGGCATCCGCAATGGATGATACGGATTCCTCCAATGCGCCTAAAATCTCCTCACTTTTTACCTCTATGTTGACCGGCAAACCCGAAACAAGGTTTCTTCCCCTCACTCCCATGCTTACCTGTTCTTCTCTTGCATATGCACTGCCTATGTTGATTTTAATGTTTTCCGCAGTTCTTTCGCCGATCATAACGTTATGGCTCTTTCTCATGTATCTGACGATTGCTTCATCAAATCTGTCGCCTGCTATTTTGATGGACGTATTTACGACTATACCCCCCAAAGATATAACCGCTATATCCGTGGTTCCGCCGCCTATGTCAACAATCATATGCCCGTTCGGTTGGGCTATGTCTATTCCCGCACCTATGGCCGATGCGATCGGTTCCTCTATCAGGTATGTCACTTTTGCCCCCGCTTCGTTGGTAGCATCTATAACAGCCCTCTTTTCAACTTCCGTCACTCCGCTCGGAACACACACGATTATTTTGGGTTTGAAAAACAGTTTTCTTCCGATTGTTTTGTGGATAAAGTATTTCAGCATTTTTTCCGTTATATCGTAATCGGAAATAACTCCATCCTTCAATGGTTTGATAGCAACTATGTTACCGGGCGTCCTTCCGAGCATTCTGCGCGCTTCCTCTCCTACGGCCAATATCTGATTTGTATTTTTGTCAATTGCAATCACGGAAGGTTCCTGTAAGACTATACCTTTTCCTTTTACAAAAACCAAAACACTGGAGGTGCCTAAATCTATACCGATGTTCAATCCAAACCCAATCATTTTTTTCCCCACTTTCATGTATTTGTTTAGTTTCTCTATATAAGTACGTCGGTTATTCAACAAAAAGTCCTTCCTTCCTTGACCATATATATTTCGCCATTATTATGGGAATTCCTTCTTTGGTCGACAATTTATTATCCTTTGGATATATGATACCATTTTAAAATAACGGTATATATAATAATACCAGCCACAACATATTAACGATAGCCCAACCATTGCTTAACAATGGTTTAACAATTGTTCAACAATTGTTAACATGTTGTGACTGGTATATTATAATCTATTAAACCTATCTTGTCTTTTTTTTGTTCATTGCTTCATATTTCATCTTTGTAGCTTTACCACCTCTTATATGCCTTTCCGCCTTATTGATATCAAGTATAACCTTTACTTGACTAGCCTTTAGAGGGTTTATCTTGGGAAGTCTCTCTGTTACATCCTTATGAACTGTGGATTTGCTGACTCCGTATATACGAGCTGCTTGCCTGACAGTTGCTCCTTTCTTAATAATATAGTCAGCTATTTCAACGGCCCGTTTCTCTATGTATTCTTTCACGGCTAACCCCCCTCTATTATAGCGTCCTAGTCTATAGTATGAGGGGGATTGGCATTTTAGAATTATTTTATTAAATCTTTATGATTGTTAGGATTGTGAAATTACTCCCAAGTATAGCTCGGGATTTACAAATTTGTCGTCTTTGAGCACTTGAAAATGCAGTAACGGGCCTTCCAGTGTTTTGACAGATGCTGTTTTGCCTACTGCGCTGATGGTCTGGCCCTTTTTGACCTGTTCCCCTATTTCTACCATTGCATCTGTGGAAAGATTGCTGTATATGGTCAACAGTTCATTATCATGCCTGAGCACAATACTGATTCCCATGATGGTATCGTTAACAACCTCCACCACTTCACCGTCGAGTGCCGCTTTTACAGGGGTTCCCTCGGCTGCCTGTATGTCTATCCCTTTATGAGTACTCCATTGGTCTAAAGTTTTATGATATACCAAATGATCGTCGGCAAACGGCAGCATTAAATTGCCTGCCACCGGCATTGCCATGGCCTCCACAACAGAAATTTCTCCGCCTTCCTCCAAATAGGGAATCCCGTCTGTTTCCTCGGTTTCGTAATATTCATCCGTACTTGTGAGGGGTTCCTCTATATTTTCGGTGCTGCCTTTTGCTGTCTCGGCGCTGCTATCTTTTGCTAAAGTATTTTCGTTTTGTTTCGGTTTTTGTTTTGAGTCTATAATAGGCGTTTTCTTGTCTACCGCGGATTTTCCTTCGCCTATCTTGCCGGTCTCTTCCGCTTCTCCAACATCTTTATCGTCATCCTCTACCAGGGTAACCTCAGGTTCCTCCTCGTCCCCAAACGGACTTGTAGGACCTTCACCGATAAAATGGCTCCCTTTTTGGTTATCAACCCAGAGGGCTGTTGCGCCTACAATAATTAAGCATAGTATTAAAATAGTATAAAATCCTTGTCTGTCCATAATTCGTTGGCGCATTTTTTTGTTTTTATTGTCTTTATCTTTGTTGTCTTTACCGTCGTTATTGTTATTTTCCTGCGACATTATAAACTTACCTCCTAATGCTTTTTAATAAAACGAGACCAGGTCTCTGCTTTATTATTGCCACTTAGGAGGGTTCTATACAAATTTAAACAAAAATATTGATAGGGACATTCGGTGGTCATTGGGGACAGGTCCCTGTGACCACTGTGATTTCTACCATCAGTTATCAGTTTGTTCTGACTTTGTTTGATTTTATGGTGGTCACAGGGACCTGTCCCCAATGACCACCTGATTTATTCCGCAATATGGCTCTTTAAGACGCTGAGGCTGACTCCCTGATAATAATGTTTCAAAATTTCAATGAACGTGCTGCCTTGTTTGGCCATTCCGTTGGCGCCCCATTGGCTCATACCTACCCCATGCCCGTAACCCCTGGTTGTAAAACATATATCTTTGTCTTTAACTTCTATTGAAAAGTCGGCGGATCTGAGTCCGAACAATTCCCTGACCTCTCCTCCTGTCAATTCTTTGTTACCTATTTTTATCTTCTTTATATTGCCCCCTGTGCTTCTCTCTGATATGTCTATTTCTGAGGCGATTTTCTTTGTGTTTATCTTAAAGTCTTTATATTTACCCTTTATTTTGGCTACAAATTCCTTTACGGTAACTTCGCAACTATCTACAAACACCGGAGAATCTTCTTCATAGGGGCTTGATACGCTTCGTAGATAGGGCACAGTCCTTGCAAACACGTCTTCCGAATTTTCCGTAAGGCCCCCGCTGGCAGAGTGGTACAGCGGCTCTATGGGTTGCATTTCATATGTCATGATAATACCCCTGGTTGATATTACCGCCTCCTCTATTCTGGGCAGATATTGTTTCATCCATTTCTTGCCGTGCCTTTCTTTCAGCTCTTCCGTGGAAAGCCATTCTTGACAATGAAGATGGCTGGTACATACAATTGCCCCGGGATGTTCGGGACATCCCATATCTCCGTATACGGATCTTCTCCATAAAGCATAGGTCCTGGCCGCTATCGCCTGTGCTTTTAAAGCCTCCATTTCAAAGGCGGCCGGCGCCTCCGCGGCTACAACTCCTACGATATAGTCCTCCAGCCCCAATTGCATATTTTTTTTCGTATTGTGGTTGAATACGTTTATAATCAAGTCCGATTCTATGGTCTGTCTCGACGACATGTCCCTACCCGGGATAGGTATGTCGCAACTTTTAATTATAAACATGGGCATAAGTAAGATAGCGAGTATCAGAAAAATAATTCCAAAAAAAAATCCCCTCATTTGTCACAGCTCCTTATTTTGGAGGTCTAAAGCCGGTATACCGGCCTCTGTTCTCTAATACAAGGTATATGTGGCAAATCGGGGGGTTAGAATTAAAATTTATACTTTTATCAGGAATACACCCGGTGCTATCTTCTATATATTTTCGCTCCTAAAGACTTTAACTTTTCTTCTATGTTTACATATCCTCTGTCGATATGATGGACATCCGTAATTTCCGTTTTTCCGTCCGCCACCAGGCCCGCCAGGATCAGGGCCGCCCCCGCCCTCAAATCCGTAGCTTTTACCGGGGCTCCCAGAAGATTATTTTTGCCTTCGATAATTGCGCTGCGTCCTTCTATTTTAATATCGGCACCCATTCTTTTCAGCTCGCTGACATGCATGAATCTGTTTTCAAATACGGTTTCTATAGCAATGCTTGTGCCTTCCGCAACACTCATCAGAACCATAAATTGGGATTGCATGTCCGTAGGAAAGCCGGGATACGGCATGGTCTTTATATCTACGGCCTTCGGCCTGTTATGTGCTATAACCCTCAGGCCGCTATTTTCCCTTATCACATCCGCCCCGCATTCCCTGAGCTTTGCAGTGATAGGTTTTAAATGGTCAGGCACCACATTACATACTAAAACATTTCCCTTGGTAATGGCTGCCGCAATCATATAGGTCCCCGCTTCTATTCTGTCGGGTATAACCGCATGGGTGGCTCCCCTGAGTTCTTTTACACCGTTGATTTTTATGGTGTCTGTGCCCGCACCTCTGATGTCCGCACCCATCTTGTTCAGAAAATTCGCCAGATCCGTAATTTCCGGCTCCTCTGCCGCATTTTCGATAAATGTCTGTCCCTCGGCCAATACCGCCGCCATCATTATATTTTCTGTTGCACCTACACTTGGAAAATCTAAATAAATATTATTCCCGATTAATTTCTCTGCCGATGCTTCCACGAAGCCATAGCCCAATGTGGTCTCCGCACCCAGAGCCTTGAAACCTTTTAAATGCAGGTCTATAGGCCTGGTTCCTATGGCACACCCTCCCGGCATGGATATCCTCGCCTTCCCCATCCTGGCCAGCAAAGGCCCCATAACCAAAAAAGAGGCCCTCATTTTTCTAACCAGTTCATAAGGTGCTTCTATTTCATCTATGCAATGGGCTAGCACTTCTATTTTATCTCTTCCCAAACGCCTCACATCCGCACCGAGGCTTGTCAACACTTCGCAAATTACGTCTACGTCAATCAGAGCCGGCACCCCTTCCAGGACGCAGCGGCCTTCCGTAGATAACAGGGTCGCGGCTAATATCGGCAAAACGGCGTTTTTCGCCCCGTTTACATGAACCGTCCCTTGCAGTGGCCCATTTTGTTCAACGATAATTTTAGGCAATTCTCCTTCCTCACTTTCTGTATCAGTTAAATATTAAATCTATGTACAACTAAGATTATATTTAGAAGGAGTTTTAGTTTCTCCTAATCTAATAGGCTGTGATTATCAAGGGGGTAGCAAGCCACAAATAGGTCTTATCCTCATATTCGCTGTATCTCATAGCTAACTGGATATTTACGTCTTTCCCTCCGTAATTGATATGGGAACTGATCAGCGGACTATAGGCGGTGATACTGGTAAAAAATTCGTCCTCCAGGACTTCTGTTTTTTTCGCCTTTAAGAAGCTGAATATAGCCGTCTGTCTCTGCTTTTCCTCCGCTCTGTTGAGTTTGCCCGACTGTGCTCCCGTCAAATTTATAGTGGTTTCTACTCTGTTTTGATATTTGTTTAAAAAATTCTGTATCCGGTTGCATGTATCCACTATTTCTTTATATCCTTTATTTTGGACTATGTCAACCATAATATGTGTTTCGGGTTGTTCCACTATTTGGGTACTGAGCAATTTTATTATTGTCATATTTCCGTCTTCACTCGGTACAAATGTTATAATTTCGTTGTATCCCTCATCTTCTGTTCTCTGTTCCAGAATGGTTTCTTCTCCAATATCGGATATATCTTCAAAATAATTCTGATAAGGGGGATAATAGGAATCCCGCATGCTGTCCATATCGATGACTGTGATTTTTTTATTTATATTCAGGATCCGCATTATATCCTCTTGTATAGCTTCCATTTCTTTTGTAGTCAGGAATGTATCGGGAATGAAAGTCGATATGTTTATATTGAATTCTTCCATCTGAAAACCGCCTGCTTCCACAGCCTTTAGAAGCAACATCTCTTCCTGTTTGTCTGTCGAAGGACTCAGAAACGGCCGATACACAACCGTCTTTAGGAATGACATCTTTTCTTGTATATCTATATTCCTAATATCCTGTGCTGATGTATTATATAGGAAACTTATAAATAAAATTAAAATAAGTCCTAAAAGTCCTAATAAAAAATGTTTCTTCAATGTATATTCCTCCTTTCCGGGAGTGCACAGTGCAAGTGCACAGTGGGGACAGGTTCCTGTGTGCATTCTGTTACCGCTGATGCACAGTAGGGACAGGTTCCTGTGTGCATTTGGGATAGTGCACAGTGGGGACAGGTTCCAAAGTGCACAGTGGGGACAGGTTCCAATGTGCATTCTGTTACCGCTGTGCATTCCTCGCTGTGCATGCTGTCCTCATTTCCCATTTGGGCAACAAACCCGGCATCATAAGAATACACATTGGAACCTGTCCCCACTGTGCACTCCTGTATGGGTCAATTCATAAAAAAAGAAAGGATCCGAAATTGTAATTAAGATATTAAAGGGGGACAAGAAAAAATACCTATATTACAACTTAAACCCTTTCTTTTGTTTTAATTATTGACCTGATAAAAGAAGTCTATACATCATTTTAAAATTTAATTTATTTTCAAACTTTTTTCTGCGCAGAGTGCACTCTATAAAACCTTTTTTCCGGCAAACTCTATAGCCCTCCTCACTATCACATCCACAGCGTCAACAATATGCACAGTGTTTTCGGTGTCTGCAAGACTTTTTTCCAACTTGAACATTTCGTTTACCACAGAAAGCTCGGTGCAACCCAGTACAATCACCCTTATTCCCCTAGCCCCGAATTCCTTTATCGCATCATATATTGCGTCTATTTTAACTTCTTTTTCTCCTGCTTTAATTCCGTATATTATATCCATAATGGATTCTTGCGTTTCTTTTTTGGGGCTCATAACCCGAATGTCCCGCTTATTAAAATATAAATCATATATTTTGGCCTTTAGGGTCCCATCGGTGCTTAACAGCCCGATTTTTTTATCATTCGGATGGTTTGTCTGTATAAATTTTACGGTTTCTTCGATCATATTTAAAAAATCGATATTTATTTTTTCTTTTATAACTTCATAAAAATGATGGGCTGTATTACAGGGCATAATTAAAAAATCGGCGCCCGCTTTTTCCAGCCTGACGGCGGATTTGATCAGTTCCTCAGTGGGGTCTTCGCCCGTTCCCAACAGAAAAGCGGTTCTGTCGGGGATATTTATATTGTTGTCCACCAACATATGTATATGTTCCTGGTCATTTTGTGCGTCTGTGTTGATAACTATTTTATTAAATAAGTTCACTGTGGCCAAAGGCCCCATTCCGCCTATTATACCTAATATTTTACTCATAAATTAATCACTTCCCACCTTTTCTCACTTCCCACTTCCGGCCTCTCACCTCTCTAGACACAGAGGGACGGTCCTTTTGTGTTGTTGGAGTGACACAACACAAGAAGAACCGTCCCTGCTGTGTCCGTCTCACCTTTTTTCACTTCTCACTTCCGGCCTCTCACCTCTCAACACCTATATCCGTGCGATAAAAGGCACCCTCGAAACTGATTCTATCTATATTTTTGTAAACTTTTTCTCTTGCCTCGTCTATTGTTTTACCTCTCCCTACTATGCCCAGCACTCTACCACCATTTGTTGTAACTCGCTTGCCGTCCTCAGCCGTTCCGGAATGAAATACCAGCAGGTCCTCCGGGATATCTTCCAGACCCTTAATTTCCAGACCCTTTTTATAACTACCGGGGTAACCCTCGGAAGCCAACATAACGCAGACAGTCCCCTCTTCAGACCAATTGATATCCACATCCTCCAATTTCCTGTCCACTATCTTGTTGAATATTTCCGCCAAATCTGTTTCCAGCCTGGGCAACACTGCCTGAGTTTCAGGATCCCCGAAACGTACATTGTATTCCAAAACCTTTGGGCCTTCCTTTGTAATCATAAGTCCCGCATAAATAATGCCTCTATAGTCCATCTTCTCTTTTTGTATGCCAAGCAACGTAGGTTGCAAAATTTCCATTTCCGTTTGTCTCTCAATCTCTTCCGTATATACATGGTTGGGTGAATAGGCACCCATCCCGCCGGTCATTTCGCCCTTATCCCCGTCAAATGCCCGCTTGTGGTCCTGGCTGTTTGCCATGGGAACAATGCTGTTACCGTCTATAAAGCATAATATGGATGTTTCCGTACCGTATAAAAATTCTTCTATAACTATATTATCGCCCGATTTACCTAATATTTTTTCTTCCAATAATCCCTTTGCCTTACTCAGGGCTTCTTCTCTACTTTTGCAAACAAATGCACCTTTTCCCGCCGCCAAACCGTCAGCCTTGACTAATACAGGGCAGGAATAGTTTTCTATAATCGCACTTGCCTCACTGAATGTGTTTGCAACATCATACCGTGCTGTGGGAATATTATATTTTTTCATGAACCCCTTAGCAAAAATTTTACTGCCTTCGAGTTGCGCCGCATGTTCGGTTGGACCTACTATCTTTAATCCGTTTTGCCGGAACTTGTCTACCACGCCTTCTACCAAAGGAGCCTCAGGCCCTACTATAGTTAAGTTGATGCCCGTTTCCAGAGAGAATTCCACAAGTCTTTCTATATTATCTGAAGAAATATTGACATTTTTTGCAATTTTCCCTATGCCCGCATTTCCCGGAGCACAATATATTTCTTTTACCAACGGACTTTGATTGAGTTTCCAAATTATAGCGTGTTCTCGGCCACCGCCACCTATTACTAGTATTTTCATCGAAAACTCAGCAAGGATGCCCCCACTTCTATAGGTGGTGGAAGGAATTGCTGTTTGCATAGCAATTTACCCTTGCTTTCCTCCCTTCTTTACTTTTTACATTGCTACCTGAACCATGGGGACAGGGCCTCCGGTCAAAAAAGACTGACCGTAGGACCGGTCCCCCTGATTCACCCTAGTGCTTAAAATGCCTTATTCCCGTAAATACCATGGAAATACCGTGTTCATTACAGGCCTTTATGGATTCTGCATCATTAATAGAGCCACCGGGCTGAATAATGGAACCGACACCTGCCTTTGCCGCCTCATCCACACAATCCCTGAAGGGAAAGAAGGCGTCCGAAGCCAGCACACTCCCATTCAATGAATGCACACTGTTTCTGACCGCATTTTGCAATGCCCAAATCCTGCTTGTCTGTCCAGGTCCTATGGCCAGGGTTTGCCTGTCCCGTGCAAATACGATCGCATTTGATTTTGTATGTTTTACTATTTTGAGGGCAAATAATAAATCTTTCATCTCTTCTTCGTCGGGGGAGGCATCCGTCACTACCTTCAATTCTTCCGAAAGGGAATTATTTTCGTCCTGAATTAAGGCCCCTCCCTGTACCTTCCTTATATTTAACCCTCGTTTATAATTGAAATCCATATCTTCAATTTTAATAAGTCTGAGGTTTTGTTTCCTTGAAAATATACCCAGCGCTTCCTCCGTAAAGTCCGGCGCTATTATAACCTCGAGAAAGATTTCAGCCATTTCTTTTGCTGTTTGCCCGTTAATTATCCTGTTAGCAGCAATTATACCACCGAATACGGAAGTTTTATCACTTTCGTAAGCTTTTTGCCATGCATGATAAATATCATCCTCAGATCCCACCCCGCAAGGGTTGGTGTGCTTGATTGCCACCACAGTCGGCTCTTCGAATTCCTTTAACAGTTCTATGGCCGCATTTGTATCATTAATATTATTAAATGACAATTCCTTACCCTGAAGCTGTTCTCCACTCACCAACGTCCCTTTATTGTTTCCAATCTCCTTATAGAATGCCGCTTTTTGATGCGGGTTTTCACCGTATCTTAAATCCTGAACCTTTTCATAGGTCAGGGTCAAGGTTTCGGGAAATATATCAGGTTTTTCGGCCTTTGTCCGTAAATAATCAGCTATCAGACTATCGTAATGTGCTGTGTGTTCAAATACCTTCAGGGCTAAATCATATCTTGTATCTATGCTAGTGTTTCCGTTGTTTCTTATTTCCCCAATAACTACATCATAGTCCTGTGGATTTATCACTACAGTTACATCGTTATAGTTTTTTGCCGCCGCCCTGAGCATTGCGGGGCCGCCAATATCTATATTTTCGATAGCTTCCTCCAATTTTACATTCTCTCTTAAAATTGTCTCCTTAAATGGATAAAGATTTATCACTATTAAATCCATGGTATCTATATTTAAATTTGCCAGGGTTTTCATATGTTCTTCGTTATCCCTGATCGCCAAAATACCGCCATGTATGGCAGGATGCAATGTTTTTACTCTTCCGTCGAGGCATTCGGGGAAACCCGTTATTTCGGAAACATCCTTTACTTCTATCCCTGCTCCCCTCAACAGTTTTGCAGTGCCTCCCGTCGAAAGTATTTCTATATTTAAGTTTTTGAGCTCCCTTGCAAATTCTATGATTCCTTCTTTGTTGGAAACGCTTATCAGCGCTCGTTTTATCATTTTATCACCGTCTTTGTTTTTTGAATGTGGCAAGGGGACTGTCCCTTTGTGTCCAAAAAAGGACCATCCCCTTTTGTCACTCTTTTGTCACTGACGCCGACCTATCACCTTAACTCTGCCATCAATAACCCTAATTCTGTTTTCAATAAAAAATTTAACAGCCAGCGGCAAAATTTCATGTTCTATTTCCAACACCTTTTTTTGCAGGCTTTCGGCGGTGTCATTAAAATCAACGTTTACACATTTTTGAATGATTATAGGCCCGCCATCCACTATCTTGTTCACAAAATGCACCGTCGCCCCCGAAATTTTTACGCCCCTATGGATTGCCGCCTGATGGACTCTTTCACCGTAAAAACCCCTACCGCAAAAGCTAGGTATCAATGACGGATGAATGCTGATGATACGATTTTCGTATATTTCAAGAATTTTATCAGGAACAAAGGCCAAATAGCCCGCTAAAACTATCAAATTTATCTCCGCTTTTTCCAATATTTCAACCAGAGTCTCTTCGTATCGCAAGGCCGAATCATATTGATTTTTGTTAATAACTACAGTTCTTATTCCGCTGTTTCGGGCCCTGACCAATCCATAGGCATTTTCGTTGTTGGAAATCACCAACTCGATGTTTCCGCCTGTATCCTTATTATGAATTTTGTCAATCAAAGCTTGCAGATTTGTTCCGCTACCGGATATCATAACAGCAATATTTGTTTTGTTCATAAAATCACCCGTCTGTTGCCCTCTACTATTTTCCCTATTATCTTTGCGCCCTCTTCCGCCTCCTTTAGTATCTGAATAGCTTGTTCCGCGTCCTTTTCTCCGACAATTATCATCATTCCGACTCCCATATTGAAGGTGCCGAACATTTCTTCATCCGTAATGTTCCCTTTTCGCTGCACCAGTTTAAAGACAGGCGGTATTTCCCAACTGCCGACGTCGATTTTGGCATCTACACCCTCGGGCAATATGCGCGGGATGTTTTCGTAAAAACCTCCGCCGGTGATATGGCAAATTCCTTTGACATTTATTTTATCAATCAGATCCAAGACCGATTTTACATATATTTTTGTGGGTGTAAGCAGTTCTTCGCCCAGGGTTTTACCGAGTTCGTCGATATAATCCGTAACTTTCATGTCCAGTACATCAAAGAAGAGTTTTCTGACCAACGAATAACCGTTGCTATGGATACCGCTTGACGGAAGGGCTAAAATAATATCCCCGATTTCTATATCTTTTCCCGTAATAATATCGGGTTTGTCCACAATGCCCACCGCAAACCCCGCTATGTCGTATTCATTTTCATTATACAGCCCCGGCATCTCCGCCGTCTCTCCGCCTATCAATGCGCAACCTGCCGACCTGCACCCTTCCGCGACCCCGCCCACGATCTGCGCTATTTTTTCTCCCGTCAATTTTCCCGTTGCGATGTAATCCAGAAAAAACAGGGGTTTCCCGCCTTGGCACAGGATGTCGTTTACACACATTGCCACGCAATCCTGCCCGACAGTATCATGTTTGTCCATCATAAATGCGATCTTCAGTTTGGTCCCCACCCCGTCGGTTCCCGCTACCAAAACCGGCTGTTTATAATCGTTGACATTCAAGGAAAACAGTCCCCCGAAACTGCCCAAATCCGTCAGAACATTGGGATTGTATGTGCTCTTTACATGTTCTTTTATCAATTTGACGGTTCGCTGACCTTCATCGACGTCCACGCCGGAATCCTTATAAGTCATGCGCATTTTCAAAGGATATTGCCCGCTGAAACATCCGGTGCAAAGGTCTTTTTTATTTAAACCCACCGATTTTATCAGCCCGTCCAGACTCAAATAGGCCAGACTGTCTGCACCTATAATTTCTCTTATCTCTTCAACAGATTTTGTCGCACCCAACAACTGCTCCCGGTCCGGTGTATCTATTCCGTAGTGACAGCTATATGCGATGGGCGGAGAACTGATTCTGACATGGACCTCGTCGGCCCCTGCCTTTTTCAGTGCCGATACTATCCTCTTACTGGTGTTTCCCCTCACTATAGAATCGTCCACCAAAACAACTTTTTTCCCCTTTATGTTTCGCCATAAGGGAGTCAATTTTAATTTCAATGTTCTTTCCCTAGAAGGTTGATCAGGTTCGATAAAGGTCCTGCCCACGTATTTACTTTTAAACAGCCCTTCCACATACGGGATTCCCAACTCTTCGGAATATCCCAGGGCTACGGGTATCGAAGAATCCGGTACGGCTATCACTATATCCGCTTCGGCGGGATGCTCCCTCGCTAAAAGCACCCCCGCATTTTTTCTCGCTTCATACACATTGGCACCGTCGATTACGCTGTCAGGCCTTGCAAAATAGACATATTCGAATATACAGGATGCCCTCTTTTCTTTTTTGGTATAATGATTTGAATTTATACCCCTTTTTGTAATAACCAGAATTTCCCCAGGTTCTACATCCCTGACCAGTTCGGCACCGGTGGCGTTTACAGCACAGCTCTCGGATGCCAGTACATAACCCTCATCTAATTTCCCCAGGCACAAAGGCCTGAAGGCATGCGGATCCCTGACACCGACTAATTCGTTTTCCGTCATTATCACCAGTGAATATGCGCCTTCGATTAAATCCATTGTTTTTTGCACGGAGGCTAAAATACCGTCGTCTTTATATTTGACAAGCAATTTGGCGATTACTTCGCTATCGGTTGAACTCGTAAAGATTTCGCCCTCTTCTTCCAATTCTTTTTTCAGTTCGAATGCATTGGTTATATTGCCGTTATGCGCCATGGAGATACTTGTCCCGCCTGTTTGAATGACAAAAGGCTGGGCGTCTTCCACCTTTCTGCTACCGGCGCCCCCGCACCTCACATGTCCTATGCTTATATGGCCGACCAATTGGTTCAATATCTCATCATCAAATACTTCCAATACCAGTCCCAAATCCTTCAGGTGATAACTCCTGTTACCGTCGTTGCTCGCAATTCCCGCACTTTCCTGGCCTCTGTGCTGCAGAGCATATAGTCCGTAAAAGAGCAGCGAGGCGCTGTTATTATCGGCGGGATTAAATATACCTATTATTCCGCATTCTTCATTCAGTTTGTTCCTTTTTATTTCATTAAAAGTTGGAAGACTTCTTTCCATGTTTATTTCATCAAAAGTCAGGAGGCTTCCCTCTTTGTTTATTTTATTAAAAGTCCGAAGGCTTCTTTCCATGTCTTATTCATCCCCTTCACGGGCAGATTGATTATTTCCTTCCCGTCTATATCGATTTTAAAATTCCTACCTTTGACGGAACCCAATATTGTGTTGGGTATCCTGCCTTCAACCATACATCCCTTTACCGTATCCAGGTTCTCCGGTTTTACGGTTATAATAAATCTCGATTGGGTTTCCCCGAACAGGAGAACATCGCTCCTGAATTCGCTGTCCAACTTGACCTCCATGCCAAGCTCCTTTTGCATTGAACATTCCGCCAATGCTACGGCCAAACCGCCCTCTGCTATATCATGGGCCGATTGTATGAGCCCCTTTTCGTTTGTATCCAATATAAATTTATGGAGCCTTCTCTCTAACGCAAAGTTGATGTTTGAAACTTTTCCCCTCTCCAATCCGTGAAGCTCCGCAATATATTCGCTCGCACCCAATTCATCTTCAGTCTTGCCGAGAAGTATTATTATATCCCCCTCTTCCTTGAAACCCGGGGCGATTGTTTTATCTATATCTTCTATTAAACCTATCATCCCGATAATGGGCGTAGGATAAATGTCCCTTTTTTCACTGCCGTTATAGAGGCTGACGTTTCCGCTGATGACAGGCGTTTTTAATTCCCTGCAGGCTTCGCTTATACCCAGCACACATTCCCTCATTTTCCAAAAACCTTCCAAGGTATCGGGGGCACCGAAATTGAGCCCGTCTGTTATTGCCAACGGCTCCGCACCACTGCATATGAGGTTTCTCGCCGCCTCGACTACGGCTATTTTGCTCCCTTCCCTCGGATTCAGGTAACAATAACGGCTGTTGCAATCCGTTGTCAGTGCAATACCTTTGTTTGTACCTTTTATCTGTAATACGGAAGCATCGGATTGTATGGAGAAACGCTTTTCTGTGTGGTCATTGTCACACAAGATGCCCCCGGATTTAATCTTTATATATTCCGTATCCTTATTATCGAACTGTTTGTATATCCATTCCCTGTTTGCTATATTCGGAGAGGCCAGTAACTTTAGAAGTGCCTCGTTGTAATCCTCCGGTTCGGGTATATCTTCCGTATTCAAAATTCTTTCTTCTTCTATATATCCCGGTTGTTCATAATCGGTGTCGTATTCGGGGGCACCTGAGGAGTCCAAACTTTCGGAAGGCATTCTGGCTATAACCGCATCGCCCTCTTTGACAGTCAGCATCCCGTCATCTGTTACCTTGCCGATTACCACAGAATGTAGTCCCCATTTTTGTACGATTTCCTTTGCCTGCTCTTCCCCGCCTTTTTCAACAATCAGGAGCATCCTCTCCTGGGATTCCGATAGCATGACTTCTATGGGGTTCATCCCTTCTACCTTTCTCGGTACCTTGAGTACATCTATTTCCATGCCGCCTTCGCCATGGGCGGCCGTTTCGCTGCAGGCGGAAGTGAGTCCTGCGGCCCCTAAATCCTGAAGTCCTACTACAGAACCTGTTTTTAATAATTCCAGGCATGCTTCCATCACCCGTTTTCCCAGTTCAGGGTTCCCTACGGGGCATACACCCTCGTCATCCTCATCCAATGTTGAGGAAGAAAAACTTGCCCCACCTATTCCGTCCATTCCTGTTGCCGATCCCATATACATGACGGAATTGCCGACACCCAGGGCGCTTGCACGGTGTATTTTATCGTGTTCCACCAGGCCTAAACACATGGCATTTACGAGCGGGTTTCCTTCATATGTATGGTTGAAATAAATTTCCCCGCCTACTGTCGGTATTTCCAAGGTCTTTGTATAGTCGGCCATCCCTTTTACCGCTTCCTTCAATAAAAACTTGGTTCTGTCGCTCTCCTTTATATTGCCAAAGCGTAACGAATTTAAAAAAGCTATGGGTCTTGCGCCCATCGCAAATATATCTCTGAGGATCCCGCCCACTCCGGTTGCGGCACCCTGGTACGGGTTAACAGCCGTCGGTGAGTTGTGGCTTTCTATTTTCATCGCAATCGCCATATTGTCACCGATATCCACTATACCCGCATTTTCACCGGGGCCCTGTAAGACCCTTTTGCCGGAGGTCGGGAAATGCCTGAATAATATCCTGGAATGTTTATAACTGCAATGTTCCGACCACATTGCACCGTACATGTTCAATTCCAGGTCATTCGGTTCTCTGCCAAGTACCTCTATTATTTTTTGATATTCTGTTTTCTTGAGCCCTACGGCTTCGTATCTATTTGGCATCTTGTTACCTCCGTTCTGTTATATGTCACAGAGATTCTTCATTCCACTTCGTTGCATTCAGAATTTGCACGTGTTACTCACATCACGATAAACAAAAGCATTCCCTTGTCACACCGTCCCCCTGTCACACTATAATTTTAAGTAGTCCTCATATCCGATTTCTTTTAATTTACCCGCTTTTTCCTCTACACCCTCAGCCAATTCTCTTTTATAACTTATCAATTTTTCGCTTAATTGTCCATCCCCGAGTGCGATAATCTGTGCTGCAAGTATGCCGGCATTTTTAGCGGCATCTATTCCCACCGTCGCAACAGGGATGCCTGAGGGCATCTGTACTATGGAATAGAGGGAATCCACACCATTCAACGCTTTACTTTTAATCGGAACCCCGATTACCGGTATATGGGTCATGGATGCCACTACACCTGCCAGATGGGCTGCGCCCCCTGCCCCCGCTATAACTACCCTAATACCCCTATCGGTCACATCCTTTGCATAATCAAAGGCTCTTTCCGGGGTGCGATGGGCGGAAATTATTGTACACTCAAAAGCAACACCCAGTTTTTCTAATATTTCAATTGCATCCTTCATAATGGGGAGATCAGAATCGCTTCCCATAATGATGCTTACTATCGGTTTTCTCATGACATGCCTCCTTTGAACGATAGTGTGACAGGGGGATGGAGGGTTTTGTCACGCTTCTGTTGTAGGGGTGCCCCCTATGATTTCTTATCAGACATGAGGAATCGGCTCGGTATTATTGAAAAGGTATTACTTGTGTGACAAAACCCTCGTCCCCCTGTCACAAAAAGCAGCTAAGCTCCCTTAGCTGCTTTTATTTAATTAACAAAATAACAATGTAAATCCGAGTATAAATAATATCTTTAATATATTAATGAGGCAACACTGTGAATCTGAGTATGAACAGTATCGCTAATATGTAAACTGTAGGATGAACTTCTTTTGCTTTTCCGGTTACGATTTTAACTATCGGATAAAATATTAGTCCGGCTGCGATTCCGTTTGCAATACTGTATGTAAACGGCATCACCGCAATAGTTAAAAATGCCGGCAAGGCTTCCGTAAAATCATCAAAATTAATCTGCTTGACTGCACCCATCATCAAAACACCGACTATAATCAACGCAGGTGCGGTAGCTGCGGAAGGTATCGCTAAAGCAAACGGAGCTAAAAATATCGCTACTATGAATAATGCCCCCGTCGTTACGGCCGTCAAACCTGTTCTTCCGCCTTCGGCTACTCCGGCCGCCGATTCCACATAGGTTGTAACCGTCGATGTACCTAAAACGGCGCCCACCGAGGTTGCAACAGCGTCGGCTAACAGGGCCCTGTCCATATTGCGTAGATTGCCCTCTTCATCCAACATTCCCGCTTTATTGGCCGTGCCTATTAAAGTACCGATGGTGTCGAACATATCCACCAAACTGAAAGAAATAATTACTGTTATTGCACTCATTATCGTTGTCAATAAACTGTTAGTCCCTTGCGGATCCAAAAGTCCCCTGAAATCCATTTTCAAAAGGGTCGGACTTATGTTAAAATTGATCGCCGTGTCTATGGCCGTATTAGTCACTCCCATGGGAATACCTATGATAGTCGTTAAAATAATACCTATTAAAATAGCCCCTTTTACCCTTTTTACCATTAAAATTCCCGTAATGACCAAACCTATAACAGCTAAAATTACCGCCGGATTATCAAAGCGGGTGAGCGTTACCAAGGTATTTTCCTCGTGTATCACAATACCGGCGTTTTGAAATCCAATCAATGCAATAAACAGCCCGATACCACCGCCTATTGCATGTTTGAGGGATGCCGGAATTGCGTCTATAATAGCTTTTCTGGCACCGGTAACCGTTAATAAAATAAACAAAATTCCGGAAAGAAACACTATTGCCAGGGCTTGTTGCCATGTATATCCTAGTACCAAAACTACACTGAAAGCAAAGAAGGCATTCAGCCCCATTCCCGGTGCTTGTGCAAATGGAAGATTAGCATAAAGTCCCATCATGAATGTGCCTACCGCCGCAGATAATGTTGTTGCCAGAAATACCGCGTTAGGATCCATCCCCGTAGCCGACAATATGTTTGGATTTACAAACAAAATATAGGCCATGGTAACAAAAGTGGTAACACCGGCAATTATTTCCGTTTTTGCATCAGTCTTGTTTTCCGTCAGTTTAAAATAGTTGTCCAAGGCTGACACAGACTCCTTTTTTGTACCCATCTTTTTAACTCCTCCTTATCATAATTGGTATTTTGTTGCCGTTATGTCGATATTATACCCAAGTTGCAAAATAAAACCCGGACAAGTAGGTTATGAGGAATGAAACCTACCCGCCCGGGCTTTTATCCCATCGGTGTGGCATACGCCTGTACCGCTCGGACCAGCACCGACATAAATATGTCGGCCGGAACCCTAGGTACACTTCCACTCATATATGTATTTGTTTTTCAGATTTCCATCAAGTTTCTATATGCCCTAATAATAACAAAATTCTTTTTAAAGGTCAACAATTAACACGGTAATTAACACGGGGCGGGGGCGGCGATTAAAATCAACACGGGGACAGTTCTATTGTTAATTTAACAATAGAACCATCCCCGTGTTAATTCTGAAAATTTTAACATGGAAGCCCAAAGGGGACGGACTCCCATGCCGAGTAAAACATGGAGCATGAATGCAAGACGTGGGGACATTTCGGTTGTCTCGCGTCGCAAGACGTGGGAACGACCAAGACAACCGCAGGACGTGGAGTAAGACAACCCAAATATCCCCGCGTTTTACACATTTTTTTATACATTGCTTCTCTTTCTCAGGTGTTTTAATTAAAAAAAGACACTCCATTGTATAAAGGAATGCCTTTTCGGACAATAAAAATGCAACCCTCTCCTTTCCACAATGGGAGGCATAGAAATTTCTCTCTATACCCTAACGACCTATATTTCATGGATATGCATCTACAGAAATATAAGTTCGGAGACGTATTCTTTTTTATATTATATACCTATTTGAAAAATATTGTCAAGTGAAATACCGTTTTGTCAGATTTATTTTTGGCCTTTTATTCCGAACGGGGAACGTTTAATCCTTCCATTGCCTTTGAATCCCTTGCTACCACCAGATATTGAAAATAATCGGTAGTGACCCCGCCTACCGGGGATTTATGCTCCAATGGCCAAATCAGTTCCCTACTAAAGGGGGAATCTTCTCCGTTCAATTTGAACAAAGTATAATCACTATCTATAAATTGACTGAATTCCTCTATTGACGGTTCCAGGGTATCGATGGAACTTTCGTAGTTTCTCCTGGTAGTAGGATATAAATATCTGCAATTTTGATATGCATAAGCTACTGACAATATCTTGCCTCTGAATTGTGAACCCTCTTTATTTAAGGATGATCCGAACCAGGCTATTTGCGGAAATGATTTCTGAAAGATATGGGATAACCCTAGCTGGCCGAAATATTTATCCTCTGGCAAGCCCGCAGTGATATATAAAAAATTTTCATATGCTTTTATATCCCTGACACCGTTAAAATTATTGCCGGTATAAACCTCCAGCCTATTCATCAGGTTGTTATTTACATGTTCAAATTTATAATAATATTCTCCGAGAAGATCCCTATACAGATTTTCGTTTTGGACCAGTTCCCCTCTAATTCTTTTATAGAAATCTTCCAATTCCTCGTCCGCGATATCATCTTTATCCAGGAATTCCTCTACATAATCATTTATTGTTCCCGAAACATGCTTTTTATCTAAGCAATATTTCATAAATCTGATGGCGTTTTGGGGCTGGTGTTCAATATCCGGCCCAATCAGGGTGATTCTATCATCTTCGGGAAGTTTTTTATTAAACTCATAGAGATATCCCCAATAATCATACTCGTCCTTGTTCCATGCATCGGTTCCTTTTAAGGGTTCATAGATGTTTTTTAAAATATCTTCATCTTTAGTCTCCAAATATTTGTTTAAAAAATAGGTCATACTATACGGGAGTTCGCAGAGATAATATTTAAAATTTGTTCTTTCCTTGTAATATCTCAAGAATTTTATCCTGAGCTCTATATTAGCCTTGACTCCATGGTTCTCCCCCGTTAAAAATATTTCGCTATTTTTCAGATCATCATCCATTATCGATAAATCCTTCATAGACTCATCTTCAGGACAAATGGCACTATGGTTTTTTTCTAAATACATTTTTAATTCCTTGTTCATAATTACAGTCTCCCGGAATCATTTTATATGTGGCAAGTATGCGGCAAGGGGACGTTTTGTTTGCCACATTTTTTGTGGCAAGGGGACGTTTTGTTTGCCACATTTTTCATCGTACATGCGGCAAAGGGATGGTTCCACTAACAATAGAACCGTTCCCCATGTTAACATGTTAATATTGAACCGTCCCCATGTTAATATGCGCGTCCTTGGCACACAACCGTCCCCGTGTTAGCTCGTCCCTTGTTAATTTGTTAATTTAATTTTTTTCAAAATAAATCAAGGCAGCTTTTCTTATTATAACAATGGGCACCTTGCCGTCTATCTCGTATTTTTTGATTGCCCCTTTTAACCTGTTTAACTCATTTTCATCAGGTCCTTCGGGAAAAACCCAAGATGTATATCTGGATACCAGCATGTCCGTCGGATATTCCGCCTTCTGCCTTGTTTCCTCAATTTTTACATTAGGGAGATAACCATCCATGTACAAAATGTTAAACAGATATCGAAAACCTTGTTTCCTGGAATCATATTCCTTGCCATGGATTTCCCTGTGCACTTCAGACAATACGTCCTCCGTAATATCAACATGGGTCATAAAGAAAATCCCTTTTTTAGATGCTGAAATTAATTTCTTGACTAATTCATAGGAACTCAAAGCAGGTGTCCTGGATGAAGCCACCAAATCAAATTTATTCCTCCAATTCAGTTCATCCAGATCTATCTCTTCCCAAGGGAGATTATAAAGTCCCATTTTCTCAACATCCAGCCCACCCCTTACAAAACACTTCTTGGCTTGCTCCACCATTCCTTCAGACATTTCAACCCCATATAACCCACAGGCTCCTGCGTCTGCCATAAGTTTTAAATGTCTTCCGGTTCCAAACCCCACATCCAAGACCGATTTGCCCTTGAGGTCAATGAACTGTTTTATATATTCCACGGCACCGTCGTCTATAGGGCCGTCTGCTTCCTTTTCTTTAAAAAGGTAAGTAAAAATCTCCTCGGTCTTATCTTTCCAAAATTCTTTACTCTCTTGTAAATCCACTTTCCCTTCTTCAAGCTTATCTATGAAATATTTCTTCTCCATATCAACACCTCTATTTAGTTTGTAAAAGAGCATCCGAAACAGGAATAGCGCTGTCGTAACCCACGGCATAACGCTGCAGGCCTTGCAGATTGGTTATATTAATATATGACCATTGTCAAACCACACTTTATTTTAGCATATCTTGGTGTGAAATCAAACCCATGTTTGTTGCAGACTTTTTGTGTTTTGTTCCGAACTCCGACGCTATAATTGTCGAAATGCATGTTGACAATAAAACAAAACAAAGCTAGAATGATATTTAGATAACCATAGCTGTTTAAAACAAATGAATAATTGATAGAAATGACATCTGAACTGTTATTTTCTAAGGGGTAAAACCTATGAAATTCAGTCTATTGGTATAATTAGAAATGATTATGCCACCCGTGCTTGGAAAGGATGTGCAGTTTATTTTTACTGCAGTAAATTCTATTTTCAAGTAGCGGAGACGCTGCTTTTTTTAATGGAAATACATACAGACGCTCTTATTTCTTATCTTGTAAAAAACGAAAAGGGGATGAATCAAATGAGGGATGTAAAAAGGCTTATTGCGTTTATTTTAGCGGTATTTATGGTTGTCACACTAGTCGCCTGCATACCTAAAAAAACGAAATCGGCTGATAGCCCTGATGTTTCCGCCGACGCCGAATCCGGCGAACCGGAAAAAACAGCTGAAATCAAGGTTACAGACGTACTGGGCAGGGAAGTAATACTGGATAAACCTGCAACCAAAATAATAGGTATTCATAATCCCACATTGAATGCCGCCGTGGTATTAGGCGGGGGACAAAAATATCTTACAGGTTTTGGTCCCAAAGCAATGGGACGCGGATTATATTCTGCCGTAATGGATGATTTTGACGGACTTCCCCAAGTCGGTACCGGGGGAAAACTCAATTTAGAGGCGGTGGCTGCCACAGGTGCCGAGCTGGCTATCGTTCCCGAGAGACTTAAGGAACAAATAGGGGAATTTGAAAATTTAGGCATTCCTGCCATAGTTATTATCCCGGGCAAGGAAAGCCTTGACGGGGTAAAAAACACTTTAACAATATTGGGCAAGGCTATAGGTGAAGAAGAACGTGCAAGCAAAATCAACGAACTTTTTGATAAAAAAATTGATAATGCTAAAGCAATTTCATCAAAAGCGAAGACCAAACAAAAAGTGCTCTTTCTGGGTAAAGAGTCTCCGTTGTCTGTTGCACCCGCCGCAATGATCCAGACAGAACTGATTGAAGCTGCGGGTGGTGAAAATGCGGTATCCGGCATCGATAAAGAAGGGGGCTTTGTGGACGTAAGTATAGAACAAATTATTGCGTGGAATCCTGACGTGATTTGGCTTCCCCCATATGTAAATTATACTATAGAAAGCTTGCTAAATGACCCGGCCTGGAGCAATATTAAAGCGATAAAAGATAAAAAGGTATATATATGCCCGTCCTCTGATTTTGAACCCTGGGATCAACCGACGGCGGCCGTGGTGCTTGGAATATGTTGGGCAACTCATAATCTTCATCCTGACCTTTATTCTTTAAATGACCTTGAAAAGGATATTGATGAATTCTATAACCTGCTCTATGGAAAGACATTTACACTAAAGGAACTGGGTTTAAAATAAACAATGATCCGACCAAACCTCCCTTCTATAATGTAGGGCAGGTTTGGTTATTTTTGAAAAGGAGCTTATATGAAAACACTTTCTGAAACATTTTCTGACAGACAATCTAAAACATTTTCTAACAAGCAACCTAAAACATTTTCCAACAGACAACGAATTTTGTTGTTATCTGCACTTCTAGCATGTTTGGCTCTTTTTTCATTGAGCATGGGAAGATACAGCAACAGTCCTGTCGATGTCATAAATGCAATACGCAGTAGGTTGGGCCTGATTCCGCAGTCCGACATATCTATGGAAAACATAGTGTTTTATGTCCGTCTGCCTCGAATTTTTGCCTCAATATTCGTTGGTGCAATGCTTTCCGTATCAGGTGCCGTGTATCAGGGAACATTCAGAAACCCGCTGGTTTCTCCGGACCTGCTCGGGGTTTCATCCGGGGCGTCTGTCGGAGCAGCGGCTTCCATACTTCTCGGGTTCGGAATGCTGCAAAGACAAATTTTTGCATTTATAGGCGGTATATTGGCCGTGGCACTCACTGCGACTATACCGAAACTGTTCAGAAATACTTCTAATATGATGTTGGTACTATCCGGAATAATAGTTGGCGGTTTTCTGAATTCCGTATTAGCCATTATGAAATTTGTAGCAGAAGAACAAACCGAACTTTCATCTATAGTGTTTTGGCAGATGGGCAGTGTATCAAGTGTTAAAACAAGGGAGCTCGTGGCAATCGGCCCCGTATATATAATTTGCACAATTTTACTTATCGCCCTTTCGTGGCGAATCAACATCTTGTCTTTCGGGGAGATAGAAGCAAAAACTCTTGGAATGAATGTAAGAAGAATACGCGGTATCGTAATTGTTTGTGCCAGCCTTTTAACGGCAAGTGCCGTATGCATCAGCGGTACCATCGGATGGATTGGATTAGTTATTCCCCATCTGGGACGACTGGTAGTCGGCTCGGATCATACCGAACTATTGCCTGTCACAGTAATATTCGGATCTATATTCATGTTAATAATTGACACAATAGCACGGATATCAACATCTGTGGAATTACCTCTGTCCATATTGACGGGGTTTGTAGGAGCACCAACCTATGCATACTTGTTATACAGACAGAGAGCAAACAGCAGGAGTTTCTTAAAAGAACGATAGGATAAAAAAACCATGCCACTGTTTTTGTTTTATAAAAAATATAAGGGAGATGAATTTAATGAAGAATCTAAAGAGGATAATCGCATTTATGTTATTAGTATCCATTATCTTTACGCTTTCTGCCTGTAAATTCGGTAAGTCCGGTGAACTTGACAAACCCGATGACTCTTCTACACCTGTTGTAACAGAACCCGAGGAAATTAAGATCACGGATGTACTGGGTAGGGAAGTAGTACTGAGTGAACCTGCGAAAAAAGTAGTAGGCACTCATAATCCTTCCGTAAGTTCGGTAATAGTATTAGGCGGAGGAGGCAAATATATAGCAGGCCTCGGTAATAAGGAAATGTGTCGTGAACTGTACACTCTTGTAATAGACGGTTATGACGACATTATCCAAATCGGCAAAGGAAAACAAATTAATCTTGAAACGGTCGAATCAGCCGGCGCCGACCTCGCTGTTTTCCCGGAAAGATTTAAGGACTTGGTTGAGGAATTCGAAAAGATAGATGTTCCTATTTTAGTTGCTCTTCCGAATGATGAAAGTTTTGATACCGTAAAGAACACTTTGTCAATTGTAGGTAAGGCCCTGGGCGAAGACGAGCGTGCAAGTAAAATCAATGCGTTTTTTGACAAAAAGGTTGCTGATGCCAAGGCGATTTCAGCAAAAGCAAAAGACAAACAAAAAGTACTTTTCCTAGGTTCAAGTTCTCCATTATCAGTTGCGCCTGATGCTATGATTCAAACGCAATTGATCGAAGCGGCAGGCGGAATAAATGCGGTGTCGGGTGTTGATGCAAAGGGAGAATTTGCGGATGTAAACATAGAACAGATTATTGCATGGGATCCCGATGTAATATGGTGCCCCGCATATGCAAAATACACTATAGAAAGTTTATTAAAAGACCCTGCTTGGGGTGGTATTAAAGCGATTAAAAATAAGGCGATATATGAATTTCCATCTACCTTAGAGCCATGGGATTATCCGACGGCGGCAGTAGCGCTTGGAGTAAGTTGGGCAACCCACAACCTTCATCCCGATCTCTACTCTTTAGACGAGCTCAAAAAAGATGCAGATGAATTTTATAACCTGGTTTATGGAAAAACATTCACACTGGAACAAATGGGTCTGAAATAAATAACAATTTGTCCGTGTTTTGCTACTTTCTTTATATAATGTTTAATGGTGTTATTGAATAGGTATATAGGACAGATAACAGGATTTCCCGGGGGAGTGATAGGATGAAAGGGAAAACGAAAATAGAAGTGTTGGAATTAGGTTATGCTTATAGCGGATTCGGAGAACTGTTTAACGGTGTCTCGTTTACGATAAAGACCGGAGAAATTATATGTATATTAGGCCCAAATGGCATAGGAAAAACAACTCTTCTGAATTGTATTGCAAACCTGATAACTCCTACAAAAGGTAAAATATTAATAAATGGCAGAGATATGAACAAAATACAGCCCCGGGACATAGCAAAGACCATCGGTTATGTACCACAGACGGTCATACCTTCTTTTGATTACGAGGTCTTGGAATACGTTGTTACAGGATGTGCTCCGCGGCTGGGAACCTTTGAAAGGCCGAAAGAAGAACATTATTCTATAGCCAGAAACGCAATAGAACAGATGGAAATTTCCCATCTTTCACATAAGGCCTACACAAAAATCAGCGGTGGCGAAAGGCAACAGGTGAGCATCGCCCGTGCAATATCCCAACAACCAAAAATCATTTTAATGGACGAACCTACTTCGCACTTAGATTGCGGTAATCAAGTAAAAGTATTGAAGATAATAAAAAAGATGGCGCAGGAGGGGTATGGTGTTGTATTCACGACCCATAACCCTGACCAGGCCCTCTTGCTTAAGACCAAAATAGCCGCCTTTGACAAAGACGGGAACTTCTCCTTCGGGACTTATAAGGAAGTATTGAACGAGGGTTTTCTACGGTCCATGTATGGGATTGATCTGCATTTGTATAATATCGATGAGATAGGCAGGAGCGTCTGTATTGCACCGATACTCTAATGTGGCACGGGGACGCTTTTGTGGCACGGGGACGCTTTGTTTGCCACATTTCCTGCTATATCGGGCGGCATGGGGCGCCCCTCCCTTACGCCCTTTTCCACTTGGCCCCCAGTTTTAATGCAACACTCTATCCCAAAAACGTTTTTGTGCTATTGCATTTATAAAATCATCTCCGAAATTATTGTTATTTATCGTGCCGACAACACCTATGGTGCTGTTAAATTTTGATTGTTCAATATAAGCCTGTCCGGTTGTTGCAACACCTATCGGTTTATTATGTTTATATATCTCACGGCAAAATTCCATAACTTTTTGATCGAATTCAGTTTGGTTTGTTGCCTTACCGCCGACAACATAAATTGCATCATACAACACCGGGGATTTTGTTTTAAAGGTTTCCCCCACATCTAGCTGTTCACCGTTATCTCCTGTAACAGGACCCAATCTTTCGCTGATTATATCGAAAAACACACCATTGTTGTTCAGCAAATCCAGTATACTTTTTACTTCCTTACTGTTAAAATTGTTTCCAATCAATATGCCGACTTTTTGTGTAGCGGCGGAATGTGTGGTGTTAGCCATGCTGATTGCAGGTGAAGTCCTCGACTCGGAAACATTAGAATTTTTCGGTCTCTCCACACCAAGATTATCGGCAAAGGCACACGCCATATCCCTATCAACATTTGCCCACATTTCAACATTTCTCTGCCTGGTATCTCTATTTTTAACAAATTGAAGATGAAAAATGAATGTATCCACAAGGTCCTTTTTCTCAAAAGGAGCCAGGCTATTCCAGAAAAGGCGTGCCTGTGAAAAATAATCATCAAATGAAACACTTGGAAGCTTTCTCGTTACGTTTCCTTTTACCTCTGTTGGATGATATGTATATCCGCCATTTTCCGGGCTTGCCTCTGCAGGTTTATTACCTGCCAATAAATCCTCGTGATGGGCCATGCTGTCGATATCGATTCGATATTTTGAGTGACCGTCTCTATGGTTGGTATTTACACTGCTGATAGGCCTATTGACCGGTATCTCATTAATATTTGCCGTGCCGAGGCGGTGGTAATCCGTATCCCTGTAGGCAAAAGCCCTACCTTGCAAAACAGGGTCATTGGAAAATTCAATTCCCGGTACAAGTGTGGAGGGGTCAAAGGACGATTGTTCATCTTCCGCAAAAAAATTATTGACCAGCCGATTTAATGTGAGTTTGCCAATAATGTCTACAGGAATTATCTCTTCAGGCCAAAATTTTGTAGGATCTAAAACATCGAAATCATATTTAAGTTCATCCTCCTCGGGAATTAACTGCACCCCTAATTCATATTCCGGAAATGCTCCCTTTTGGACAGCTTCTATAATATCCCGGCGATGAAAATCCGGATCGAAACCACCAATGGCATTCGCCTCATCCAATAACAACGAATGAACCCCCAGCATGGGCTTCCATACAAATCTGACAAAAGTTGATTTCCCTTGTTCATTTATGAAACGGAACGCATTAATAGGCCATCCTTCCATCATCCTCCAGCTTCTTGGGCGTCCTCTCAGGGACATTAACCACATTACCATATGTGCCGATTCCTGATTGCTTGCTACATAATCCCAAAAGTTATCGTGCGCTACGGTAGCCTGAGGCACATCTGTAATCGGGTTAGGTTTAACCGAATGTACCATATCCATAAATTTCATTGCATCTGCCAATATAAAAACGGGGAATTGGAGTGACAACATATCATAATTTCCCTCTTGTGTATAGAATTTGACTGCAAAACCCCGTATATCCACTGCTGTATCTTTAGAACCTTTACTGCCGATAAAGTTAGAAAACCGTGTAAAAACAGGGGTTATGGTACCGGGTTCCTGTAAAAACGCGGCCACTGTGTGTTCCTTCATCGATTTATATAATTCAAATTCCCCATATAAACCGAATCCCCTGGCATGGACCACTTTCTCAGGTATTCTTTCGCGGTTGAAGCGTGATTGTTTTCTATAAAAATTGGTGTCCCGAAGTAACAGTGGGCCACGCGCCCCCGCTCTTAATGTCCATCGGTCATTAGAAATTTTATATCCGGAATCGCTTGTCATTATGCTTTCCGGGCCGATGTTTGCCTCGCGATGTTGTTCAAGTTGTTTATTTTTTGCATCTCCATTAACTAGGTTTATATCTTCCCTTTTGTCCATATTATCACTTTCCTTTCTGTATATATCTAAAATTATTCCCCCTTTTATCATTTTTATGTTGAACAGACGTAAATTTGAAATACAGAACATTGGATCGTGAAGGACAAAAAACAAAAATAAAGGGAGATGTTTCAACTGTCTTGTATGGACAAGTGAAAATATCTCCCTCTCTTTTTATTATTTTATAACATAATGATGTCGGTACTTATTTAATAAATACATAGGAAAGTAAATATCCCATTGCGAGCCCTCCAAGGTGGGCTGTGGTGCTTATACTCGGGACTACCAAGGTCAAGATCAGATTTATTGTGATAAGTGAAAAAATCTGCCTTCTTCCTCCCGGGGTTACCATATCCCTATGTCGATGAACCAGATATAGGAAGGCTCCCAAAATACCGAATAAACTGCCGGAGGCCCCTGCAGATATGGAATCAAAGTTGAATATGAATGTCGCCAGATTTCCTCCTACGCCTGTCAGCAGAAAGAAAAGCAAGAATTTTTTGGGTCCAAGGAGTCTTTCTATTTGGGGACCGAATATGTATAGGGCATATCCGTTAAAAAATATATGCATAATTCCAATATGAATAAAAATAGAGGTTACGAATCTATAGTATTCGCCATAGAATTTAACAAGATAAGGGGAAAAAGCACCATATCTTATGAGTGTATTAACATCTGTGGTTCCACCGTTTAGAGTCATAATTATAAAATAAACAATCATTATAGCTAAAAATATAAATGTTATTCTACTTCTTCTATAAAGAATTGTTATTCTTTCAGCTAGCATGTTTATCTCCTTTTAATAAATAAAAATTAGAACAATGGATGGAACCAAAATCCTTTATTTTTATTTTATGGGATTTTTTGTTTCGTGTTAAGATATACCATACCATAGTTAACTTAATTTTTCCACCATTGAAGTTAATTATTCTTATTTATATATGGAGATAGGAGGGAAAGGGACAGTCGAAACGCTCCGCGTCCTGTTAAGGGCAGGGCGGCGGAAAATGTGGCAAACAAAACGTCCCCATGCCACACGTGTCCTGTTAAGAGCAGGGCGGAAAATGTGGCAAACAAAACGTCCCCATGCCACATCCCCTAATGAAGTAACTTTGAAAAAATAACAGTATGTTTTAATTTACCATCGATGTGTTCCGATTTCATCAGATCAATTTTATCGACAGTAATATTTAGCCCCCTGAGTTGCGCTATGTATTTGTCAGGGGCAAAGTCGCTATCCACCACTACCTTCCTGCCAATAGTTAAATGGGGATTATATTTTCTGCTTTCCAGTTCGAACCCCTTTTCTAATAGCAAATTGTGCAGTTCCCTTTGCATTCTGAATAAGGATTGGTTTTTTTTAAGACCTATCCAATAAATATCCCCTCCCCTTCTCTTGAAACATCCAATTTCAGATAGTTCCAATGTAAATACAGTGCACGATATCTGTTCCATGGCTTCTTCTATTAAGCCTACCTCTCCTGCGGGAATTTCCCCAAGAAATTCCAGGGTAAGATGCATATGTTCGTTTTTAACAAACCTACCCTTCTGGGAATGTTTTCTGATATCCTGTATTATATTCTGAATTGAATTCTTCAGCTTTTCTTCGAAGTTAATGGCTATAAATAATCTCATTTGTATTTTCCTCCCCATTGCTTCAAAACGTCTGTGAGGCAAAAATAACCGTTCTCATTGCTTCACAAATTATATATCTTCGATTTTCATCCTATCTATTGCCTTTCTTGTGTTAATTTTTGACCTTTCCCCCAAATAAATAGCCATTAAAACAGCGGTCGGTATGTTACAAATCAAAAAAGGGAAAATTAATGCAATATAATTCTCTATGCCAATATCCTTCACGATATTTTGCTCTGTTACCACACCATCAAGCATAACCTTTGTTTCATAATAGGCAACCTGACCAAGGACAACAATGAGTGATAACAAGAAAAACATAATAGGCAGAACAAGACCGACGTATTTATTTTCACTTTTAGACAACCGAAATTGCAAGTAAATTAATCCTGCTATTATTGCAAGCATTACAATTAGGAATATAGAAATATTTAATGTAGAAACAGCATCCATCATTACTCGACCCCCTTCATAGTCTTTCTGTATTCATTGACCAGTATCTTTGCAGTATCAAAATCAATTTTTTCATTAATTGCAAGTCTTTTTATGATTGCGATATAGGGATCTTCATCAACCTTCTCCTCAATGCTGATTTTCTGGATAATTTTATCCAGCCTGAGCCTTACAGTTGGATAAGTTACCCCGTATTCCTTCGCAATCTCTTTTAATGAACCTGATGCTAATATGAATTTTTTTATGAAGGTAACATCTTCATCCTCTAAATTGACCATCCAATCCGGAACTATTTCTATGGCCATATCTTGACCTCCTTTAATAATATTAATTATATACTTTAATATTATTAAAGTCAATATAAATATAGTGGTTGAATATAATTAATGGCGTTAGGCGGGACGATGTTGAACAATTGTCTAAAAGTGCGTCGCTAATATAAGCCCAGTTATCTAATAAAATTTAATATAACAATACACGTTCATTTAGTTTCGAATATGAATAATTCCTACAG
>JGI24712J26585_10000485_pt1 | contig 34115 bp, 37 predicted proteins | sample BioPla3DNA2_FD_26585 | JGI IMG/M metagenome (IMG submission 26585)
TCTCATTTTAATAGTTTATCCTCGCCAGTTATCTGGCTAATCACTCAATCTTGAATTGATTGGGTTATGGTTATGCTGTTTAATTTTCAAGGATCAAAAAAATTTATATTTTTGCTGCTGCATTTAAAAGTGACAGCGAAATATATCTTATCACAGAGTATACTTTGTGTCAACATTATTTTGCTTGAAATAATTGTAAAATGTAGTTCTTTTTGTCGCAAAGTGACTCCGAACTATATTTTATCAGCTTTTATATCTGCTTTGTAAATGCTATTTTTATTTTGTTTTAAAAAAAATTTTTTATACATAATAATCTTGACTATAATAAGATTTTATAAATATTTTCTTTATGTTTTTTTATGATCTATCACATCCTTGAATCATATTATATAGGTTTTTTTCATATTATTATATAAAAATATAATTGAAGTGAATGTAAGAAGTTTGGTTAGTCTAAACTGTTTATATATTGTAACTTCTAACCTCTAACCTAAAACTTCTCACCTCTAACTTCCAAGTTGGTGTTTTTATGAATAGGTTTTCTCCGCATTTTAAAGAAGAATTAAATAAAAAAGAAATAAATCTTATCATTCTTTTATCTTTTATTAGCTTTTTTTCATATTTATTTATAAACTTACTTTTTCCTTATGCAGGAACTTTGTCTGTAATTTTCTTAGCAATTACAGTAGGCTTGACTTTATATAGTTTAATCATTAAGAACAATAACCTGCTTTATTATGCTCTTGTATCAATAATTATATCTATTTTATTAGCCTTATGGACACACCCCTTGTTTTGGACATAAAAAATAAGCACATATATATGTGCTTATTTTTTATTATTTATTATTTTAAATTTGATTTTGCTAATTCTACTAATTGTGCAAATCCTTTTGCATCAGTTACTGCCATATCAGCTAATACTTTTCTATTAATATTTACTCCTGCAAGTTTAAGACCATTCATGAATTTGCTGTATGAAAGTCCGTTTAATCTAGCAGCAGCATTAATTCTTGTAATCCAAAGTTTACGGAATTCTCTTTTTCTTTGCTTTCTTCCAATGTAAGCAAAATTTAATGATCTCATTACTGATTGTTTTGCAGTTCTATATTGTTTGGATCTTGCACCTCTATATCCTTTAGCTAATTTTAAAACTCTTTTATGTCTTTTTTTAGCGGAAACACCGCCTTTAACTCTTGCCATTTTTAACCCTCCTGTTCTTTCCGTTAATTACTATGAATAAGGTAAAAGTCTTTTAATTTGTTTTTCATTTGATTTATCTACTAAACCTGCTTGTCTTAAATTTCTTTTTCTTTTTGCTGTTTTCTTAGTTAAAATATGACTTTTATAAGCTTTTGATCTTTTAATTTTACCTTTTCCAGTTAATTTAAAACGCTTTGCAGCTCCTCTATGTGTTTTTAATTTAGGCATTAAATTTTCCTCCTTCATTCAAAATAAATATATATAATAGACGTTACATCGAAAGCGGTGTAACGATTATTACCAAGTTCTTACCTTCCATCTTTGCTTTCTTTTCCACTTGCCCATACTCTTGAAGGGCCTTTGCAAAGTTATCTAACAATTCATTTCCTTTTTCAGTATGAGCCATTTCTCTACCTCTAAATCTTACAGTAACCTTAACCTTGTCTCCACCTTTTAAAAACTTAATAGCATTCTTAATCTTTGTTTCTAAGTCATGCTTATCAATGTTAGGAGACAAACGCACCTCTTTTACATTAATAACTTTTTGCTTTTTCTTGGCTTCCTTTTCTTTCTTTGCCATATCGAACTTATACTTGCCATAATCCATAATCCTACATACAGGTGGATTTGCCTTCGGAGCAATTTTTACTAAATCAAGATTTCTTTCATTTGCTGCTGCTTGTGCTTCTTGAATTGAAACAACTCCTAATTGCTTCCCATCTACGTCAATGAGTCTTACTTCTTTGTCACGTATTTGCTCATTAATTAATAACTCGCTAATAGTCGAGCACCTCCTAATAATATTTATATATCTTTTTACGAGACATGTAATACATATCTCAATATAAAAAGCGGATAGAAACCTATCCGCTACATTACACACATAAGAGTTTTAACAAAATAAATATATAAAAATAGACATTCTTAAACTCTTTATTATGAAATGACTGACCCTGTCGACATTACGCGCAAGGTGAGAAACGGACGTTTCTACTTAAAACATATATATTTATACCAACAAAAACTATACCACTATTTTTTCTAATTGTCAATACATTGGAGTGCTATTTTTTTATCCTTTATGTCCTCTTTAATTCTATTTATAAAGCTATCTAAATCTTGAATTCCTTCATCGCCTTTTTCACGGCTTCTTACAGATACCTTATTTTCTTCTTCTTCTTTTTGACCGATTACAAGCATATAAGGAATTCTTTGAAGTCTTGCTTCACGAATCTTATATCCGATTTTTTCAGCTCTAAAATCACCTTCAACTTTAATTCCTTCTTTTTCTAACATAGCTTGAACCTTTTGTGCATAATCATGATATTTTTCGGAAATTGGCAGTATTTTTACTTGTACAGGTGCTAGCCATGTTGGAAATGCCCCTGCATAATGCTCTATTAAAATACCAATAAATCTTTCAATACTTCCAAATACAACCCTATGAACCATTACAGGACGATGTTTTTCTCCATCTTGCCCAATATAAACCAAATCAAAACGTTCTGGCATTTGGAAGTCAAGTTGAATAGTTCCACACTGCCATGTTCTTCCTAAGCAATCTTCTAAATGGAAGTCAATTTTGGGCCCGTAAAATGCTCCATCGCCTTCATTGATAATATAATCATAGCCTTTTTCTTCTAGTACTTCTTTTAAGGCATTAATAGCTCTATCCCAATCTTCATCACTACCCATACTGTCTTCAGGTCTTGTTGAAAGTTCTACATGATATTTAAATCCAAAAACATTATAAAACTCATCAATTAAATCAATTATTCTTTTAATTTCATCTTTAATTTGTTCTGGCAACATAAATATATGAGCATCGTCTTGTGTAAAATTACGCACTCTCATAAGTCCATGTAAAGCACCAGATAATTCATGGCGGTGGACTAAGCCTAGTTCTGCCAATCTTATAGGTAAATCCCTATATGAATGCATCTTAGTTTTATAAACTAACATACCTCCAGGACAATTCATAGGCTTTACAGCATAATCCATCTCATCTATTTTTGTAACATACATATTGTCTTTATAGTGATCCCAATGACCTGAACGATGCCATAATTCCTGATTTAAAATAATAGGAGTACTGATTTCTTGATATCCAGCTTCTCTATGCTTTTCTCTCCAAAAATCTATTAATGTATTCCTAAGTTCCATTCCCTTTGGAAGGAAAAATGGGAAACCAGGACCTTCTTCCATTAATGCAAAAAGTTCTAACTCTTTTCCAAGTTTTCTATGGTCTCTTTTTTTAGCTTCTTCTAATTTATGAAGATATTCTTCTAAATCAGTTTTCTTTGTAAAAGAAGTACCATAAATTCTTGAAAGCATCTTATTATTTTCGTTTCCTCTCCAGTAAGCACCAGCCAAGGATAATAATTTAAATGCCTTAACAGTTTTTGTTGATAACAAATGTGGGCCTGCACATAAATCTACAAATTCCCCTTGTTTATAAAAAGAAATAACAGCATCTTCAGGAAGATCATTGATTAATTCAACCTTATAGTCTTCCCCTTTTTCTTTCATTAATTTAATTGCTTCATTTCTTGGAAGTTCAAATTTTTCAAGCTCTAAATTTTCTTTAACAATTTTCTTCATTTCTTTTTCAATTGCTTCTAAATCTTCAGGGCTAAAGGGTTTTTCTGTATCAAAATCATAGTAAAAACCATCTTCAATAGCAGGTCCTATTGCTAATTTTACATTAGGAAATAATCTTTTTACTGCCTGTGCTAAAATATGAGAGCTAGTATGACGAAAGGCTTCTTTACCTCCCTCATCATCAAATGTTAAAATATTAAGTTCACAGTCTTCGTTAATAGGAGTTCTTAAATCTACCAGGTCATTATTAATCATTCCTGCACAAGCAACCCTTGCCAAACCTTCGCTTAAATCTTTAGCTACTTCTAAAACAGAAATACCAGATTTATATTCTTTAACTGATCCATCTTTTAATTTTATTTTAACCATTTTCCTTCTCCTTTCTTAGTTAGTTATAAAAAACATTTTTCTTTAGTTATGCAATTTATAGGCTTAGTTAAAATTAATTTTTGCATAAAAAAACTCGTCACTTTTATACAAAGGGACGAGAGCATATTTTTCTCCCGCGGTTCCACCCTAATTGTTTCCAGGAAACCACTTAATTAATGATTATAACGGCATCACCGTACCTTATTAGGGTCGCTTAGAGGTGGTCTTCATCAAACTTAGTTAAAGATACTCGCAGCTAAAATATCTTCTCTCTGAAAACTTGCATTTGACTACTCTTCTCTTCATCGCATTAAAATATAATATTTTATTATAAAATTATACCATTTAAAAGTTCCTTGTCAAGAAATATAAAATAGAAGTAAAGTTATCTTTCTATGGAGTCAATACAAAAATCACACTCTTGACATATAGATACTTTACCTTGAAATATATTAATAATTGTTTCAAAAATGGGTCTATTCTCCAATTCTTGGTAATTATGAATTATTATTTGCTTAGGTGCTATAGTAATAAGGGCACTAACTAAAAAATCATCATAATTAATATCTTTATTATTTGAATCTTGCATAAACTCTTCTTTACAACGATTAGTAATATCCTTTTTATCTTTATCAAATAATTTGAATTGTCCATTTTTAATCCCTATAATATGAACTAATTCTTCTTTCATTTCTTGTACATCAACAAAATATTTAAGAAGCCTTAAAAATTCTTTATATTCTTTTTGAGTTTCATACTCTTTAACTATAAAATCAAGAGCTCTTTCAAGGACTTCTCTATATTTTTTCATCCTAAATTGTACAAAACCTTCATATATAAATTCATTATTATCTTCAAAAAAATCTAGTAGTGAATTCATTATTTCTTTTCTATAGGAATAATTAAATATTTGAGGACTGTCATTATTTTCGTGCTCATAAAAGAAGTCTTTTATAATATCTAATATTTTACCATTTTCAAAAGATAGATAACGAGAATACTTAGTTTCTAAAATCTCAGTTATAATGTCAAATCGAGTATATTTTAATATTACATTTGTAATTGCACTGCTAACATAATATTTAAGACCATCACTATAAAATGAACTATGATCTTTTAGCAGCTCACTATCTTTAATCTCAAATATTAAAAAATTAATATCCCCTTTTTTATGAAAACTATAGGCAGGAATTAATTCTTTTTGAGTTATTTTTTTAAGCTCAATATCTATCTGTTCTTTAATTTTATCAATGTATTTAATTGCTCCTATTGTAAGCACTACCATATTAGTCACTCACTTTCATAAAATAAAACCCACCTAAATTTAAAGACAGCTAAAATATACCTTATCGTTACTATTATATGCATAAGCAAATTAGGGGTTACATTGTCCGTAGTATTTAGAATAATTACTCCTTATACTTTTCTTATATCTTTTTATATTATTTTACTATATTCGATTAAAAAGGACAAATACTTATGATAATTCTTGAATAATTTCTTTTAAATCATCTTCATTAAAAACATAACTGCTATTGCAAAAAAAGCACTTGACCTCTCCACCTTTATCTTCTTCCAGCATTTCCTTTAAATCTTTTAATCCTATACTTATTAAGGCTTTTCTTATTTTTTCCCTTGTACAATTACAATTGTAATTAACCGGTAACTTATCTAATATTTCTATTTCACCTAATAACATCTCTAAAATATCTTCTGCTAGTTTGCCTTCTTCCAATAAAGAAGTAATAGAGCTTATTTTTTTAAGATTGTTTTCTAATTTAGATATTGTTTCCTCATCAGTTTCGGGCATCAATTGAATAATAAATCCGCCTGCCTTTTTTATAGACCAATCTCTGTCCACTAATACTCCAAGGGCAACTGCTGAAGGAATTTGCTCAGAATTATAAAAATAAAAAGTAAGATCTTCTGCAATTTCCCCTGATACTAATTTAGTTTGCCCAATATAAGGTTCTTTAAGTCCTAAATCTTTAATTACTGTAAGGTATCCATTGCCAATAGCCCTCTTAACATCAAGCTTTCCTATTGAATTTAGGGGCAAGTCAACTGATGGGTTATAAGGATAACCTTTAACATTTCCTTTATTATCAGCTGTAACAACAATACCTCTTAAGGGGCCATCCCCTTTTATTTGAAGGGTAATAATATCTTTTTCTCCTTTTAACATATAACCCATCATTCCTGCCGCAGTCATAAGCCTGCCCATGGCTGCTGATACTACAGGAGATGTATCATGAATTTTTCTTCCTTCTTCTACAAGATTAGTAGTTACGGCAGCAAAAGCACGAATTTGTTTCTTTTTATCTGTTGCACGAATAATATAGTCTTTCATATATATTGACCTCCTATCAACTTTTACCTTTTTCTCTGGCTACAAAAAATATTCTTTCACTATCTTCTTTTGGTAATTCAAAAGTATATGCATCGTATATTGCCAAAAGCTCCAAACCTGCATTTTCTATAAGTTTAGTTATTGTATCCGTAGAATACATCTTTTCATAATGTAATTCTTCATATTTTTTATATAAGCCCGTATCTTCCTCTTTAATAAAAAAAGTAAGACAATACTCATTTATTGCTTCTTCTTCATCATAAAAATTATCCCAAATATATGAAGCTTCTTCATAATTTTCTGCAAAAATATTATCGCCTAAAATATATTTATATTTATACTCTGTATTAATATCAAAAATAAAAAGACCTTTAGGATTAAGATAACTATTTACCCATTTAAAAGTATTAAGCAAACCTTCTTCATCTAAAATATAGTTTAGGCTGTCACAAAGACTTATAATACAATCAACAGTACCATATAGTTCAAACTCTTGCATATCCTGAAGAAGATATAATATATCCACATTATTGGCAATAGCTTTTTCCCTTGCTATAGATAACATATCAGCAGAAATATCTATACCAATCATATCTATACCTTTTTTAGCAAATAAGGTTGTCAAATTTCCAGTACCACAGCCCAGCTCTGCCATTAATTTAGGGGAACAATTAAACTTTTCCCAAATTTTTTCGATATATTCAACCCACTTTGTATATGGAACCTCATTCATAAACAAATCATATACTAAAGCAAAGGTTTTATACGCCTCCACTTTTCCACCTTCTTTTTTGCTTTTTTCGTCATATTACTTAATTATAAAAACAAATATATAAAAAAGCAACAAACACAGAATTAATTCTGAGTTTGTTGTTTCATAATTTCTTTTTTGCGTTTTGTCATAAGGCCTCCGATTCTGCCAGTTTCTTTTGCAGTTAATGACTTCCATCCTTCTTTGTTGACCTTATCTAGTAAGCCTAATTCTGAAGCAATTTCATATTTAAGTTTTTCATCAGCAGTCATAGCTTTGTTTTTCTTGTTTTTCATTTTATCTTTACTCACTTAAACCTCCTGTTCTGCCCTAAGGCAAATGCTATAATTTTCTTTATTTATTAAAAGTATGGATAGTCCTAAGATAAAATATACATTAGATTGTAAAAAGCCTTGAAAAACATTTGACATATTTAATTTTGAATGATACAATTAATAAAATTTCATATTCTATATCGTAAGATAGAGGTGCATTTTCTAAGAGTATATATATGGATGTAAGTAGGTACAGATGAAATATATAGAAAGGAGAAAATGCCGAAGGGCTTAAAAACCTACTGTTTTCTGCTCTGGTTGTGCAGTTAATAACTGTACGACTGTCATCGTTAGATATTTCGATGGAGAGCTATCTACTTAATGCTTATTATTTTCGCATTAACAGGGTTGGCTTATGCCAACCTTTTTTGTTAATATAATGTTAGTATAATATCATCAAATTGTCTTAAGGAGGCGTAATTATGAAAAAAATTAATTTAGCAATTGTAGGAGTTACTGGTATGGTTGGAAGAACTTTTTTAGAAGTTCTTGAAGAAAGAGATTTACCTATCGATAATTTGTATTTTTTTGCTTCTGCCCGCTCTGCAGGAAAGAAAATAACTTTTAAAGGTAAAGAATATACAGTTGAAGAATTAACAAAGAATTCTTTTGACCGTGGAATAGATATTGCACTATTTTCCGCTGGTGGATCCACTAGCTTAAAGTATGCTCCTATAGCTGCAAGTAAAGGCTGTATCGTAGTAGATAACAGTTCTGCTTGGAGAATGGATCCTGAAGTTCCTCTTGTAGTTCCTGAAGTTAACCCTGAAGATATTAAACTAAACAAAGGAATTATTGCTAATCCAAACTGCTCTACTATTCAAGCTGTTGTGGCATTAAAACCTCTTGATGAATATTATAATATTAAACGCATAATTTATTCAACATATCAAGCTGTATCTGGAGCAGGTATGGATGGTTGGCATGACTTAGAAGAAGGCTTAAAAGGAAATCCACCAAAAAAATTCCCTCACCCAATTGCAAACAACTGTATCCCTCATATAGATGTCTTTACTGAAAATGGTTATACAAAAGAAGAAATTAAAATGATAGAAGAAACAAAGAAAATCTTACACAACAATAATTTAAAAATTACTGCAACAACTGTAAGAGTGCCAGTATTTAATGGTCATAGTGAGTCAATTAATGTAGAATTTGAAAAATCCTTTGATTTGGAAGAATTAAAAGAAGTACTTAAAAAAGCTCCAGGCATTGTAGTAGAAGATGACCCTCAAAGCAATGTATATCCTCTAGCTTGCAATGCTACTGGTCGCAATGAAGTTTTTGTCGGAAGAATTAGAAGAGATGAAAGTGTTGAAAATGGTGTAAACCTTTGGGTTGTAGCTGATAATATTAGAAAAGGTGCTGCAACAAATACTATTCAAATTGCTGAATTATTAATAAAAGAAATGCAATAAGAAAGGGTGGAAAACATGGATATATTTAGGGGTTCTGGCGTAGCAATTGTTACTCCTTTTAAAGAAAATGGAGACGTTAATTATGAATTACTTGAAGATCTTATCGAATTCCATATTGAAAACGATACAGACAGTATAATAATTTGCGGTACCACCGGCGAAGCTTCCACATTAAATGATGACGACCATCTAGAATGTATTAAAGTAGCAGTTGAAAAAGTAAATAAAAGAATTCCTGTTATTGCAGGAACTGGCAGTAATGATACTGAACACGGTCTATATTTAACAAAAAGGGCTTACCAATTAGGAGCAGATGCTTGTCTTTTAGTAACACCATATTACAATAAAACTACGCCAAAAGGCTTAATTGAACATTATAGCTATATTGCAAAAAATGTTGATATACCAATATTACTATATAATGTTCCTTCAAGAACTGGTTTAAATATTAGCCCAAAAACTGCTTATGAATTATCTAAAATAGATAATATTGTTGGGATAAAAGAAGCAAGTGGCAATATAAGTCAAGTTGCAGAATTAATGAATTTATGCGAAGGAAAACTTAGTTTATATTCAGGAAACGACGATCAAATAGTTCCCCTTTTATCTTTAGGAGGAGTTGGCGTAATCTCTGTAATTGCAAACGTTGCACCAAAACAAACCCATGACCTTGTTCATCACTATTTAAATGGAAATATAGAACAAAGTAAAAAAATGCAGCTAGAAATGATTCCTCTTATAAAAGCTCTATTTTGTGAAGTTAATCCAATCCCCGTAAAAGCTGCTATGGAGCTTATGGGATATCCTGTTGGAAGATGTAGAATGCCATTAACTACAATAGAAGATGAACATTTGGATTTGCTCAAAAATGAAATGAAAAACTACGGATTGATTAATTAATTTAAAGTGCAGAGGTTTCCCCTGCACTTTTTACGAAAGGAGCTAAAGTATGATAAAAATTATTATGCACGGATGTAATGGGAGAATGGGTCAAGTAATTTCAGAAATAGTAAATGGAGAAGATAATTGTACAATTGTAGCAGGAATTGATCCTTATGTAAGCAAATCAAACCCCTACCCTGTTTTTAGTAAAATAGAGGACTGTGATATAAAAGGGGATGTAATTATTGATTTTTCTACTGCATCTGCAGTAAAACCATTGTTAGAATATTCTATCAGAATGCAGCTACCTGTTGTTATTTGTACTACAGGATTATCAGAGGATGACATAGAGTTACTTAAAAAGAGTTCTGAGAAAATTCCAGTATTTTTTTCCGCTAACATGTCTCTTGGCGTCAATCTTTTAATAAATTTAATAAAAAGGGCAACAGAAGTCCTGTCTGATGCTAATTTTGATATAGAAATAATCGAAAAGCATCATAATCAAAAAATTGATGCACCAAGTGGAACAGCTCTTGCTCTAGCTGATGCTATTAACGAAACTTTAGATAACTCCTATGAGTATAAGTATGACCGCCACAAAGAAAGAAAAAAACGAAATAAAAAAGAGATAGGTATTCATGCTGTAAGAGGAGGCACAATTGTTGGCGAGCACTCAGTTCTTTTTGCTGGTAGAGATGAAATAATTGAATTAAAGCATACTTGTATGTCAAGAGAAGTATTTGCTGCCGGAGCATTAAAAGCAGCTAAATTCTTAGTAGGTAAAAATCCAGGCCTATTTAATATGGAAAACTTAATAAATGAATAAAAAAATGGGGTTCGTTATACGGACCTCATTTTAAAATTCTATTCCTTTTCTTGCTTTAATCCCTGAATATATGGGATGTTTTTTTTCTTCAATCCAAGACACATAATGTACTATTTCTTCAATTTTTTTAGGAAGCTTTCTTCCAGTTAAAATGATTTCTGTTTCTATGGGCTTATTATCTAATAAGCTGCATAATTCATCTTCTGTAATTAAATTATTTTCAACAACTCCTAAAAGTTCATCTAAAATTAACATATCACATTCTTGTGTATCTAAAACCTTCTTAGCAAAATTAATGCCGTTTGTTATGTCATTTTTTAATTCATTTTTTTCTTCTTCGTTTAATTCCCAAAAAAATCCCCTAGTTCTCTCAAAGTTAAAAACTTTAAAATCGGGCTCTAATTTCTTTATGACATTGATTTCACCTGAGGAAGGACTTTTAAGAAACTGAATCATTATAACTTTCATTCCTTGTCCTACTGCCCTTATTCCCTGTCCTATTGCAGCAGTTGTCTTTCCCTTACCATCTCCGCAATAAACCTGAATCAAACCCTTTTCCATATTTTCACCCCTTATAGTTACATATTATATATACATTTTTATTTTTTCAAGTAAAAAAGAAAAACATCTTTATATATCTAAAGATGTTTTCCTCAAGTTATCTTTCAAGTTATTATATTATATTCCATTATTAATTATTTAATTCTATTTTATTATCGATTAAATTTCTAAACTAGATTCCCAACCTGCCAATTTAGCCTTTTCAATATATTTTATTAAGACATCTTTTTTATTACTCCTTATTACCAAAGGTTTAACACTTANATAACATTCGTCGAATTGATAGCTGATAGTAACTTCTGTAACCTCATATTCATAAGGATCCTTCCAAAATGTATCCATTAATAAATCACCTTTATGGGGTATTATATTTGAAGTAAATGTTTTACTAATGGTAGTCCAACCATTATTGAAATCAGCTAATTGCATATGTTGTGTAATTTTAATCTTCATAAAAAAATTCCCCCTTATGACTAATCCTCTTTCTACAGAATTTCGACAACAAAGGGGAAATTCCTTTTTTTTTCTTAAAAATTTTTCAAATTTTTAAGAAAAGAGCTATGAAATAAGACATTCTTATTCTTCACCTTCTTCAACCAATTCCATCTTCGATATGGATACTTCAAAGGCTGTCTTTGTTACAACTTCATCATTATCAAGCTTTTTCTGATATTCTCTGCTTTGTATCCTTCCCCATAATCTAAGATGATCACCTACTTTTAAGTGTTGCGCATATTTTGCATTTCTTCCCCAAGCTATACAAGGAATATAATCTGATTTATGGTAGGATCTATTAACTGCCAACAATATATCTGTTATTTCTCTTCCAAAAGGCGTTGTTCTATATACAGGATTTTTGCAAATAAAGCCATCAAGATATATCTGATTAATGCTTTTAATTTCTTCTTCATTTTCCTTAATTATTAAATCTAGAGCAAATACAGTAAGTATCAAACGGTTTCTACCCTGATCATACTGGTTATAGGAACGAAACTGACCTTGTATTTCAACAATTGAATTTAATAATACATTTTTTCCAGCTAATAACCTTTCTGAAATTGTTACAGGAAGAATGTCTGAAACATTACTTAGTCTTGGAACTTCCACTTTAAAAGTATAAAAACCCTCTCCGTAAACCCGATGACTAAAATTAATTTCTTCAATAACTTTCCCCACAATTGTAATTTGGTTGTTTTTAATATTATGCTCTGTCACTACCTTCACCTCTCCCTTATTATCTGTAAGTTCTTTGACTGATTTTTCTATCATTATCATCTTTATTCGAAAAGTATAAATTTTAGAAGTGTTTTTAGGAGTAATTTTTATCTGGTATTTTTATATCATTAAGCATTGCAGCTGTTATAGCGGCTAATGCACTGTATAATTCATGATTTTGACTAAGAGGTAATGTTATAGAAAATTCCTGAGGCTCTAACACCTTACCACTAAAAGTTGTTAACTTTTTTTGTACACAGCACTGAATCCTGTTGTTTAATTCCTCTTCTTGAATACTAGAAGCTGTAATATATGCCGTTGAATTAAAGCCATAAGTAATTAACCTAGTCATTTTTCTTTTTAAAAAATCAATCAATCTTTTATCATCAGCATTAATAATACCAACTGCATCTTGGCTTAAAGTAAAAAACATCTTATTTTCATCTAAATGTACAAAATCATACTCTTCTTTTGTTCTAGCTACTGAATAGATTATGATATCAAAGTCTATATCTTTAAACCATTTATTTTTTATTCCTTCTTCTGTTAAATGAATAATTATCATATCCATATTATTTTTTATCAATTCATTGATATAAGTTATAAAAGAAAAATCCTTTTTGTAGCTGTCATTATATAAACTGTCTTTAAGTATGCTAACCTTCTTACCAGAAGATTTGCAAAGTTGAGCCAGGATATTAATAGTCGTTGTTTCCTTTTGGTTTTCAACTACTCCTACCTTTATCATATCAAAGCTCCTTTTTAGTCATAATGATTTAATAATAGTTTTTGTATTATATATTTTTTTATGTGCATTTTTCGTCAAAATGCCTCTAAAATATGAAGTTTTATGTCTTTTAAAAGATATTTTTGAAATCTTTTTTAAATTATTTAAAAAATCTTTTTAAATAATTTAAAACAATATATTGAATTATTTTTTCATAATGATACAATATATAGTGTATTCAAGCAAATTTAGGGGGGATTATTAATGGTACTAAGCGATCTGCTTTTTCGCTACTACACAAGAGAACTAGAAAATTCAACAAAAACCGTATATGATCTTTTTGAATGGAAAACCATAGATGTAAAAATTACTGACTACAAAACTGGAAAAGTAATAATTAATATGGAAAACTTAGAATTCCCTTCACACTATTCCCAATCTGCCTGTGATATTATAGCAAGTAAGTATTTTAGAAAAAAAGGAGTTCCCAATAACAGAGGATATGAGTATTCCCTTAAACAAGTAGTACATAGAATGGTTTCTTTTTGGGTTGAATCCGCTTTCGACGAAGGTTTATTTGACGAATCAAAAAAGCAAATTGTCCATGATGAATTAGCTTATACAATGTTAAATCAAATGTGGGCTCCCAATAGTCCTCAATGGTTTAATACGGGATTAAAAATGGCATACGGTATTGATGGTCCTCCTCAAGGTCATTATTATTATGATGAAAATATACAAGATGTAGTACTGTCTAAAGATGCCTATACAAGAACACAAGGCTCTGCATGCTTTATCGTTAGTGTCCAAGATTCATTATTAGGAGATAAATCTCTAACAGACCAACTTATAACTGAAACCCGTTTATTTAAATATGGTTCAGGGGTAGGCAGTAACTGGTCCTCTATAAGAGCAAAAGGCGAGCCTCTTTCTGGTGGTGGAAAATCCTCAGGTCTTCTTAGTTTTTTAAAGGTGTTTGATAGAAATGCTGGAGCTATTAAATCTGGTGGAACCACTAGAAGAGCTGCAAAAATGAATATACTTGATATAGAACACCCTGAAATAGAAGGCTTTATTAATTGGAAAGCTAAAGAAGAAGACAAAGTTGTTGCTCTTGGAAAAATGGGTTATTCTACTCACTTTGACGGCGATGCCTATGAAACTGTTTCAGGACAAAATGCCAATAATTCAGTAAGGGTTACAGATGAATTTATGAATTCTTTAGATGACCCTGATGCTNCAATTGAGTTAAAAGGTAGAATAGATTCCTCAATCAACAAAAAAGTATCTGTATCAAAACTTTGGAATGACATTTCTTATTCTGCTTGGAGATGTGGGGATCCAGGAGTACAATTTGATGATACAATCAATGCATGGCATACTTGCCCCGCAGGAGAAGACGGTAAATATAATGCAAAGCATAACCGCATTAATGCTAGCAACCCCTGTTCCGAATATATGTTTTTAGATGATACTGCCTGTAATCTTGCAAGTATTAATATTTTAAAGTTTTATGATTATAAAAATGATATTTTTGATTTAGAAGGTTATCTTCACACAATAAAAATTATTCAAATTGTCCTTGAAGCTACTATTCATTGGGGCCAGTTCCCAACCAAAGATATTGCTAGAAAATCCTATTATTTTAGGACAACAGGATTAGGATTAACCAATTTAGGCGCACTTTTCATGCTGATGACTAAACCTTATGACTCTGATGAATCAAGAAATATAGCTGCTTCCTTAATGAGTATCTTAACAGGCTATTCATATTATATTTCTTCATTATTTGCAGAGATAAAAGGTCCTTTTACATACTTTGATATTAATAGAGATTATATGTTAAGAGTCATTAGCAATCATGCTAAAGCGGCAAACTTTGAGGAATTTGAAGAAGATTTTAAGAACTTAAATTACTCCCCAATAGTAATAGATAATAATCTTCTTATTAAAGAAGGTTATAAGCAGTTATCAGACTGTCTTAAAGTAATATGGAAAAAAGCCTTAGAATCTGGTAAAAAATATGGTTATAGAAATGCTCAAGTTTCTATTTTAGCTCCTACAGGAACTATTGCTTTTGCTATGGACTGTGCGACTACCTCTTCAGAGCCCTTTTTTAGCCATGTTGCTTACAAAAAGTTAGTTGGCGGAGGTAATATTGAAATAGTAAATCCTATTATTCCAATTGCCTTAAGAAAACTTGGATATACTAAAGAGCAAACTGAAGATATAGTTAACTATGTATTAAGAAAAGAAAAAAAGGACGGTTATGAATATATAGTAGATGGTAAAATTGAGGGAGCTCCTCATTTAAAAGAAGAACACTATCCTATATTTGATACTGCCAACCGCTGTGGCAGTGGAAAAAGATACATTAGCCCTGAAGGGCATGTTAAAATGATGGGAGCACTAACCCCTCATATTTCAGGAGCCATAAGCAAAACAGTAAATCTTCCACACGATGCAACAACCGAAGATATAAAAAATATTTACTATTTATCTTGGAAATTAGGAGTTAAAGCTATTGCTCTTTATAGAGACGGTTGTAAATCATCTCAACCTTTAAATACTACTATTGATGAAAAAAATGAAAGCAACCTGGAAGATTTCACCTATGAAGAATTACTCAAATATGCAAAAGGCAAACATATAGTATATAAACCAATAAGAGTTAAACCCGAAGGAATAAGAACTGCCAAAGTACACGAGGCTGAAATATCTGGATTAAAACTATATATCACTACATCTTTTTATGATGACGGAAGACTTGGAGAAATATATGTAGCTGCTGGTCGTCAAGGTTCATTAGTAAAAGGGCTTCTTGACAGCTTATCTACTACTATTTCGGAAATGCTTCAGTACGGAGTACCTCCTAAAGATATTGCACGTATGTACAGAGGGCAAAAATATGAACCAAGCGGTTTTGTTAGTAGACATCCTTATATAAAAAGTGCAGATTCTATTTCAGATTTGATTAGCAAAATCATTGAAATTGAATTAGGAGACTTCTCTCATTGTCAAGTAAAACCTCAAGATATTGCACAAGCTAAAAATAATACTCCTAAGTATAAGGTTGAAAATATTGCTAGTAAATCAGAAGATGCTCCTGAAATACTATATGGTGAAATATGTCCTGACTGTAAGAGTACCAAAATGGTTAGAAACGGTACTTGTAAAGTATGTCTAGACTGCGGCACTACAACTGGATGTAGTTAAGAAAAAGCATGCAATTGCATGCTTTTTTATTTTACTGAAGGATACTCAAAAGTAGTTGGTGGATCAAAGGGGTCTGCAAGTTCTGCATCCATTATACTATCCTTAGTAGTATCTACATAACTTGGGGGTACTTTTCCACTTAGAACCTTATCTACTAAAATAACCTTTCTAGATACCCGTATCTCCTCAGATGACATAGGAATAACTACCTTAACCATAGTATCCACATTAAGCCATACGGTATGATTAATTTGGTTTATTCCTGTTGAACGAAATTCTTTATCATAATTAATAATTGCTGAACCAGTAGGTAGTACTTGAATATTTATTTTAGGACCAAGATTTGCAAATATCTTTCCTTCTGAAATATTGCCCAAAGGAATTTTTATCGTTGTCTTTGGAGTATCTTCTAATTGCTTTGTAATAGACACAGCTATATCTGCACATAATTCATTTATAATAGGTGTATTTATAGACCAGGAAACTATTTCTCCCTCATCATTATAATCGTATATAACTAAGTCTTGAGCAGTTATATTCTTTTTTCTAAATGACTCATTTATAGCATTGCTTATTGCTTCTGTAGCGATACTATTTGCTTTTATATGTGCTATGGTCATAGCAGTTGGTATAAGTTTATTATTTAATCTTTTATAAAATAAAAATAATAATATTAAAATTAAAATAAAGACTATAATAGCTTCAACTTTTTTCTTGGATTTTTTTTTAAGTCTTCTTGGCTTTCTACCCCTTATATCTCTCCTCATCATACCCCTCCTCTTACAATCTATGCATATCTTATAAAAATGTTCCGCAAAAATAATAATTAATAAGTCTTTTTTATCTTACCTTTATCTGCTATAATATATTGAGGCAATTATGCATTTTTATAATTTAGACAACAAAGGTATAATCAGACATTATAAAATACAATTTAATTATCTTTTAAAATATACTTATACTATCTTAATTAGTATAAGTATTAGTATTTATGATATGGTTAATGGTTTTATTTCCATATCAAATCAAGGAGGCTTAAAATGAATTTTTCAAAAGAATCCAATGCTAAAAAGAAAAAATCTATAAATGCTAAAAAGAAAAAAGTTAAAAACAGACTTGGTTTAATTGTATTTAGGTTTATCTTTGTTTTATTTATTCTTACAATCTTTGCGGCTGTAGGAGGAGGATTAGGTGCATTATTGGGCATCATTAATACTGCTCCCGACGTAGATAGCATTCAGCTTAGTCCTGAAAGATATACTTCTATTATTTATGATTTAAATGGGAACGAACTCGATAGACTTCACGGGGATGAAAACAGGGTTTATGCTGAACTTCATGAAATTCCTATAGATTTACAGCATGCCTTTGTAGCAATTGAAGACGAAAGATACTATTCACACAACGGTGTCGATATCAAAGGCATGATGAGAGCTCTTTATGTAAATATTAAAGAGCGTGAATTTAGTGAAGGTGCAAGTACCATTACCCAACAGTTAGTAAAAAACAGAGTTTTGTCTAAAGAGAAAAAGTTAAAAAGAAAACTTCAAGAACAATATTTAGCAATTCAATTAGAAAAAAAATATAATAAGGATCAAATTTTAGAATGGTACCTTAATGAAATTGCCCTAGGTCGAGGATTTAATGGCGTTAAATCTGCCGCTAGAGGATATTTTAATAAGGAAGTTAGTGATTTAACATTAGCAGAATGTGCAGTTATTGCAGCAATTACTCAAAATCCTTCTTATTACGACCCTATCAGATTCCCTGAAAACAACCGAGTAAGACAGACAATCGTTTTAGACAAAATGCTAGAACAAGGTTATATAACACCAAGTGAATACGATGCTGCAATAAAAGAAGATGTATACCAAAAAATTCAAGAAACAAGCCAACTATTTATAGAAGATTCCCAACACACATATTATGTTGACCAGGTTATTAGCAATGTAATAAGGGACCTTCAAGTCAAAAAAGGCTTTACTGCTGCCGAAGCTGAATATTTAGTTTATAGTGGGGGCCTAAGCATAATTACTCCCTTTGACCAAAGAATCCAAGATATTGTAGACAAACACTATAATAATGATGAGCTCTTTCCTCCTAGAGCTTACGAATTAAAATTAATATATAAATTATCCATTGAAAAACCTAATGGCGAAGTTAAACACTTTGAGAAAGAAAAAATAATTCCTAATGAAGACCACATAGAAGCATTTAAATTAGAAGTAATGCAAGAATGGGAAATAACAGAAGCTGATAAGATTATAGGAGAAGTATTATATAAAATACCACAACCTCAATCTGCAATGGTTATTATGGATTATCATAACGGACATGTACTGGCTATAGCTGGAGGTCGTGGAGAAAAAATTGGTAACCTATTATTTAATAGGGCTACACAATCAAAAAGACAACCAGGTTCTGCATTTAAGGTTCTAGCAGCCTATGCCCCTGCCCTTGACACAGGTAAAATAAGTCCTGGAACAGTTATTGATGACGCCCCATTAAAAGTTAAAGATGGTTCAGGTTATAAATACATTAAAAACTGGACTGGTTCCTATAAAGGTCTTAGTACAGTTAGAGAAGGTATTTATAATTCAATGAATATTTTAGCTGTTAAAACCCTTTTAATGACAGGAATTGATACAAGTTTTGATTATTTACAACATTTTGGTTTTACAACCCTTGTTGATAGAGAAGAACAAAATGGTTACGTTTTTTCAGATAAAAACCCTGTATTAGCATTAGGTGGAATAACCTACGGAGTAACTCCTTTAGAGTTAACTGCTGCTTACGGTACAATTGCAAACGGTGGAGTATATAATGAACCTATATTCTATACAAAAATACTAGATCATGATGGAAATTTACTTTTAGAAAATATTCCAGAGCAAAGAAGAGTACTAAAAGAATCTACAGCTTATCTTCTTACAGACATGATGGAAGATGTAATCACTAAAGGTACAGGGCGTTTGGCTCGAATGAAAAACATGCCTGTAGCTGGAAAAACTGGAACAACTTCAGATGATAAAGACTTAATTTTTGCAGGATATACTCCTTATTATGTAGCAGGAATATGGATGGGACATGATACTCCAAAAAGGCTACGTTATGATAAGAGTTACCATTTACTTCTTTGGAAAGCTATCATGGAAGATATTCATGCAGATTTACCCGTTAAGAATTTCCCATCTACGGACGGAATTGTTCAGGCAAGAATATGTACTAAGTCAGGAAAACTTGCTACTACTACTTGTGAACATGACCCAGGTGGTTCTGCTGTTCAATACGAATATTTTGCCAAAGGAACCCAACCTAAAGAATACTGTGACGTTCATACAATTAAAAAAGTATGTACTATATCAGGACTTCTTGCTAACGAGTACTGTCCAGAGGATGTTGTTAAAGAAAAAGTATTTATAAAGCGTCCTATACCTTATGATGCAGATGGTGGTGCAGTCCCAGCAGATGCTCAATATGAACTTCCTTCAGGAGAAGAAGAAAAATACTGTGATGTCCATGGTCCTCATACAGTATTTCCAACAGATCCCTTCTACCCTGAATATCAAATTCCTGAAGCAGATGATGAAGGAAATATAATACCAATATTACCTCCAAGTATACCTGATAATCCTACTCCACCACAGGAAAATAGAAACAGAGATAATAGTAATAACGATTCATCCTCAAGAGATAGTTCAAGGACATCAAGTACTAACTATACTCCAGATAGTGTAGATGATTTTTATATTCCCTTGCCTTAATAATAAAATAATTAAAAGACTAGCCTTCAGTCAAACTGAAAGACTAGTCTTTTGCTTTAGGGTTAAAAATTAGTGCCGCCAAATATGCAAATACAATAGCAGCCGTAATTCCTGCCGCAGTCGATTTTATTCCTCCAGTAAATGCTCCTTTAAGTCCCATTTTATCAACTTCTTCCATAGCTCCTTTTGCCAGGGAATAGCCAAATCCAGGTAAAGGAACTGTAGCTCCTGCCCCTGCAAAATTTACTAAAGGTTCATATAAACCAATTCCGTGAAGCACAGCTCCTAAAACAACAAATAATACTAAAATCCGTCCCGACATAAGCTTTGTCTTATCAATTAATATTTGTCCAATAACACAAATAGCTCCTCCTACAATAAAAGCTTTAATATATTCCATATAAGACCTCCTCTTGCAATAAGCCTATATCAAATTTTCAAAATTAAGACCAATTATTTTCTATTACTACAGCATGAGCAATACCAGGAATAGATTCTCCTTGCTGGGTACTTCCAGGACTCATAAGAGCTCCTGTAGGAACAAACAATATCCTGTTCCATTTGTTATTTTTCATTTCTTTATACAAATAACCAGCTAAGGTTACAGCACAGCATCCACAACCACTCCCTCCAGCATGCGTGTCCTGGCTTACAGGGTCAAAAATTTCTATTCCACAGTCAGTATATATGTTTTCAATATCATAATTATTTTTTCTTAGAAGTTGTAAAGTTAACTCTTTACCTATACTTCCTAAATCTCCTGTAATAATCAAGTCATAGTCATTTGGTGTAAAACCAGTATCTTCAAAATGTGCAATAATTGTATCAGCTGCTGCAGGAGCCATGGCTGCTCCCATATTCATAGGATCCTTGACCCCTAAGTCCACGATTTTTCCTGAAGTTACATAGCTTACATAGGGACTCGGTCCGTATTTGCCAAGAACAACAGCTCCGCTTCCAGTTACTGTCCATGAAGCTGTAAGAGGACGTTGGGTTCCTAATTCTAGGGGAAACCTGAACTGCTTTTCTGAACTGCAAAAATGACTAGAAGCTTCTGCAACTATATAATTTGCAAAACCTCCATCAATAGCCATGGCTCCAAGAGAAATTGCCTCAGCCATTGTAGAACAAGCACCAAAAAGGCCAAAAAAGGGAATGCTTAAACCTCTGATACCAAAAGTGCTTGCAGTTAATTGATTAAGTAAATCTCCTGCAAAAATATAATCGATATCTTCAGGTGTTAAATTTCCCTTTTGAATAACTCTTTCAATAGTTTTTTTAACAATTTTACTTTCTGCCTTTTCCCAGCTATCCTCTCCCCATAAAGGATCATGTAAAACAACGTCAAAATAACTTGATAAAGGTCCTTTTCCTTCTTTAGGTCCTACAGTAGATGCTGTGGAGACAATACTGGGCGGTAAATCAAACTTAATCGTCTGTCTTCCAAGATACTTTGCCATATTATCCTCCTTACTTAAAAAAATAATGAACAATACCTACTGCAACAGACGCTATTGTACCATAAACCAAGACTGGCCCTGCTATAGTAAACATCTTTGCACCAACACCAAAAACATAACCCTCTTTTTTATATTCAATTGCTGGTGAAACAATTGAATTTGCAAAGCCTGTAATGGGTACAACCGTACCTGCACCTGCATATTTACCAAGTGAATCGTATATATCAAGACCTGTCAAAATAATACCTAAAAACACAAGAATAATGGTCGTCAGCATACTTGCTTCGTCATGATTATATCCAAAACTTTTAATTATATTTGTAATAAGTTGTCCGATGGCACATATAAGCCCTCCTACCCAAAAAGCCCTAGCACTATCCCTTAATAAATTTGACTTTGGAGAAAGCTCTTCTACCATCTTAGAATATTCTTTTTTCATATCTTGAATTTGGCTCATATATTAACACCTCTTTCATCATTTATATTGTGCGAATCCTGGGATAATCCAGTAGATTAAAGAACCTATCATTTTTCCAATAGCTACACTTAAAATTAAAAACTGTATGCCCTTTTTAATGTATAATCTTCTTGCAACAATTGGAATTACGTCTAGAATTTCCGCTAAAGATACTGCTAAACAACCTACAAATATCCCAAAAGAAAAACCAATAACAGCCAAACCAATTTTGCCGATAGGAAAAGATAAATCCCATACCATGGTAATAGTTCCAAGGATACCTCCAGTGATAATAACCGTTTCATACAACAAAACAAAATTAGTTGTTTTTGTTTTATCCATTAATCTTGGAATAATGCCAATGATTGCTATAAAAGCAAAAACACCTCCTGAAATAACAACGCCTCCTGAAAATCCTACTAAGGCACTTAAGAAGTAACCCCAAAACATTATTGATTTCCTCTCTTTTTTTCAATTAAAGAATTAATGATACAGTTTTCGATACTGTCACCATAAGAATCCATTTCTACTTCTATAGGAGTAGGGTCATCAGTTATTTTTTTAGAAGTAAAATGATTGAAAAAAACAATAATACCAACTGCTATGCCAATTGAGTAAGGAATCTCAATCCAATAAGGCTTATCCGTCTTAGTCCCTGTAAAAATTTCATTTAACTTTATTAGGACATCAGGAAGAGCTGAATCCGTATGGAAGGTCATAATTGCAATACCTCCCCCAGCAAATAAAACAAAACATACACTTAATACTTTCAAAAATGTAAAAACAGGATTTTCCTTTGTTTTATTGGGTATATACTCTATCATAATGTCTTTTTCTCCGACATTAACTATGTCTATATCAGGATATTGTTCCTTAATTGCATTAATAATATCTATAATTGAAATATGATAATTTTGTTTTTTATCTTCTTTTATTTCCATAATCAAGACATCCTCTAAGGATGCTTGTAAATTTGATGCTGCAATTTCAGCAATGTCTGAAAGCACAATCTTCTTCTTTTTATAAATTGTAGTATTTTTATATGGCTTTATATAAACAGTCATATCCCTTACCCCCGTAGTCAATATCTATAATGTTTTGTACATATTGTCCCCTGGACGGTTGCTTCTGATTTGCAAAAAACATATAATAACATATTGCAAGGAATACAGTTGTAAGTATTATAATTGCAAATAAAACTCCTCCCAAAAATTTTCTACTAAGCATCTTACCCTCCTTCTAGCTTTCAATATAATATCCTTTTAAATAATCTATTTATAAATTAACTTTCCTCTAATCTTTTTTTTTATACTAGTTTTTTCAACTTTATAAAAAAAGAAAATGTCCTTTATCCGAACATTTCCCTCATTGTCTGTAATATTTTCTTTTCGATTCTTGAAACTTGAACTTGAGAAATACCTATAATATCTGCAATCTCAGTCTGAGTCTTATCTTTAAAATACCTCATTAAAATAATTTGTTTTTCTTTTGGTTTTAACCTTTCTATTATTTGATTTAAAGCTATTTTATCAATCATTTTTGTCTCTTGATTAAAATCTAAATCTACTTTATCAATTAAAGTAATAGGATTAGTACCCTCACCTTCAAAAATAACAGATTGAAGGGACTCCACATCACTACTTGCTTCTAATGCCATAGCTAATTCTTCTACTTCAATCCCTATTTCCTCAGCTAACTCTTGGATAGAAGGTTCTCGTTCCAAAATCTTTGTTAATCTTTCCTTAGCAAGTCTAGCTTTTGAAGCTATTTCTTTTAATGAACGGCTCACTTTAATCATTCCATCATCTCGCATAAAGCGTTTAATTTCCCCCATAATCATAGGAACAGCATAAGTTGAAAACTTCACATCATAATTAACATCAAACTTATCTATACTTTTAATAAGCCCTATACTTCCTATTTGAAACAAATCATCTATTTCATAACCCCTGTTTTTAAAACGTTTTACTATACTCCAAACTAAACCAATATTATCTTCAACGACTTTGTCTCTGGCAGCTGTATCCCCCGCTTGTGCTTTCTTAATCAATTCTATAGTTTTATCCATCTGCCCACCTCTTTTGGCTATTATATGCTTGTAAGTCTTTTACGCATTATTACAGTGGTTCCAGTTCCTTTAACAGATTCAACTTCAACTTCATCCATAAATGCCTCCATCACCGTAAAACCCATGCCAGACCGTTCAAGTTCTGGCTTTGAAGTATATAGTGGTTCTCTTGCTCTAGAAACATCTTCAATTCCCTTACCCTTATCTGAAATAGTAATTTCAACAAGATTATCTTTAATAGTACAGCTTAAAAAAATCTCTCCTTCCATATCTTCATATCCATGAATGACTGCATTGGTTACAGCTTCCGAAACAGCAGTTTTTATTTCAGATATTTCCTCAACTGTAGGATCTAACTGAGAAACAAAAGCTGCCACTGCTACCCTGGCAAAAGCTTCATTTTGCGACTTGCTCATAAAGGATATCTTCATTGAGTTTTGATATTCCATTACTATTCCCCCTACTAGATATTTGATATTGCTTCTTCTAAGCTGCTATATGGATTAATAATTTTATTTTTATATAAACCAGAGAGCTGAAAAACCCTGTCAATCTGAGGATTGACACTATATACACCTAGTTTTCCTCCCCGTTCTCGTACACTTTTATACCTTCCCATTATAACACCAATACCAGAGCTATCCATAAAATTGATATCTGAAAAATCAAAAATAATATTTTTAACATTCTGCCTGACATACTCTCTTTCTATTTTTTCTCTAATCATTTCAGAACTATGGTGATCAATTTCCCCTATAATTCTAACTATTAAATTTTCTCTTTTAACAAAATATGAAACATTCATCCTACTCACCTTTCATCATATCTTAGTTCTTTATTTGCATATTTAAATTTATATAATCTTAATGCTTTTAATAATTTCCAGCTAATTTATATATTCTCCATAAAATGGTTAAATCCTTTAAAATAAAAAAAATAATACCAATTTCTTGGTATTATCTTATTCTAAATTTCTTAAACGTTTATTTGCACTAGATGCTCCATCCGTTCCGCTGTAACGCTCTATAACTTGATTATATAATTCTTTTGCCTTTTGTAAATCTTGTTCTTGTTCATAAATTCTTCCAATATAATATAAAGCATTATCTGAGTAATTGGCNTTTTGTTCATAAAGCAGAGATTTTTCAAATTCAGCTCTTGAATTATCATAATCTCCTTTGGAATAAGAACTCCTACCCCTATCATAATGAATCTTTGCTGCTGGTGGAAAAACCTTATTTCTTAACTCTTCATATGAAGCCTTGATTTCCTGGGAAATAAGTCCTTCATCTACAGAATATAAAACAGAAGCAGCTTCGTCATACTTTCTGTTATTATATAATTCCTTTGCTTGATTAATTTTTTCTCCTTGTTCAATAGCTGCTTGCTTTTGTTGAAGTTGAGTATTCGTTTCAATCAAATTTTTATTTTCTTCTTTTAAGTTATTAATTTCTTCATTTTTTTCCATAATCATAGTGTTAATTTTTTCTTCTAATTTTTGTCTTTCTGTATTCAACTCATTTATTCTTTGATTAAGGTCATTGGTTTTATCAGGAATAATCAAAATAAAAATTACAGCAAAAGAGCAAATTACCCCTGCTAAAAATCCTAATATTTGTCCCTTCTGTGTGCCTGTAGCTTTTGAAATACTTTTACGTTTTATGTTAATTGTTGCTGGTCTTCTATCAATAGTTCTTGATATAGAAGCCGAAAAATTACCTTTTAACATCTTAAAATATCTAATAGCATTAGAATTAGAAATATCTATTTGTAAAGCCTTTTCTATATGACTTAAGGCCTTATCATTTTCTTTTTCGTTCATATAACATGCTGCCAATAGACAGTGAGCATTAACATAATTGGGATTTATTTGAAGAGCCTTTTTTAATTGAATAATCGCTAAATCTTCACTTTTTTGTTTAATATATTCTAAAGACTGATTAAACATCTTTATCGAATCATTATAAGCCTCTAATTGTGCTGTGTTTTTTTGAATTTTATCTATGTATTCTAGGGCAAGATTATCTTCTCTTTTGAAATTAGAACTAATTACCCACTCAGTTAAGGCAAGCCCTACTTCTCCAATTTCAAAATATACTAAACCAAGAAGATTCCTAGCATCAACATTAGTTTTATCCAGTCCTACGGCCTTACTAAGAGACTCTATAGCATAGCTTAACTCTCTGTTATTTGCTTGTTCTAAGCCTTTATTATAGAACTTAGCAGAAAGACTCTTTATTCTATTATATGAATCAATATCAAATTGACAATAAGGACATTCTTTTAGATTGTCTTGTATTTCTCTTTGACATCCTACGCAAATCACGTTATCTACTCCTTATTATTTGGCTTTCCTTCGAAATTTTTAATGGCATTTGTTAATATATCAATAATATCTTTTATTCCATTTGACTGTATAACGTCCTCTATACTATCTACCTCTAAAGAAGGCTTATACTTAGTTAATTCTTCTTCAAAGTTAATCATATTACCTACTCCTTTTAGATAAATAAGATTTTATTTTTCCAATTAAATATAATGAGCCAGCACAAAGTATAACATCTTCTTTAAGCACCAACTTTTCTGCAAGTAAAAGTGCTTCTTTTATATCAGGACATATTACAATTTCTACAGGATAAGCTTTTATTTCCTTTGCTAGCTCACCTGCAGTAAGCTTTCGTAAATTGTCTGGTTCTGTAACTATAACTCTTTTTACAAAAGGTAAAATCAATTCTAATATTTTTTTATATGGTTTATCTCTTAAAATTCCAATAATTAAAGTAATATTTTTATCTTTTAAATTATTATTCAAAAACTGAGAAAGTGCTTGTGCACTTTCCTCATTATGAGTGCCATCTAAAATAAATAGAGGCTCTCTACTTATAAGTTCAAGTCTTCCTGGCCAATAACATTCTTTTAGGCCTTTTCTAATACTGTCTTCTGAAATAGTTATTCCTTGCCTTCTTAAAAGCTCTATCACAGTCAGAACAGTTGCTGCATTATAGACTTGATGTTCTCCTATTAAAGAAAGCTCTAAATCATTATAAGCATATAAGTCCGTTTCAATAGAAAAAAACATTCTTTCTAAATTATATTTTAAATCCTTAATGTTAATATTAGAATTATAATATAAAGTTGAATTCATCTTTTGACAAATTTCATTAATAACATTATACACTAGTCTATTTGGAAAATACAATACAGTAGTAGAATTTTTCTTTATAATTCCACCTTTTTCAAAAGCAATTGATTCAATATTATCTCCTAAAAAATCCTGATGATCCATCCCAATAGAACTAATAACTGATACTAAGGGCTTTTCAATAACATTAGTAGCATCAAGCCTTCCACCCAAACCAACCTCTAAAACAAGAAAATCTACTTTCTTTTCATAAAAATATAAAAATGCCATAGCAGTTATACACTCAAAAACTGTAGGATGACCTATGCCATCTTTAACACATTTTTGTGCTCCTTTAATTACTTTTTCCCCAATATTAGCAAAATCTTTATCAGATATATCTTTATTATTAATTTTCATTCTCTCGTTATATTTTTCCAAGTGAGGAGAAGTATACATGCCTACCTTGTATCCAGCATTCATCAATATAAACTGAAGCATTGAACATATAGAACCCTTGCCATTAGTTCCTGCTACATGAATTACTTTTAAATCTTTTTCGGGATTCCCTAAATACTCTAAAAGCTTATTTATTCTAGCAAGTCCCGGTTGCGAACCAAGAACTTCTATTTTATTAATATAGTCAATTACATCATTGTAATTCAATTATATCTCCCACTTTCAGATAATTATTAAGCAAAATTTCATAGTTAAATATTTAGTTTATTTTATATTATTAGTATACGCATATATAAATAAAAAACAAGACTCTTAAGAGTCTTGTTTTTTACTAGATAAGAGTGCTTCAAGTCTTTCATTAACCTGTTTATACATTGTTTCATACTTTATTCCTTTTTGTCTTTCTTCTTCTACAACTTTTTGAGGAGCTTTCTCAACAAAACCTTTATTATTTAACTTTTTATTAACTCTTTCAATTTCTTGTTCTAAATGTTTCTTTTCATTTTCAAGTCTTTCAATTTCTTTGCTTATATCAACTAAATCTGCAAAAGGAATAAAAATAGTAGCTCCTGGTATAACTGTAGAAACTGCATCGTCATCGATTCCTGATTTATCTTCTCGGATTACAAGCTCACTTGCATAAGCCAAAGAACTAAAGAAAGTTTTTCCTCTATTGAAAATATCCCGCACATTATATTCATTAGAAACAACATAAATCTTTGCCTTTTTGGAAGGTGGAACATTCATTTCGGCTCTTAAATTTCTAATGTTTCTAATTGCTTGTTTCATTAATTCAATTTCATTTTCCTCAGCAGAGAAATTCCATTCTTCTTTATATGTTGGCCATACTGAAAGCATAATGGTCTCTTCTTCATCTTGTATAAAAGTAAATATTTCTTCTGTTATAAAAGGCATATAAGGATGAAGTAATTTTAAGGCATTAATCAATACAGTTTTAAGTGTCCATAAAGCTGCTTTTCTTGTTTTATCCTCCTTATTATATAGGCGGGGTTTTACCATTTCTATATACCAGTCACAAAATTCTTCCCAGAAGAAATCATATAATTTAGAAACTGCTACTCCTAGCTCATATTTATCCATGTTTTCAGTAACTTCTTTAGCAAGAGTATTAAGCTTAGATAAAATCCATCTATCCGCTGCAACTAAATCATTAAGTTCAACATTAACTTCTTCTTCATCTTCAAAATTCATTAAAATAAATCTTGCAGCATTCCAAATTTTATTAGCAAAGTTTCTGCTGGCTTCTACTCTTTCATAATAAAAACGCATGTCATTACCAGGAGCATTACCCGTTACTAAAGTTAAGCGGAGTGCATCAGCACCATACTTTTCAATGATTTCTAAAGGATCTACTCCATTACCTAAAGATTTACTCATTTTACGTCCTTGAGAATCTCTTACAAGGCCATGAATTAAAACATCCTTAAAGGGTACCTCTCCCATTTGCTCCAAGCCTGAAAATACCATACGTACTACCCAGAAGAAAATAATATCATAACCTGTTACTAATACATCTGTAGGATAAAAATAGTCTAATTCCTCTGTTTTATCTGGCCATCCTAAGGTTGAAAAAGGCCATAATGCAGAGCTAAACCAAGTATCTAGGGTATCTTCATCTTGTTTAAGGGAAGTCCCTCCACATTTAGAACATGCCTTAGGTGCTTCACGGCTTATTTCAACGTGATCACAGTTATCACAATAATATGCAGGAATTCTGTGTCCCCACCATAATTGCCTTGAAATACACCAGTCTCTGATATTTTCAAGCCAGTTTAAATAAACCTTACCAAAACGCTCTGGAACAAATCTTAAATCTCCATTTTTTAATGCTTCTATAGCTGGCTTTGCCAAATCTTCCATTTTAACAAACCACTGCATTTTTATCATAGGCTCTATAACTGTATTACATCTGTCATGGAGTCCTACATTGTGAAGGTGATCTTCAATTTGAACCAAAAAGCCCTGCTCTTTTAAATCATTAACAATTAGCTTTCTCGCCTCATAACGGTCCATACCAGCATATTTGCCAGCTTCTTCATTTAAACTGCCATCGTCATTTAAAATATTAATCTGTGGTAGCTTATGCCTTAATCCTACTTCAAAGTCATTAGGGTCATGAGCAGGAGTAATCTTAACCACTCCAGTTCCAAATTCCTTATCTACATATTCATCAGCAATAATAGGTATTTCTCTATTAACTAAAGGAAGAATAACTGTTTTTCCTATTAAATCTTTATACCTCTCATCCTCAGGATGTACGGCTACAGCAGTATCTCCAAGCATTGTTTCTGGACGAGTTGTGGCAATTTGAATATAGCCACTACCATCTTTTAAGGGATAACGTATATGCCAAAAGTGTCCTGATTTTTCTTCATGTTCAACTTCAGCATCTGAAATAGTAGTTTGACATTCAGGACACCAGTTAATAATCTTTGCCCCCCTATAAATCCAACCTTTTTCATATAAGCGGATAAACACCTCTAAAACTGCTCTTGAAAGCCCTTCATCCATAGTAAAGCGTTCTCTATCCCAATCACAAGAACTTCCAAGCTTTTGAAGCTGATTTAATATAGTTCCGCCATATTCTTCTTTCCACTTCCATGCTCTTTTTAAGAAGCCTTCTCTTCCTATTGCTTCCTTAGTTAAACCTTCTTCAGCCATTTTTTGAACAATTTTAACCTCTGTAGCAATACTTGCATGGTCTGTTCCTGGCATCCAAAGAGCATTATATCCCTGCATTCTTTTCCAACGGATAAGAATATCTTGAAGGGTATTATCAAGAGCATGTCCCATATGTAGGGTGCCAGTAATATTTGGTGGAGGAATAACTATAGTAAAAGGCTTTTTTGAATAATCTACTTCGGCATGAAAATACTTTTTATCTAGCCATTTTTTATACAACCTATCTTCTACAACTGAAGGATCATACACTTTTTCTAAATTCTTCTTCATACTTATTTCCTTTCTATAATAATTTTTATCTATCATATTATTTTTCAATACAAATATCAAAACCGCTCTTAATTACTAAATACTCCCTCCCTCTTTTTCTTTTATTTATAAAAACTTACTTATTATCATAAAAAAATCTCCTTCAACCCATAAAGGACGAAAGAGATTCCGTGGTACCACCTTAATTTCTTTTTATATTATGAAAATAATATAAAAAGACACTTTATGACAATAACGGGTCAGGCCGTTTGTATCTACTAGTATTTCAATACAAAAACTCAGAAGCTACCTTCTATGGCATAGTGCTCAGAAATCTTCCAGCCAAAGGATTTCCTCTCTGTGAGATATGACCATATACTCCTCTTCTTCATCGCTTATAACAATTTATTTGTTTAATTGTATAAAACAGTTTAATTTTTGTCAAGGATTTGTTATCTTATCCTCTTCTAAGTATCTATTTATGATTTTTTCAATAGTTTTGTCTTCTGTTTCATCATTTTCCTTTAATTCTTCTAACTGTGCCCATATTTCCTCTTGGTACTGATCAAGATAATTAAGCTTTGATTCTAAAATACTTTTTTCTTTTTGAATATTATCAAGTACATTCTTTCTTTCTTCTATTCTACTCCAATGTTTAATGTCTTCAAAGTAATTAACGTTAATTCCTCTGTCTTTTAAAATCCCCATTACTTCTTCTTCAATTTGATTCATTCTTATATTTATATTATTATATCTTTTTTCATGATGCTTGTTTTTCATATATAATTCCCAGCTTCTTTGTAACTGTTCAGTACTATCTACATTATACTTATTATATTCATAATCTAAAAAATTAGTGTAATAAACATAACGTATTTTAGCACCATTTAAAAGTTTTACAACCTTTGCTTGCATCAATCCATTTTTATTAATTTCAAAAACTACTCTCCTTTTAAAAAAATAAGTAATTGTGCCCACAAGCATTACACAGATAGCTGTAATAGATAAAGGAAAAAATATATTAGATTCCTTCGCAATAAAAATATATGTAAAAATAAGAGCTACAAGTCCAAATACGATAACAATTCCTACTGAAAGTCTATCTATAAATTCTTTAGCTAATTCTAACTGTTCTTTACTATAAATGAGGGCTTCTTTTTCACCTGTTAAATAATCTATATCCATTTTAACTCTTCTTTGTTTATCTTCTGCTTCTTCTATTTCTTTAATAATATCAGGAAAATCTTCTTCGTACTTTTGTATAGTACTAAGAATCCTATTTCTGCTTATTAATCTTCCTTTAAGAGCCTCCCTTTCATCAACAATTGCTTTGTGATCAAATAAAAGCTTACGGATTCTTTTTATATCTTCTTCAGTTAATTTCTTAAACTTTTCTAATTCACTTTCTCTTTTACTTAATTCTTGGAGTTCTTTAAGTAAGATTAATTTCTTTTTCCCAGTATCTAATAGTTCTTCACAAAGGGAATTAGCTTTTTTAGCTTCATCAGAAAAGCCAAATAAGTCATAGGATTTATCACGATTTTTCCTAGAAAACAAACCAAAACTTATAATATTTAAAAAAGCCTTTAAGTATTTTTTAGTTTTAGTTGTAAATTCCCCCATAAAAACACCTACAATCATAATAATGATTATTCTACATTTTATTTTATTATATCACAATTTTCTTAGCTGTAACATTTTTATTTCTAACTGTTTCTTTAATTTTTCAACCAGTTTCTTATGGTCTTTTCACAAACATTATATTTTTGTGCTAATTTTTTATAATTGCCACCATCAAATTCTTTTTTAAGTTGAGCTTCCATTACTTCTTTTAACAAATACTGTGTTTTAGGAATATAAATTGCTGTTCCTCCTAATTCTTTTGATAATATATATAGCTTATCTACACCTATAAGTTCAGCATATAAATTGTAAGGCTCAGGTAAATTATCTGCATTACAGCTTTTTATAAGCATTTCTTCAACTTTCATTTTCCTTCTCCTTTCAATTTTTATTTGTTTCTAGCCTGTATACTTAAATTATAGTTTCCTTTTCGTATACTGTCAACCATTTTTTTAATTCTTTTCCAAAAAATAATATAAATTTCAGAAATTTGTATTTATTTTTTGTTTATTAATGCTATAATAAAATGGGTGATATGTCTAAGGGAACACGAGATGATTAGATTTTAAACTCTCAAAATAAAATTGCCAATGCTAAAAAAGTGTTAGTGTGTCGTTATTTGTTTAAATACACAGGAGATGATTCAAATGAAAAAAATACATAAGATAGTTAAGAATCTCATCCAAAAATATGACACAACAAATCCCATTGAATTGGCTAATCACCTAGGCATTATTGTAAAACACAAGCCTTATTCACAAAAAACCAAAGGTCTATACGTTAAAATATTTGATAGTAAATTTATTATTATTAATTGCAATTTAAAAAAAGAAGATCAGGAAATAATCCTGTCTCATATACTTGGACATAGCCTTCTTCATTTTAATAACGATACAATATTTGCCTGGGAAAACTCCTTGTTTCCTCAAGGTATACAGGAAAATGAAGCTAATATTTTTGCTTTGGAATTAATAACTAATCATAATTTGCTTAAGTCCACAAATTATCAGCCAACTTTTTAATAACTTATTTCTTTTCTTTGTTGCAGCTAAATCAATAGATGTTGTTATAACCGTAGCTTCTTTTGAGCCTTTTGGTATTAGTTCTTTAGGCATACTAATCATCTTTTTGTTCTCTAGCTCTACAACCGCATATTCTGCTTCAAATCTATCAACAATTACTTTCATATGTCACCCCTAGTCATCAAATCTATATATTAGATTTCCCTTATTGTAGTATACTTTTTAGAATCTGATTTAGGATTATTCCAAACATTTATTTTAGTCCACTGCAAGCTAGCCACACTATCTCTACTTGATATAACAATACTTGTACCGGACTTTAAAATATATTTTTTAGGGAAAACAAATTTTGATTGCCCCTTACCGATAATTAGAACCACCCTGCCATATCTATATCTTGATTTAGAAGTATTTTTTACGGTAACGGGCCTCCCTTTTTATCATAATGAGAAATAAATATTTCTCTTTTCTAATTATGTTTCATATTCTTATCTTTATCAGCAGTATCCTTTATTTCAACTTCTTTTTAAGTAATATAATTTATTTCTTACCATTATAAATGAAATAAAAAAGTGAGATTCCAAAGAATCTCACTAATTAATTTGTAGAAAACTTCTATTAACTTTTTAATCTAAGGCTATGTTTTAATACACTGTTGATAATAAAACATATTTTAAGGAAAGTTACTTTTAACTTTCCTTAAAATACCGATTAAGTTGTATACTTAAATTCATTT